>Ga0123353_10013597_pt1 | contig 11670 bp, 11 predicted proteins | sample TergutLab28metaG_3_FD_92763 | JGI IMG/M metagenome (GOLD analysis project Ga0123353, IMG submission 92763) | Labiotermes labralis P3 segment gut microbial communities from Petit-Saut dam, French Guiana - Lab288 P3 | ecosystem: Host-associated > Arthropoda: Insects > Digestive system > Gut ... | reverse complement strand
GCGCGCATGGCGGGTTGGTCGAAGCGGCACGGCTGCCGGGCGATGCACTTCTTCGGCACGCACGACCACGCGGGCGTTGACACCCTGGGCCTGTGGGGCAAGCTGCCGAAGTCCGGCAGGGACAAGAAATTCATCGACCTGATGCACGATAAGATCTGCGAGGCCATCGAGACAGCGTACAATACGCGCCGCTGCGGCGACCTCTATGTCGGCCAAATCGAAGAGCCCGAGGGCTATCACGACGACTATCGTTTGCCGGAGGTATACAGCACAATCTTGACACGCTTCCGTTTCGCACCCAAGGACGGCGGCGCACCGGTATACCTGGTCAACTACGCGGCGCACCCGGGCATGATGGGGAGCAAGAACACGCTGATGAGCGCCGACTGGGTGTACTGGTTCCGCGAGGACATCAAGGCGGCGACCGGCGGCGAGGTGATTTTCATCAACGGGCTGATCGGCGGGCTGGTCTATCCCCACGAGGAGGACGTCCCCAACCCGGAGGCTACGGAGATCGCCGGCCATCGCATCGCCGAACTTGCGCTGTCTGTCAAAGACGAGCGCAAGCTGGAGCCGAAGATCGGCACCATGAGCCAGGACGTGTACCTGGCCTGCGACAACACGCTGCTCATGCTGGGCGGCGTGCTGAAGGTCATCCCAGCGAAGATGTACGCCACGGGAGAGGGGCGCTTCGGGGTTTCGCTGAAGACCTGCCTGAACTACTTCGAGATCGGCGATGTTCGCATCCTCACCGTGCCGGGGGAGATGTTCCCCGAGCTGGCCTACGGCGGCTATTTGGAGGCGGACCTCGCCAGCAACGGCGGCTCGGAGATGAACCCCGCGCCCCTGCTGGAGATCGCAAACGACCCGGATTTTGTGATGTTCGGCCTGGGGGACGACGAGCTGGGATACATCATTCCGCCCAACGACTTTTATCTGGACGAGAAGCGGCCCTACTTCGTGAACGCGTACGACCAGCACGGCAGGAAGCACTACGAGGAGACCGTGAGCGTGGGCAAAGGGGCGGCGGCAGTGATCGCGGAGACGTGGAAAGGGATGCTTGAACGCATTCGCAATGCATAATTATTAAATTTGAAAGGGGCAAGCACATGAAAAAACTGACATCCATCCTGGCGCTGCTGCTGGCGGCGGCACTGCTCTTCGCGGCCTGCGGAGGGAAGGACCAGCCCGCGAACGGGGACGAGATCACGGACATCACCACCACCATTGCAGAAATAATGACAGACGAAACCACGACGGAGGAGCCGACCACCGTAGACGGCGACGGCGAAGTCTCTACGGAGCCGACCACGGCGGAAGCAGAGAGCTCGACAGAGGCAGCCACCGCCCCGGCACTGCCACAGGGCAAAGCCGAAATCCTCGCGGCTTACACCAAGGTGGTCAATAAGGTCAAGGTAGACGCGCCGCAGTATCTCAACAATGACTGGCAGACAATGAGCAATGTGGACATGAGCGGTTTCACATACGGGTTGGTCAGTACGGCGGCAAGGCCATTTCTTGAGACATTTGAACAATCGTCCATAGGGACGCACACCGCCGGAAATCACCCGAAGTGGTTCGCCATGCCCACAGACAGCCTAAAAGAGGGCTGCGTCCTCACAGACGTAAGCAAAATCGAGTCGGCCAAATGCGTAAAATCCGGGGACAACTATGTGATCACCATAACGCTGGTACAGGAAAAAGACCCGATCCGTGATATGGCGAATCCGCGCTCCGTCAGCGGCTGGCATGGGAAGATGTTCGATGTCATCGATATCGTGGAGGTGTTTGACTTCGCGCAGTCTATCCCCGGCGTGAATACCGATAACGCCTACTGCACCTTCAAAGGCACGGCGATACTGACATATAACCCTATCACAAACGAGTGCGTTAAGCTTGACCATATCATCGACGTGCGGTGTTTCCTCGGCTCGTCGTCGGCCAAGGTGATTGCGGACTACCGGTTCTATGACTTCAAGTGGTGACGGCGCATGAAAGAACACAACATCGTTTATAAGCAGCACGGGCGCTATGCAGGCTGGCCCGCCAACCACGGCGGCTGGTGCTGGGGGGATGAAATCCTCATCTCCTTCCAGGACTGCGAGGATAGCCACGTGTGGGAGGACCACCACAGCGTGGTACCCGACTGCGAGCGCTATATGATCTTCGCCCGCAGCTTCGACGGCGGCAGGAAATGGCGCATTGAGCGCCCGGCGGTAAAGCATGTCACGGACCAGACAAAAGGGCCAGTGGCTACGAATGATCTCACCCCCTGCCCCGGTGGGATCGACTTCATACACCCGGACTTCTGCGCGAGCTTCACCATGTCGGGCACCGAGGCGGACAAGCCCTCCTGGTGGCTGTATTCCCTGGACCGGGGCCACCACTGGCACGGGCCCCACAGCATCCCCAACATGGGCTTCACGGGGATCAACGCCCGCACGGACTACCACATGCTGTCGTCCGGCGAGATGATGGTATTCCTCACTGCCACAAAAGAAGATAACGACGAAGGCCGCGTGATCTGCGCGAAACTATCCAATGGGGGTTCTTATTGGGAACTGGTGGGCTGTGTGGGCGACGAGCCGCCCGGGTGGGAGATCATGCCTGCCAGCGCGCAGCGGAAGAACGGCGATTGGGTCTGCCTGGTGCGCGGGCAGACCAAGCGCGTACTGGGGCTTCGGCAGTGGTATATGTCGCAATACGAATCCTCCGACAACGGCAAGACATGGCGCTTCATCAAAAAGGTGCTGCCCAACAGCTTCAGCAGCAACCCGCCCGCCCTTGTGGTGATGAAGAACGGCACTTGGTGCCTGACCTACGGCCGCCGCGCCGAGCCCTACGGCCTGCGCTGCAGGTTCTCCCGCGACGAGGGGCACACCTGGGGGGCCGAGCGCGTACTGCGCGACGACGCGGCCTGCTGGGATCTGGGCTACCCGCGCATGCTGGAAAACGCCCAGGGGCAGCTGGTTGTGGCGTATTACTACAACGATACGCCCGAGGGTGAGCGGTATATCGCGGCGACGGTGTTTGACGAGGAGTGTTGACCATTTTTCCGGCTTTGTCTGCGGGCGGCGATTATCAATTTCAAATGAGGCGGGAGAAAATGCATGCTGAAATTCCCAATTTGTATTGTAGATTATGAGGATCAAAACCAGTGGAACCATGCGGTGAACTACCTTATGGAGGATTGGCGCTCGAACAAGAAAGATTTAAACAAGACGCTTTGTGCCGCAACTGAGATTTGGTTTGTCCTTGTTTTCTATGAGCTGCTTACGTTTGCAGGTGATGTAAAAAGATATGATTTGGAAGAACAGCTTGACGAGGTTTCCGAATTTGCTTTTCGACATTTTTCTCATGAAAGGTTGTTCAAATTATTTTTTGGCTATATGATTTCCGCTTTCCCCTATCTGTTTTCAGTGCCTGGGAAAGGCGAGCATGAAGATGCTTTTGATTATAACGAGCAACTTGGAATTGATATGTGTGAACAAGTCTACAAATCAGAGCCGGATAATATCGTTGCAAAATTTTTCACTTCTCGCTGGGGCGATTATGACGATTTTATGCTAGCTGTTAGAGAGGCAAAGGAAGAGATTGATAAGCTCTTTCCGGATGGAAAAAGCGCAGTAGTTGATTATTTTCGAGGTATTCTAAGCTAACCAGAAGAGCGCGCGTAGACGCAGGGGACGACAAGCAGCTCCCGGAAAGTTTTCTTCCGGGAGTTGATTTTTCAGGGAACATGTGCTAAAATGATATAGCATGGAGGGATGCATATGATTATACTTGAAAACGAGAATGGCGGGCTTAGCCTTGAGGAGATCAGGGCCGGGCTGGCGAAATCAATCGCAGACCGGGGGTCCCTCCTGCGGAGTGACCTGAAGAAAGTGCTGCTCATCCCGCCGGATTTCACGCGGATGAACTCGGGCGCCGGGATAATCACGGCGCTGTACTATGAAATGCTTGGGGGCGTGCGGGTGGATATCCTACCCGCGCTGGGCACGCACGCGCCCATGACCAGGAAACAACAGATTGCCTTTTTCGGGGAGGGCATTCCGGAGGAGCGCTTTCTGGTGCACGACTGGCGGGGCAACGTGAGCAAAATCGGCGAGGTACCGGGGGAATTCGTGCGCGAGGTATCCGAGGGGCTGATGGATGAAAGCATGGACGTTGAAATTTCGAATTATCTGCTGGACCCGAGCTATGACCTGATACTGTCCATCGGCCAGGTCGTTCCCCACGAGGTTGTGGGCATGGCCAACTACACGAAGAACATCGTGGTGGGCTGCGGCGGTAGCCGGTTCATCAACCGCTCGCACATGCTGGGAGCGTTCTACGGCATGGAACGCATCATGGGGCGGGATCAGACACCTGTTAGAAAAGTCTTCGACTACGCCGAGGAATATTTCATTTCAAAACTGCCGGTGGAGTATGTGCTCACCGTGACGACAACCGAAAATGAGAAAACGAATATCTTGGGGATGTACATAGGCAAAGAGCGCGAATGCTTCGAACGGGCTGTGGCCCTGAGCCAGAAGCACAACCTGAACTATCTTGATAAGCCCATGAGGACCTGCATGGTGTGGCTGGACAAGCGCGAGTTTCACTCCACCTGGCTGGGAAACAAGGCAGTCTACCGCACGCGCATGGCCATGGCGGACGGCGGGCGGCTGGTCGTGCTGGCGCCCGGGGTGCGCATGTTCGGGGAGGATGGGGAGAACGACAGGATTATACGCAAGTATGGCTATGTGGGCAGGGAGCGTATTCTGGAACTGGTGAAGACAGAGAAAGACTTGCAGGAGAACCTGGGGGCGGCCGCGCCCCTGATTCACGGGTCTTCGGATGATCGGTTCAATATCACCTATGCAACAAAGCACCTGAGCCGCGAAGAGATAGAGGGCGTTGCTTTCGATTATATGCCCTTTGACGAAGCCATCGCTAAGTATACTCCCGCGAGCATGAAGCCGGGCTGGAATATGATTGACGGCGAGGAGATATACTTTATCGAGAACCCGGCCCTGGGGCTGTGGGCACTGGAAGGGGCGTTCGATGAAGTATAAAGTTGCATTTTTACCCCCTCTGTCGCTACGCGACATCTCTCCCAAGGGGGCGACCCTGGCGGTAATCCCAAGTCTACTTTTTTGATAAGAGATGGATTAAAATGACTTACAAATTGCTTGCAACGGACATGGACGGCACACTGCTCAATGATGAATCAATCATAACAGAGGGCACCCGGAAGGCCGTTCTGGCGGCAATAGAGAAAGGCGTGTTGTTCGTGCCCTCCACGGGGCGACCCGTGGGCGGGATGCGGCAGGTGCGCGCGCTGTTTGATTATGACCTGCCCATGGTGCTTTTCAATGGAGCTATGGCTGTTACGGCGAAGTCAAATCGCGTGCTGTTCTCGCAGGAGCTGGATTTCACTTGCGCAGAAACGATTTTTGCGCAGGGGGTGCGCAGGGGGTATCCCGTAATCGCCTGGGCGGGTGAGGTGCTGTTCGTCAGCTGCGAATGCGAGGAGGTCACGATATACCAGCGCATCACCGGGGCCGAGGTGCATGTAATTACCGATATGGAACCCATGCGCCCGCTCGGCGTTACGAAGATGCTGTGGATTATCCCGCCGGAGGACGCAGGCCACCTGCAAACCGAGATGCTCACGCTGCTGGATGGCAAGGTGAACTGCCACACCTCCCAGCCGTATTTGCTGGAATTCGTGGACGCCGGGGCCTCCAAGGGAAAGGCCCTCGAGGCGATCGGGGCGGCATATGGCATTGCCCGGGAAGAGATGATCGCCGTGGGGGACGGCTGGAACGACGTATCCATGCTGGAATACGTTGGGCTGGGCGTTGCGATGGGGAACGCGCCGGAGGAAATTAAGGCACTGTGCCAGTATACCACGTTGAGCAACAATGAGGACGGGGTTGCAAGGGTGGTTGAGAAATATATTTTTTGTGCTTGAGGGAGGAATGAAACAACATGTGCTTTTTTATTACGGCCTATACGCAGGAAGACTTTTGTACAGAAACATTTATCAAAACTTGCAGCCGCTTTGAAATAATGGAGGAAAGCTTTCCGGCGGACCACATAGTTCCTTTGTCAAGAGGATTCATTTTTACGGGCAATTACTGCGACTGTGATTCTCCTATCGGCTCCAAGAGGCAAGACCCGCCCGAAGTTTTGTCAAATTACGTTGCGTTTTTCAAATCATTGCCTTACTGCGAAAATTCTATTCTATTACTAAAACACTGGTATTCCGGAAATGTTGAAACCGAAAGCATCTGCAATTTGAAGAATGAAAGAATTCATGTAGATGAATTGGATGAACGCTTCTTGCTTAATATTGAGGATGATGTTCTATATGAAATTGAATACTCATTAATTGACGGAGGTATACATACATGACTTTGCGCGAAAACTGCCGCTACGGCGTGGCGGCCCCCACCAGCATGGGCGTGCGCATTACGCCGCCGGGCGGCGCGCCCGTGCACACCAGCAACACATTCTATATGCAGGCCACCAGCGCGGAAACCAACGTGATCAACGTGTCGGCCTCCCTGGGGCTGCCGGGGCTGGCGCTGACGAACTTCGTGGCGGGCAGCCCGGTTTCGCTGTTCATCAAGGGCGAGCTGCGCAGGCGGGGCATTGATTACGCCGGGCCGGACATCCCACAGGGCGGACCGTGGGGCTACCGGCACCAGTTCAACATCGCCGACAGCGGCTATGGGACCCGGGGGCCACGGGTTCACAATGACAGGGCAGGTGAAGTGGGCCGCATTCTCAGCGCGAAGGACTTCGATCTGGAGGACATTTTCGGCAGGCAGGGCGTACAGATTCTGCACCTCTCGGGCCTGGTGGGCGCGCTCTCGCCAGAGAGCAGCCGGTTTTGCCTGGATGTGGCCCGGGCCGCGAAAAAGCACGGCACGCGTATCTCCTTCGACTTGAACTACCGGGCGACCTTCTGGAAGGGCCGGGAGGCCGAGCTGCGCACTGTGTTTACTGAAATTGCGGCGATGGCCGACATCCTCGCGGGCAACGAGGAGGATTTCCAGCTGTGCCTGGGGCTGGAAGGCCCCAAAGCAGGCGGGAAGGACCTCGCCGGGCAGATTGACGGCTTCAAAGAAATGATTGGAATAATCAAAGAGGCTTTCCCGAATGCCTCTATCTACGGCACGACGCTGCGGCAGGTGATCTCCGTGGGTGAGCACCTGTGGGGGGCAATCACTCTGTTCGGCGACAAATGGACCGTCATCGAGCCCAGGCCCATACAGATTCTGGATAGAATTGGAGGCGGCGACGGCTTTGTGGGCGGGCTGCTGTACGGCGTGCTCAAGGGCTTCTCGCCGGAACAGTGCACGGGCTTTGCCTGGGCCAGCGGCGCGCTTGCGACCACCGTGCTGGAGGACTACGCCACCCCGGCGGACGAGGAGATGGTGTGGAGCATACTCAAGGGGAATGCGAGGGTGCAGAGGTAATTGACAGTTAGCAATTGACAATGAACAAGGAGGTTCACAATGAAAAAACGCAAACTGGGTCTTTTGATTGGCACGATTGCGCTGCTTGGCGTCATCATAGCCACACTTGCCCTATGGTCGAAGCATCTATCCCCGCTTACGCCCGGGCAGTACGTTAGCGTCATGCGGTCCAACGAGGTTCGCAGTGTAATCATCGCCGCAAGGGGGGCAACCAAGCGATCGCCTACCACCACCCTAGCCACTGTAGGCGGAACGGATCATGCGTTTCCTCTGCCCCATGGCACAACAGCTTTTGGCGAAAAATATCTCATTTGCTCCGACGAGTTCGCGCCGTATCTCGAAAGGCTCCCCTCCTATGGCTACGAACTGGAGGAGCAGATGGGCAGCATGTATCACTACAGGAACGCGGAACTTGGTACCTTGGTGCACATCATGAGCCAGCAATGGCACGGCAACATGAGTTTGTTCTATTTTGTAATAATGTCGTAGGAGGAACAACAATGAGCAAAGCAGACATCGGCCTGATCGGCCTGGCGGTGATGGGGGAAAACCTCGTCATGAACATGGAAAGCAAGGGCTTTTCCGTGTGCGTGTACAATCGCACCACGCAAAAAGTCACGGACTTCATCGAGGGCAGGGCCAAGGGCAGGAACATCATCGGGGCGTATAGCATACAGGAACTGGTGGACGGCCTGAAGGCGCCCCGGCGCATCATGCTCATGGTGAAGGCGGGCAAACCCGTGGACGAGTTCATCGACATGCTCATCCCCTACCTGAGCGAAGGTGACATTATCATCGACGGCGGGAACTCGCACTTTCCGGATACCATCCGGCGTACGAAATACGTGGAGAGCAAGGGATTGCTGTACATCGGCACGGGGGTCTCCGGCGGCGAGGAAGGCGCACTGAAGGGCCCGGCCATCATGCCGGGGGGATCGCCAGCGGCCTGGCCGCATGTGAAGCCGATCTTCCAGGCGATTGCGGCCAAAGTCGGCCCGAATGGTGATATCCCCTGCTGCGACTGGGTAGGCAGCGACGGCGCGGGCCACTTTGTCAAAATGGTACACAACGGCATCGAGTACGGCGACATGCAGCTGATCTGCGAGGCGTATTTCCTCATGAAAAACTACCTCGGCATGAATGCCGACGAAATGCACGAGGTCTTCAAAGAGTGGAACGCCGGGGTACTGGACAGCTACTTGATCGAGATCACCCGGGATATACTGGCATACAAGGACGAAGACGGCTCTCCTATCGTGGAGAAGATTCTCGACACAGCAGGGCAAAAAGGCACCGGCAAGTGGACTTCCGTGGCCTCGCTGGACGAAGGGATTCCGCTCACGCTCATCGGCGAGGCTGTCTATGCGCGCTGCTTATCGGCGATTAAAGACGAGCGCGTGCGGGCCTCGGCGATTCTGGCAGGCCCGTCAGGCCAGTTCGAAGGCGACAAGGCGGCATTTGTCGAGGACATACGGCAGGCGCTGTTCGCCTCGAAAATCATCTCCTACGCCCAGGGCTACGCCCTGCTGCGCGCCGCGTCGCAGAGCTATGGCTGGGGCCTGGACTTCGGCGGCATCGCCATGCTGTGGCGCGGCGGCTGTATCATCCGCTCCACATTTTTGGGCAATATCAAAGATGCTTTTGACAAGAATCCTGACCTGGATAATCTCATGCTCGACCCGTTCTTTACACAGGCGCTGACAGAGGCGCAGGGCGGCTGGCGCAGGGTGTGCGCCGCGGCGATGACCAACGGCATACCCGTGCCGGCGTTCACCAGCGCGCTGGCCTACTATGACGGCTACCGCTGCGCGCGCCTGCCGGCGAATTTGCTCCAGGCCCAGCGGGACTATTTCGGCGCGCATACGTATGAGCGCGTGGACAGGCCGCAGGGGGAGTTCTTCCACACGAACTGGACGGGCGAAGGCGGGGATACGGCGGCGAGCCAGTATGTGGTGTGATCACCCCGCGCAATTTTTGTAGATAATACACAGCTTTCATCCCGCCGTCCGCGGCAAAGGGGCGCAATATCCCGGTCTTTCGATTTAATATTGACTTTTGTCTTCCTATATGGTATAGTTAATTCACATTATACAGGAGATGATCAATCATGAAAAAGGCATTGTCCATACTGCTGGCTGCCATGCTCGCGCTCGGACTGACCGCCCTCATGGCAACAACGGCAAGCGCGGAGGCCGCAGTCAATATCAAGGCCATCGTCGGCGTAACGGCTCCGGTCACCGGCGCGGCGCCGGTCACGGCCATCACGGAAACGGCGCAATATACCGGAACGGTGGCCTGGTCGCCGGATGCAGCCACATTCCTTAGCAGCACCTCGTATACGGCGACGATTGTCCTTACGGCGAAGGCGGGCTACACCCTGACGGGCGTGGAGGAGAATTTCTTCGTCGTGGCGGGCGCGGCGACTGTCGCCTATACGGCGGGCAGCGACACAATTACGGCGGTGTTCCCAGCCACGGCCGCCACGATCAGCGCCGCGGACATCGGCGGCGTGACAGCCCCGGCTTCCGGCGCAAAACCGGCCGCCGCCATCACGGCATCGGCGCAGTACACCGGCACGGTTACCTGGTCTCCCACGGTTTCCGGCAGCTTCGCGGCCAATACCGGGTATACGGCGGCCATCAAGCTGACGGCGAAGCCGGGCTATACCCTGGTAGGAGTGCCGGCGGATTTCTTCACCATAGCGGGCGCGACAGCTGTCACCTACGCGGCGGGCAGCGACACGATTACGGCGGTATTTTCGGCCACAGGCCCCGCCGTCACAGTGGATATTAAGGCGATTCCCGGCGTGATACCCCCGACCCGCGGCTTGCCGCCGGTCACAGCCATCATCGCGACGGATCAGTTCACCGGCACGGTAACCTGGTCGCCTGCGGTTTCCGGCGCCTTCGCGGCCAGCACCAATTACACGGCAACCATCGCCCTCGTGGCGAAGCCGGGCTTTACCGTTTCGGGCGTGGCGAAGGACTTCTTTACTGTGACGGGCGCGACCGCCGTCTCCAACGACGCGAACAGCGGCATGGTTACGGCGGAGTTTCCGCCCACAAACGGCGTTCCTGGTATCTTCGGCTCCCATCCCAAGTGGTATGGCGCATGGTGGCATTACGTCCTTTACTTCATCGCCTTCGGCTGGATCTGGATGCAGTTCTGAGTTTTTACGCTTCCCCGTCACTGCGTGGCGGGGTTTTTTTCTACCCCGCCGCCTCCATCTCATGCCGCAGCCTGTCGATGATCTTTTTTTCCAAGCGCGAAATATAGCTTTGCGAGATGCCCAGAAGGTCGGCCACCTCCTTCTGGGTATGTTCGCGCCTGCCGCCCATGCCGAAGCGCATGTGCATAATCAGCCGCTCGCGCTCACCGAGGGTGTTCACGCAGCGGATGAGCAGGTCCTTCTCGTCGTCCTCCTCGATGCCGGTGTTGACGGCGTCGGCGTCGGAGCCCAGGATGTCGCTGAGCAGCAACTCGTTGCCGTCCCAGTCGATATTCAACGGCTCGTCTATGCTGATGTCGCCCCGGGTGGGTGTGATCTTGCGCAGGTGCATGAGGATCTCGTTTTCGATGCAGCGGCTGGCGTAGGTGGCCAGCTTGATGTTTTTCTCGGGACAGAACGTGTTCACGGCTTTGATGAGGCCTATGGTGCCGATGGAGATCAAGTCCTCCACGCCCACGCCGCTGCTCTCGAATTTCTTTGCGATATAGACCACCAGGCGCAGGTTGCGGGTGATGAGAACCTCCCGCACGCGCTCGTCGCCCTGCCGCAGGCGCGCCATGGCCTCGGCCTCCTCCTCCCGGGTGAGGGGGAAGGGCAGGGTCTGGGCCCCGTTGATATAGTAAATGTCATATATCCGGCGAAGGAAGCGCTTTCGCAGAAAAGCAATCAATTTACGCATGCAGAGGAACCTCCAGTAATGTATGTTTTCTCGCGGAGCTGCACTGCCGTGCGTCTCTACATTACCGATCCAGCATTGAGGCCTGCAAGAGCATGGAATAGCTGCCGTCCGAGAGCGCGTCGGGCGTGAGGGCTATAATGGCCTGCGGCGTGCACTGGGTGCAATGTTTCGCTTTCACGATGATGGCGTCAGAACGGAAGGCGGGTAGCAGGCCCCCCTGCCCCAGGGCGCGGAAGGGGATTTGGCGCGCGCGCGCGCGCCAGGGATGCTCTCCCGGCAGATCGGGCAGG
>Ga0123353_10013595_pt1 | contig 11671 bp, 9 predicted proteins | sample TergutLab28metaG_3_FD_92763 | JGI IMG/M metagenome (GOLD analysis project Ga0123353, IMG submission 92763) | Labiotermes labralis P3 segment gut microbial communities from Petit-Saut dam, French Guiana - Lab288 P3 | ecosystem: Host-associated > Arthropoda: Insects > Digestive system > Gut ... | reverse complement strand
CCTCCCTTCGTTGTATTTACGGTTTGTGCGATACTGTTCCCTACTGCTTGCTGAAGGCAGTATTCTGGTAGATCCGCGCAGACATTTATTGCGCCTGTCTGCTTATGGGCGCACGCAGTTTTCTATAATCTGCTCCTTAAAAGAATCATTTACAGCATAATCTAAATCTGATAAGCTCTGCGTCGCTAAAATGCAAGTAGTATTGGCGCTTCTTGACTTGTTCACAAGGTCGATCAGCACAGTGGAAGCATAGGCGTTTATTTCGTCCATGATGAAAAATGTCCTGTTATTGTTTTTGTGAAACATTTGGCTCAACGCCTTTTTGCTGTCAATTAAAACCATTCGCCCTATCAATGGTGACATTTCAGGGTATATCAACGGGTTCAGTATGAACAGGATAATTGCGTTTTCTTGTAAAGCTGTATAAATATCAATGCCTGTAGGGTCGAATATGTACCCTAATTCGCTTTCGGAAATTAAACTAAACCTTGCAAAAGCTCCCTCTGCTATTTTTCCGCTTGTTTTTGCCAGTTCCATATTTTCTAAATGCTCATTTTGGGTGATTTTCCCGTTTTTCAATAACTGACTGCTTAATTCTATAAATTTCGCTATGCTCATATATGATATAATGCTCTTGAAAGAAAACGATGTTTTGTTCAATATAAGCAAATTTAACAGCCTTTGTAAATATCGCTCTGTATTCAGCTTGTAATGCTCCTCGCTCCAGTCTGTTAAATTGATTAACATATCTTTTGCGATGGTCGGGCTTGCGTTTTTGAAAGGGTTATAGAAATCGGATTTTAATGGATTTGTGAGATTTATTACATATAATGGCTTGTTTCCCTTTAGCCTTTTTACGATGTCATATATTGACCCTGCCCCAGTATCTCCCTTTCCGTCAATAACCAGCATGGGGTAATCCTTTTCAACTCCGCTTTTGATGTAGTTGGATAACGCCACTGTTTTTCCCGTGCCTGTTGTACCGCAAACAAATATATGCTTTGCGTTGTCGGGCGTATAAATCGGCTTGTTTTTTATGTTCCTGCCGATTAAAGTTGACTGCAAGGCATTATTTAATTTAGCGTTATGCTTGTTTCTTTTCATGTCCCTTTTAATATGTCTTAATTCCTTACGCATATTAAAATATTTCTTTAGCCTGTGGGTTCTTTTATGTTCCAAAATTAAAATCATAAATGGAACAACACATACTAAAGATAAAAAAAGAAGTGGTTTTTCAGATAAACCGTTCACTTATATTCATTATCGTATTTAACATATTTTTGAATCTCCTTTATATCAATTATTTTTATATTCGTATATTGCTTGCCGTAGCCCCTTAAAAGCCTTGAAACCTTTGAAAAATCAGAGTTAATAACCCATATCTGCAATTTGTATTTTTGAAAATTTGTCTTGATGTTTTTTTCTAATCTGTCTCTTGATTTTAGGCTTAGCTCCACTTCAACGCAGTATCTCTGTTTGTCTTTTGTAAAGATAAAATCGGGGTAGTGGGTTCTTGTGCTGAAACCGTCGTTTGAATGTAATTGTTTTTCTGTAACAATATCTTTCAATGGAATATTAAATCTTTTTGTAAAATATATGGCTGTATCTAAAACCGCTATATCATGTGCGACATTATCAAGCCTGATTTTATCCTGCCTTTTATTCGCCCCGATTAACATTTTGGCTTTGTATGCCAGCCTGTAGACGCTTGGCACGCCATATATTATTTTGTTTCTCTTTAGCAAATGTGCCTTTAGTAACGACTGTAATCTTCTGTCACAAGCTCGTTGCCCTGAGAACCCCGCTAAAGCTCTAATATGCTTGCCTAGAATTATTCTCCACCTGTCTATCTCTCTTAACATCTCATAATCTCTATTCGTTAATCTCATATACATCATCACCCCAAAAAGACATCACATCTCAGCCTGACAATTAAATATTTATTTTAACTGCGTTATGTATTTTATATATTGTCATTGTTGTATGTATTGAAAATATATACCCAAGAAGTAATAGGGTGGTCTCGGGTAGCCAGAGCCGAGACCACCCTATTGCTTCTTGGAAATGATAATATGGAAAATACAGCAGTTGCAGGCATTTGAAAGGTTATAAGGAATTTTATCAGGCTGAGATGTGATGTCTTGTTTCATTAGAATGGCTTTGCTACATATTTTTTATGGCTCATATGTTTTTTTATTTGTTCTTCCCGCAAGATAATCAAGGCTCGTGTTATAGAAATCCGCTAATTTTATCAGTGCCGAAACAGGAATTTCCAAAGCCCCTGTTTCATATCGTGAATATGTTGCCTGTGTTACATTTAGAAATTTGGCTACTGTTTCTTGTTTTATATCGTTATCCATTCTTAAATCTCCCGTATTCGTAAACGCATTTTAACCACCCCAAAACGACTATACAAGAAAAAATATATGAATATGACAAAATATACGGAATACGTATAAAATACTACATGAAAAATGAGTTATCGCGTTACATGTACGATAACCCATTTTTCATATAATCATTATTAGTTTCTGTTAATCTTTGGAAAACTCAACATTTGTAACCTTTACGATTCCCTCGCGTTTATGTTCTTCTTTCTCATTTATGACCTCGATTCTGTCAACGAAGTTGATTAGAAATTGCCTTTTTTCTTCTTTGTTTAGATACTCCCAGTTTTCCTTTAAGCTTTTTATAATATTCTCTTTTTTGATGGTTATTTCTTCATCTATATATATTTCTATCCTTTCTCTGGTTGATGAAATCTGCTGTTTTTCTTTTTCAATTTTCTTTTTGATGTCCATAAAAATATCAAAATCTACATTGCCGTCTATGTACTTATCCAATACTTCTTTTTCCCTGCGTTCCAGTTTTTCCAATTGGTTGTTCAGGTCATTTATTAGCTCAAGATTTTGGTTTTTGATTTCCGTTTTTGCAATAAGCTGTACCTCGTCAAGTGTATTGAAATCCTCACAAGCATTAATATGTTCAAAAAAGGCTTGCTCAACTTTCTGATGACTGGAATCGCTGGCAGTACATGTTTTATGGCGGCGATTTTCACAACGATAACTAATTGGGGAAAGAATACCGTTTTCATATCGCTTATAATCTCCACGTGCTAACATCTTTCCGCCACATGCCCCGCAAAAAACTATACCCGCAAAATAGCTGTCTTGTTTTGGGTACTTTTTATATGCTTTTCTGGATATGTTTTTTATTAATTCCTGTGTTTGGTTATATAGTTCTTCTGAAATGATAGGCTCATGTACGCCTTTCGTTTCAAAATTTCTTTTATCATCTTTTATAGAATATCTGACATTTCCAATACAATTGCAATTTGTTAAAACATTTTTTACGGTTAGTGTATGCCAAATTGAATTTTCTTTTGATGGTATAGCTCGACTGTTCAAATTCTTTGCTATGTCAATATAGGTCATATGCTTGTTTACAAACATATCAAATATTTCTTTTACTATAATTGCTTCCCTTTCATTAATTGTTTGTATTTTTTCTCCGCTTTGTCTATCATATCCATAACTTGCTTTCTGAGTACACAAAGTATAGCCCTCTTTTACTTTTCTTTCAAAGCCAAGCCTTGTTCTTTCAGAAATATTTTCTCTTTCAAATTCGGCAAAAATACCGATTATTTTGATAAACATTCTGCCAGTGGCTGTCTGCGTGTCTATGCTTTCGCATAAAGAATTGAACCCGCAGTCATGCCTGTTGAATAATTCAACAAGGCTCATTAAATCAACTATACTGCGTGTTAATCTGTCAATTTTAAATACAAGAACATTGTTAACAACACCTTTTTCAACGTCTGCAATAAGCCTGTTGATTTCGGGGCGTTCCGTGATATTTTTTCCGCTGATTCCCTCGTCCATGTAAACATCATAGACATGCCATTCCTTGATTTTTGCGTATGCTCTTAATTTTTCTTCCTGTGCGCGAATTGAGAATCCTTCCTTTGCCTGTTCCTCTGTGCTGACCCTGATGTAAATGCCTGTTTCTAACATGGTGACCTCTCCTATCATTATTTTTTGATAGGGGGTTTATTTTGTTCTCGCATTTTTCTTGGTATGGAAGTTTTCAAGAAGAATTGCAACATCTTTATTTGTAATTCTTTTGGCAAAACAATTTTTTTCTTTTCGCCTTCCATTTCTTCACCCCACAATTAAACCTTTATTACCATCATATTATTTGCTGGGCGAAATATTCAAAAAAATACGAAAATCGCATAACATATGGTGTTTCCACCGCTGTTATGCGATACTGGTGTTTTATATAGCCTGCGTTGGCGGTCTTTTTTCGTCAGCGCAAATCCTGCATCACTTTTCAAGTGGTTCGACTATAATTCATAAAAAAAGGCCCGGATTTTTCCGCGCCTTTTTTCTTTTTTTATGTGCCCAACAGCTCCCCGATAACATAATTCGACAAAAGAAATCCCGCTCTTGTCAGCCGTATACCGCCCCTGTCCGATACAAGATGCCCGCTTTCCTGAAACCTTTCCGCGCTTTTGCGCATTGACCCGGGGATCCTGTGCCCGAAACGTTCCCTCACACCCCGCTCCGTCAGACCGTCTGTGAGCCGCAGCCGCAACATGGCGTATTCCTCGAAACCGCCGCCCGCGCCGTCATCAATAATTGGTTTGGCCGCGAGAAAATATTCGATATCCCGCGGGCAACAGAAGCGCCTGCCTCCCAAAAAGGAGTGCGCCGACGGCCCGATTCCCAGATATTCCTCGGCGTTCCAGTATTTCAGGTTGTGCAGACTCTCATATCCGGGCCTCGCGAAGTTCGATACCTCATACTGCGCGAAGCCCGCTTGCTCCAGCGCTTCGCAGGCGAGCGTGTAAAGACCGCACACCTCGCCCTCGTCAGGCAAATTCAGTTCACGCTGATTTTTGTAAAAGGGCGTCCTTTCCTCAAGCTTCAAGATGTACGCGCTGACATGGGTTGCACCGGACTCTGCGCAGAAGTCTATCGAGCGCTTCAGCGAGTCCGCGGTCTGGCCCGGCACGCCCAGCATCAGGTCGAACGAGATGTTGCTGATTCCCGCGCATTGCGCCTCGCGGATTTTTTCGAGCGCCGTTTCCGCGTCCGACAGCCGCCCAAGCGCTTTCCGCTCTCCGTCCGCAGCCGACTGAAGTCCCAGGGATATTCGATTGACCCCGCATCGCGCCATCATGTCAAAAAAGCCGCCGTGAACCGCGCCGGGATTGCACTCCACAGTGAACTCCCGAAGTATGCCCTTGGGCTGTCCCGCCAAAGCCGCTCCGGCAAGCTTCGCGAGCCGCTCCGCGCCGATAAAAGACGGGGTACCGCCGCCGAAGTAGACGGTGTCGAACGTCAGCCCCATCAGGCTTTGCCACACGCCTATGGAGGCCGCCGCCGCTTCCGTATAGCGGTCAACAGCCGGTTCGCCGGGCGTGAAAGAGTAGAAGTCGCAGTAGGGGCACTTGCTTTTGCAGAATGGGATGTGGACGTAAAGACCGACGTTTTTATTGGTTGTAATATTGTTCGTTTCCATTTTTTCTCGCTTGAGCCTCCTTGAAAATTACCGGCTTTTCATTAGACCTCTTGCAAAACTCTTGGTTTTGCAAGAGTTTTATTATAAAAACCGTAGATAATGCTGGCGGGGTTGTTCAAACAAAATCTTTTCGATAACCTATTTGATGATAACCTTCTATTTCACAAAAATCTTCAAAAATTGTAAAGACTTTATATCCTTGCTTTTCGTAAAATTTAGGGTTGATAAAACCTGTCGTCCACGTATAAATGTGTTCAATACCCATTAACTTCACTTTATCCTCTAACATTCTTAGTAATTTTGCTCCCAGTCCCTGCCGTCTGTAATCTTCATGCACCCACAAATCAGTTAAGCTGAACCATTTATGGTTTGTCAACCCTGACGCAAAGCCGAGAACTACGCCGTTATCTTCCGCAATGAAGCCATACCGCTTTTGTTCGGCTTGCGGAACACCGTCTTGTATTTCGATTTTCTTAAAGTCGTCATATATGTTTTGCAATTCTTCTTTTGTTATGTCCCTGTCTGTGATTTGCATAGCAGTCTCCTGTCATTATTGATGCTTATTTTTTTCGTAAATTCAACATCGTGACAAAATGCGGTATCTCAAAAGCATCCGGCACGCTTTTCAAATATTCGATATGCTCTCTTTCAAACGACGCGGTTTCTTCCGCCGATATCGAGGACGCGCTTATCCCCCTGCACGTTTTCATGCGCCCGTGCCAATTCTCGCGGGTAAACGCGACGTTAACATCGAAAGTGACAATGTTCGCGGCCTCATACAACTTTTCCGCCCATTCCGGCGTCCCGCGTGGCGTGTGCCGCTTCATCCCCGCGCTCGACCACGAGGGATTGTATTTCAGCACCAATTCTTCGCCGCGCCTCACAATTTCGCTTTCCTCAGGCAGCGGCGCCATAAACAATATGCAAAAATGCCCGCCGTCTTTCAGCATCCTGTGAATGTTGGGCAAAGCAACCGTCTTGTCAAAATATTGAAAGCACTGGCAAGCGGTTACAACATCGAAGCTGTTATCGGGAAAGCTGATGTCTTCCGCCGAAGCGACAAGGTATTCAATATCCATGCCCGCGTCCTGTGAAAGCCGGCGCGCTTGCTCTATTTGATTTTCGGAAATATCCGCCCCGATGAACTCCGCCCCGTATTTGTACAGATTGCGCGGCAAAACCCCCGTCCCCGTGCCCAGATCCAATACCCGCTGCCCTTTCACACAAAGCCCCATCGCGATTATCTTTTCATAGAAAGCGCCGGGATAAATATCCCTGTATTTTGCGTAATTTTCCGACGTGCGGCCCCAATCGAAGCCTTTTCCGTTATCTATATCGCTTTTTATAATCATGACTTAACCTCCTCAAATATAACGCCATATCAGCTTTTATCGCCGCTCCGCAAAAGTTCAACAGCGCGTTTAATCGCGCCGAGAGCCTCCTCGTCGTTCTTCTGAATTTGGTAAAGCGTCAGCTGCGCCATCTCGCCAAAGTAGCCCGCTGCGTGCCGTTTCCAGTCCGCGCATTGCTCCAGGCCGATCAGCGCCCACGCGAGATCATGCGTGTATCCGTTGCAGGGGCCGCTGATTTGATCCCACAACGCTTTCAGCGCGGGATCGCGCAGCCGCTTCATGTCGCCGATATTGTCATAAACAGGGTCGCCGTCGCCGCGGTATTTGCGGAACACCTCCGCGAAGTTGTGGCAGTTGAAGGTGTGCCACATGGTATCGGCAACGCGCTTCATGCGGGCTGCTTTCTCTTTATTGTCGGAGGTTTCGAAGCCTTTCCCGTGGTAGCCGAAAAAGTCCATCCTTTCAGTGTAGCCGTCCCATAGCTTTTTGTTTTGATTGTACTCCATGACCTCAGCAATGCGCTCCAAAGCGTCCAGCGCCAAATAGCGCGGCGCGGTTTTGCCGCCGATGATGTACAGCGACTCAAGCTCATCGTATCTGACGGCTTTCTTCGGCACCTTTTGCGCGCCCTTGTAGTCCGGCTCAAGCAGCTTCTTGCCATCATAGCCTGTGATCACGCGGAAACGCCCGTCCCCTGCCCTGACTTTCGCGATGACCGGCCGACCCGTGTCGACAGAAGCTGTAATTTCATCCCTGAACACGGCGGAATCAACGCATTTGCGATATTCATACCCCGCGAAACCGAACAGGAATTCCGCCGTATAGTCGGTCCCGCAGCCGTCGGCTTCCGTTTCACCGATGCGCTTTTGCATCTCAGTGGGTTCTCCGTCGAAGCGGCAGCGCAGGGCGCTGCGCCCGCACACCGTGTCGAACAGGAATACAAATTTCTCCTGCACGGCGGCCGGCGTACTGCCGCCTTTTGAGCAGTTGCCGCAGCTTGAGCAGCCCTTGCCGCGCATTTTCGCGCAGTCATAGTCGATCCCGCCGAGGTCGATGCCCTCCAAGTGCATATACACGCTGGTGAAGCAGTTGATGAAGTTCACGGTTGTGAATCCGCTGAAAGGAACCTTGAAAGTTAATTCTTTTTTCACAATGCAATCCTCCCTTTTGAATAAATGCAGAAAAAGTCTTGACAATTGAAATGATTTATCTTATAATGACTTTTGTTGTTGGTTCGTTTTTTTAGGAGTATGATGTAATGGTAACATAGCGGTCTCCAAAACCGTTTTTGAGGGTTCGAGTCCTTCTACTCCTGCCACGCGCGTCAAATCCGAACTCTTGGCCGATCTTCATGGTCGGCGAAGCGTTCGGGTTTGTTGTTTATTTCTGAGAGCCGCGCTCCGGCTCCTGAAAGGGTTGCAGGGAATCCCTGCCAAGATGCCAAATGCTATCATTTGGCGATGCTTGCGAAAGCAAGCATTTTGTGTTTGGATATACAAACACGATGCTTGTTCTACTAGCGATGGCCTCCTGGACATGTCGTGCTTCGGTGTCGTTTTCGCGGTTTTTTCGCCCTGTAACCCGCCCGTTCCATTCCGCGAGCCCTCTCGTACACCTATTGCCCCAACGCTTCTCGCTCCGCAGGAACCGGCAATAGGTGTAACACACTAGACTTTCTTGCGAAAGTCCGTGTGGCAGGTGTTCCCTCTGCACCCCCTCGCTTGCCACCGACAGAAAAAAGATGGCCGCGCTTACTTCACAAGATTTCTTTTTCTGCTGGTGGACGCAAACGCCAGCACAAACGAAACACAGTGTAACAGGCGGGTCACGGTAATACACTTCCCAGAAGTGTATTACCCACTATGACACTTTCGCAAGCGCAAAGTGCCCGTGGGCCCCTGCGGGGAGCTTACCATAACGCCCAATCATTGAGGTCAATTTGCCCAAAAGCATTTGCTCCGCTTCCCACAAGCGTTCCATCCGATTTTAGGCCTATTGCGTGTTCAGCACCCACAGCGACATCTACGATATCCGACCACAAGCTTACATTAATCTTGTTGTTTCCGTATCCCATGTCACCTGTAATCACCACGGAACCATTAGACCTAAGTCCGATTGTGAGGTAGTTATCAGAGGCAATTCGGGTTATTTCGGTCCAATCGAATACGTTGCTTTCGTTGCTGCCGTTATTGCCTGTAGCTACACAAGTCCCATTGGCTTTCAAGCCAACAGTAAACGCTCTGCCGGCTGAAATGGCAATAATGTCACTCCAATCTCGAACATTTAGCTGATTCTTGTCGTTGTTGCCAGAAGCGACTACCGTTCCATCTTTTTTAAGACCAACGGCAAAGTCGCGGCCTGCTGTGATTTCGATAATATCGCTCCAAGTACTGACATCAATCGGATCATATTTTTCTGTATAGGTACTTACGACTTTCCCGTCGCTTTGTAACCCTAACAAGAAATTGGCCCCTGCGGCTATTGCTGTTATAGATGTCCAATCATCAGCAGCCCATTGACCGGCACTGTTATCACCCCATGTAATCACTTTGCCTTCCGCAGTCAAAACTGCCGCGAAATTGTCACCGGCTGCAATAGCGCTGACATTCTTTACATCTTTAAGCTGTGGGAACATGCGCAAGTCGAAGAAGTACCCGTTCCCGGTAACGCCGATTGTTCCGTCTTGCTCTAGCCAGGCAATGAAATTATCGGTAGCAAGAACGTCTACCGTGTCACTCGCAAACTGATTTGGGTCATATTGGGCATAATCATGTCTGCCCGTAAACAACATGGTTCCGTCAGACTTTAGTCCAACTGTAAAATTCCCGCTTGCGCTGACTTTTACGATGTCCTTCCATCCATAAACATCACATTGTCCGCGATAATTGGAACCACTTGCGATAACCGTACCATCGGACTTCAAGCCTACAAGATGATTATCGCTTCCCGCTAACTGTTTGCAATCTTTGAAATCGGTTAAATCAACCGAGGAAGAACCTGTCCAGGATGAACTGCCTTTACCAAGAATGGAACCATCCGACTTGATACCTAATGTGTAGTCATATCCGGTTATAATTGACACTACATCAGTCCATTGTGAAACATCACATTGGCCGTTAGTGTTTCGGCCTGTTGCGACAACCGTTCCATCAGATTTCAAGCCGACAGACCAGTCTCTTCCCGCATAGACAGCGACAATATCGCGCCAACCGCCAACATCGGTTTCTCCATAGGAATCATATCCCGCAGAAATGACGGTTCCATCACTCTTTAGCGCAATAAGATGACTGCTTCCCACCGCAACGTCGGTAACCCCTTGAAATTTGTTCAGATCATTGGTGTCAAATGTAGTGCTGATTTCCCCGTTGCTATGTAGTACCGCCAATGTATTGTTGTTGCCGACTATTTTTTTTACATTTGAGAGTTGCCCGTAATGCACAATTTGTTTTGATGTCAAATATACAGGTCTGCCAGCCCATCCTGTGCTAAGAATCGTTCCGTCTTTTTTCAATGCAAGCGTATGGTTTCCCGCTGCAGCTATATTGTGAACAGCCGGGTTTGGTGGCGGTGGAGGAGGTGGTGGTTTTGAGGTAAGTAAAACTGCTGCGATTACCCCAATAATCATCAAGCCGGCTATGCCTGATATGATCGCAATTAGTTTTTTGCTTACTTTCGCCTTGCCGCCTTGCTTTGTTTTTTCTTCCGCAGGTTGATGCGACTGAGTTTGCACCTGGCCGCGATCAGGAGCTTCGTTCGGGACTATTCTCGGTCCACGCTCCTCTGCAATGGATTTCTCGACTTGTGCTTTTACAGAGCGGCTGATTAAGTCTTTTAGCTCTGCGGCTGAAGAAAATCTGCTTGTCATTCGATTCCCATTCAGCCTTTTTTTGAATGCAACCAGCTTTTCCGCAGACTCCCCTGTATCCACGTACTTAGGCAATATGGGGCATTCGTTTTCATTGATTACAAAGGCGAGCACGGGGATATTGTTTTTGACTGCTTCTTCATACTCCAGCTCAGAATATGACTTTCCTGTTTCCTCAGCTACGCTGCCATACCGCATCGCGACCAAGCAAATGAACAGATTGCACCTGCGGACTTCCTGCAAGCAAACCGCAAGTGAGGTTTCAGGCGCGGACACGAATTGCTCCATGCCAACGGGTATCTGCTCGTTGTTGGCTAATGCTTGTCTGGCTGCTTCGCGGTATTCCTTCATGTCTTCATAGGTTGAAGAAATAAAAACTCTCCAGGGGGTAGTAGTTGCTGACATAAAAAGCCTCTCCCTCTTTTCTGATTTAAACTCCTCATTTTTTCATTATATCAGGATAATCATCAAATTGCAAGTATTTTCCAAATTAATTTTATCAGGACAACGCGGGAAACTGCTTGTAGGCTTCGAAGCAATATCCCTACACCTACTTGACTTCCCCTTCAAATTACGCTATAATCTTACCAAACCAACGAGGTGAAAACATGACAGGCATTATCTACGCTCGTTACAGCAGCGAACAGCAGTATTGTCAAGGGGGTAAATAGAGTTTTCTGAAAAATATTTTTTGAACCAGCTTTTTTAATTTTTGAATATAATTATCTTAATGGCGAAAATATATTTCGATTATCCGAAATTTATTCTTGCCTTTTTGGTTTTGACATGGTATAATAAATAGGATATTTCGGTCAGAATCCGAAATAAAAATCCACCGGCGTAGCCGGTGGTATTTCAGATGCGCCTTAAAGGCTCTGTTACTAGCAGCGCCTTAAGGCGCGTTGCGATCTGGCTTCTGCGAAAGATT
>Ga0123353_10013592_pt1 | contig 11672 bp, 7 predicted proteins | sample TergutLab28metaG_3_FD_92763 | JGI IMG/M metagenome (GOLD analysis project Ga0123353, IMG submission 92763) | Labiotermes labralis P3 segment gut microbial communities from Petit-Saut dam, French Guiana - Lab288 P3 | ecosystem: Host-associated > Arthropoda: Insects > Digestive system > Gut ... | reverse complement strand
TTGCCCCAAGGTGCGCCATGTTGATGATGTCGCGCCCCATAAGCTTGCCGCGCAGTTTTTCATAGCTGCTCAGGAACATCCAGGCGTGCTGTGTTATCATCGCCTGGTAGCCGCCCGGCTGGAGCATCGCGCCGCATTTTTCAATGAACACGGCGAACAGGTCGCTTTTGCAGTCGGGGTAATTCTTCTTCACATACGCGCCGAGCTCCGCGCCCATATTGCCGCTGCCCATATACGGCGGGTTGGTCACTACACAGTTGTATTTTTGCGTGAGCAGGCGGCGGAAATTCCAGGCGTTAAGCTCGTTTTCGTAGCGCGCGTTTGCCTCGATATCGTCCAGGCTGCGCACTGGCTTATCGCCAGGCGTATCTACCTTCAGCGCCGAGCCATATTCCTCCAGCGCGCTGTCCCCGCGGGCGGCGAACACCTGCGGCTGCGGAATCTCCTCCGGCGCCCGGCGGAAAAAGCGGCGGTTGTAGCCGCGGGCCTTCATCATCAGGGCGAAATAGGCCAGCTGGCAGGCGCGTTCGTCGATGTCCAGCCCGAACAGGTTGTTGCGTAAGATTAGGTCGGGGATATCCCGCGCGGCATAGCCCTGGCCGAGATAGATCCCATACAGCACATCAAAAGCGTAAACGAGAATATGCCCGCTGCCCATGCAGGGGTCGATGAACTTCACGTCCTTCACGCTGAATTCGGTGGTTGGCGCCGGGTGGGCAGCGGCAAATATTTTGCGGGTTTCAGGGGATTGCTCGGCTTCGGGGATGAAATACTGCCAGCCCATGGTGTCGGCATAGGCCTTTTGATCCGTACCCGCCGGGCTCTTTTCACTGAAAACGCGCCCCAGGGAATTTTCCACCATGTATTTGACAATCCAGCCGGGCGTGAACAGCTGGGTGGCGGCGGGGATATTCCCGCGGGTGATTTTGACGTTCCTGTTCAGCGCGGCGTAGACCTCGTCTTTTTTCTCGCTGATATAGTATTGATACAGGCCGCCGATGAACTCCACCTGCTGGCTGAAGAGCTCCTCGTCAATGGAGTGGGTCAGGTCATAGACGATGCTGTCCCTGGTATATAGGTGGTCGGGTAGCAGTAGCTCCGCGTAATCGGCGATGTGGTTGAACATGCGCGGCATGATCTTCCCCAGCGCCTTGCATTGGGCGATCAAAAGATAGCGGTAGAGGGCCTCGTCGCTTTTCGCCTTCAGCCCGGCGGCTGTTTCGCGGTGGACATAGTCCAGGCGCTCCCATTCGCGCACGCAGTCCGGCTCCAGGCGGTTTTCGTCCGCGCTGGAAAGCACGCGCACGCCGGAGGGCAGGTAGCCGTTGACCTCCATAAACCGTATGGCGATCAGGCGGTTAAACCAGGTGTAGGCGACCTCCTCGGCCACATGCGGGCAGCCGTGCCCCTCCACCTGCTTTACGAGGGCGCGCCTCGCCTCCTTCTGGCGGTTATCCAGGTAGATCCCGCTGTTCGCCAGCGCGGCCAGAACCTCGCTTTCGGGCCGGATGCTCTTTTCGCCAACAATGCCGTACAGCGCCATTTTTCCCGCCACGGCTTCCATCAGCTTGCGCCGCGCGCCCACGGCATAATTTTTGATTGCTGCCTTATTCATATATCTCCCCGTCAATCGCTAACCATTACCTGTACCTGCTATATAATTTTAATGGTCGTGTTTTCTTCGAGCTGGGCGGCAAGCGTGCGCCTGACGCCCTGCAGGAGCTGGTCTATATCCTGCGTGCTGGATACCTGCGCCGAAACCGGGAAAAGCGACCGCAGGCTGACACATTTTTCCCTGCGGGCGGGCAGCGCGGGTTTGCCGGGATTGTTTGCTGCCTCATGCGCCGCCGCCGCGCTGCCAATGTCGCCGATCAGCCGTATTTTCAGCCTGTCGCTTTCCGTTCGCATGGCGATGGCCTCATAGATGTTGTTGGCATGGGCCAGCTTTTCCAGCAGCTTGTTGAAGCAGTCCCGCACCTTTGCGGCGAATTCGCCGCTCAGCTGCTTTTCATCGTACGCCTGGGTCACCACCCCCCAATCCTCCCGGATGCAGGCTTCAATGGGGCCGCATTCCTGCTCAAGGATATCCGTAAACAGCTGCATGAACCGCTCCGTCAGTTCCGGCAGCAGGTGAATCTCGGAGTAAGGCGAGGCCAGCCTGGCGATACGCTCGATCTCGCTGACGGCGGCGGTGATGGCTTCATCCAGCACATAGGTGCGGTTCGCCTCGTAGATGCCGAGCATATCCAGGGCCTTGTTGAAAATCTGCCGCTGGCTGGCGAAAAATTTCCGGACATCGGTGACGTCCTCCTCATAATCGAGGAAATCCTCTTTGTTGTTGTGCAGGGTATCAAAGAAAGCCTTCACGTCGTTGATGCCAATGAGGGCCTCAAGGAGCTTCTTGCCGCCATCGAGCACAGCGCGCCCCGGGTACGGCCGGTTCGCGTAATGCGCAAGCAGGCCTTTGATGCTCACGTCGCCGCCCTGATTGTCCGCGCGCCGGTAGAGCTCGTTGGTGGCCAGCTCCTTGAAACGCGCCATGATACCGTCCTCGTCGCTGGGCATGGCCGAACAACCGAACAAGTCGCGGGCCAGGTCCTTCGCGGTGTTCAGCAACGCGCCCGGCACCTTGACGCGTACCTTGATAACCACGCGGTCATTGGTGTCGCGCTTGGTGACATACTCCACCACGCGGGAATCCGTGGCGGCAAGCGGCTGCGCGCCCAGCTCCAGCCGCACCTCCTGCTTTTTGAATAGGGTCAGCAGAACGCCGATGGTGTCGTTCTCTTTCCAGCCATAGGGGCTGCGCCCGAAGCAATCCGCCAGGGAGCGGACCGTGATAGGCGTGTTGCTGTACGCGTTGCGGGTGACATAGTCGGTGATATCCTCGGCGGCAAGCTTGTTCGCAACGGCATCCGCCCCGCCGAGCTTCAGCTGATGCCCATCGGCTTTGAGCAAATTGCGCAGGTCCTCCGCGGTATAAAAGGGGCTGTCGATATAGCCCAGCTTCGTGTATTTGCCTTCGATCAGCGCGCGGAACGCGTCGCCGGCCCGCACCTGCGGGTCCTTTTCCCGGATATCCTGCTTCTGGCTGTTGGCATAGATATCCGCAAGCTTTAAGGCCTCGGCAAGCAGATCATGGCAGCGGTCCTTGCGCTGCCTTGCCTCCCGGTTCTTTGCCGCCACGATCTCCTCTATGGCCTGCGTGTTGGCGCGCCCGGTGTTGCGGCGCAGATAGGTTTCGATCTGCAGGGCCTGCTCCATCTCGTCCATAAAGCCCAGGCTGGGCGGCAAAATGACAACGACATTGTTTTCCGCCATGTGGGAAAGCTCGAAGGCGGTAAGCTCGCCGCCGTGCGAGTAATACGGCGTGAGGATGCGCAGGCCGATCTCCTCCTTCTGCTGCCCGCGGGCGCGGTCGTCGATGCACACGTTAAAGGCGAAGTCGTGCCGTTCGTTGTAGCGGTATTTCCGGTTCATCCCGAACAGGATGCCCAGCGCGTCGTCGCCCACCTTTTCCACGATTTCGCTTCTGTCGATGCTGATTTCGCGGATTTCGCGATTCACGTCCTGCTCCTCGTCGGTCAAGAAGATGAACTGCTCCCCATTGCGGATGATCAGGCGTTCGCCCTCCAGGCGGCGCAGGGATTCGTCAATCCGCTTTCGCAGGGCAAGCCTGTCCTGCGAAAGATTATCAAGCATGAGCGTGGTCAGGTTTTCAAGATTGGCCGGGCACTTGTCGGCAATATACTTTACCATAAACAGCAGCTTAAGCACGGGGATATCCTGCGACTGCAGATGGGCGTTGTCGGCGGCGTTGAGAATCACTTTGCTGATATTGTGGTCCAGAAAGGTTTCGACGGTGCGGTAGAACGCGTCGAAGGGGATCACCGCGCCTGTTTCGGAGCAGGCGTACTGCACCGCCGCCTCCTGGAACGCGTTGAGCAGGGAGCGCTCGCCCTCCGACAGGTGCTTGCCGGAAGCGCCGTGCTGGCGGATACCCGTGAACACCTCCTGCAACAGCTTGAACTGGTACGGTATGAACGGGTAGACATCGACAAAGTCGCCCTCGTGCGCGTACAGCTTTTTCTCCGGCGTATCATGCGAAAAGGTAAGCAGGTTCTTAATCACCGCGCTGTTGTCCGCGTACAGCAGCCGCAGGCTGTCCGCGCCGGCTTCGGTCTTGGCAAGCAGCCGCTTCTTGATCACCTCATCCGCGTTGGCCGAGGATAGCGGCAGCCGGGTGTCGAAGCGGCCGATGATCTTGGAAAAAGCGTCGCGGCCGCCTTTGGTCTCCCTGACAATGCTGCTGATGTCCTCCTGCCCGGTGGCGATGACCCAGGCGCGGCCGCCGCATTCCGTGCCGAGGTTTTCCACGACGGTCTGCAAGTTGAGCAGCAGGTTGCCGTCTGTGCCCACATATTGCCCCATCTCGTCGCACAGGAAGATGACGAAGTGCTTTTTGCCCAGCTGCCGGCTCTTCCATTCTATGTATTCCCGGACCTTTTTCGCAAAGGCCGTGATGTCCAGCGAATAGCTGGCTTCGCCGCTTTCGCACCAATGCCGCGCCGCCTCCCCGCTCATTTCCTGCGTTTGCGCCAGGGCCTGGATGATCATGTCGGATTCAAAATAGAAGTCCTCGCGGCCGCGCTCCCACGGGGTGCTGGAAAGCGCCAGATATTTCTCTTTAAAGGTCTCATAGGTCCCCTTGCGCGCCATCTGCCGCTCTAAATCGGCGATCCAAGGCATGCTGCCGCAGAAGCCCTGCATTTCGTTGAACACCTTCATGAAAACCCTGACAACCGCGTCCTTGCTGGCCCTGGAATCCGAATCCGACTTTGCGTCGATGTTGAACAGGATGACATCCACGCTGATATCCCCCGCCGCCTCCATGTCCGCCAGAATGGCCGGGTCGGCCAGCTTGCCGCCAAAGTACGCGGCGGCCCGCTTGCCGCCGTATGCCCCGCCCGACAGCAGGTAGGACAGGATCTTCAGGAAGTGCGATTTGCCGCTGCCGAAGAAGCCGGAAATCCATACGCCGATTTTATCCGTCCGGGCGGCGCTTCCCCTGCGGTAGTTCTCAAAGAACCGGCGGAAATGCCCTGTCAGCTCCCGTGTGACCACGTATTCCTCCAGCTCGTTTTCGATCACGGCGGGGTCATCCTGCCCGATCTTCACAACGCCCTGGATATTCCGGGCGATGTCCCTGGAAAACAGCTCCTTCAATTGCATGGTATATTCCTACCTTTCAATCAGGCGGAACGCCCGATAATAGTTGCCATCGGCAATCTCGCCGAACAGGCGAAGCTCCGCGTCATACTCGCCGGGGAAGAACAGGACCAGCGGCGTGGTTTCAATCCGGCTATGCAGATTATTCAGCACGGTGTGGGAGCGGATCACAGGCCATGCCTTTCCAACGCCGCACAGAAAGATGATGTCCGTTTCGGGGCGGCTTTCATCGGCTATCCGGTTGACGATAACATCGTCCGGGAGCGTGGAGCGCAGGGTTCTTTTGATGGGGTTGATAATCGTGTCCGATGTCTTTTCCTTTTCCATCTGCAGAACCCTGCCGAGATACCCTTTTCCCGCAAGGTATTCGACCATCAGCTCAAACAGGTCGAACACGGCCACGCGCACGTCGTCGCGCTGCGCGGCGATGCTTTCCCGCAAATATTGTATGTGGGAGCGCACCGCCATCTCGTCCTGCGGGTCGTAATCGAATATCCAGAAATTGATTTCGTTGCCCAGCCCCTGCCCGGCGCGGAATTCCGGGGACAGGATTTTGGGCTTGATCAGGTCCAGGCGTTCATTCAGCGTTTTCATCTACAATATATACCTCCAGACACATCGCTGCGGTGTAGGGGTCGGGCTTATCCCAGGCGGCGCGGAGCTCGTCGTTCATCACCGGCCTTGTCAGGCGCAGGCCTGTCCCCTCCGCTTTGGCAAGCCCCGCCTCCGCCAGAATTCTCATATATATGTTTTTCACCTGGACAAGGGTTCTTGCCGTCCAGTTGGATATCCTTTCGTTTTCACCGGCCTTGCTTGCCAGGAACAAGGCAACGTCACTATCGGCCATGCCCGTTTGCCCCAGGCGGACCCTGTCGCCGTAGGCCTCGCGCGTGAACTCGAAAAACAGCAGGTCCGTTTGGAGCAACGCGTAAAAAGCGCCCAGCCGCGCGTTTTCATCCTGCCCGTTGGCAATCAGGGCGGCCACGGAGGGCGGTATGGCGGCCAGCCGGGCCGTCACTTCCTGCGCCAGTTCCAGGCGGCGGCGCTCTTTGTCAAGCTGGAAGATATTTTGCGCAACGGAAAGGCGCACGATAGTGTCCGGCGTATACCCCTGCGCCATCAGCCCGGCCGCCTTGCGCATTTCAAGCAGGAGGAACGGCATGTCCTTGATCGATGAAGTGTATCGCTGTTGCCCAGCTCCAGGCATGGCTGCGCCCCCCTTCCTGCGGGATCGTTTTCATCAGGATATCCCTTCTTATTCTAACATAAAACCCGATGAATGACAAGTGAAATGCTCCATTTTGGCTATTTTATTTCCATGCGGCCGCAAAAAAGCAAATCCTTGACGTGCAAGGGTTTGCGTATGCATCTATATCCAGGGGCTGATTATCCACCCTCCGCCAGCAGGTTTTCAGCGCATTTTTCGATCGCGGAAAGCATTGCGAAAAGCTCCTGCGCCGTCAGCCCCCGCGTGACCTTGTCGTAGAAGTCGAACTGCGCCCCGTGGAGGATTTCGGCCGTTTCGTGCGCTTTATCGGTGATGATCAAGTGTTGCAGGCGGCGGTCGGCTTTGTCCTGCTGTACTTCGATATACCCGCGCTGCACAAGCAGCTCCACGGCCTTGCTGACATACGCCCGTGAAACCTCGCGGTACAGCGCCACGTCCCGCGCCGTGTCGAATTCGGGATTTTCCCGCAGAAAGGCCAGCACGTCGGCCTCGGGCAGGGTCAGCCCGCAGCGGCGCGCGGCTTCGGCCAGGGTGTTTTCGTACAGGCGCTTGATCAGCCGCACGTAATAGAGGAAATTGCCCTGGAACCTGTAGTCGATCATGCTTGCCTCACCTCGCCTGGTCCGCTTTTTTGAACAGCTTGACGGCGAATTTTTCGTTGCGCGCGCCGGGCAGCAGCTCCGCGAAGCTGAAGCCCACCTGTTCCCCTGCGGCGTTGTAGACCCCCGCCAGCAATTCGTAATAGCCCATGTTCATCTGCCCGGCCAGCAGCGGCTTGATGGTGTAGGCCTCCTCCTTCACCCCGGGCAAATGCACCTGCCAGGCGCAGGCGTATTGCGTGCTGCCGTCGGGGTATACGAAGCCGGTGGCCTCAATGCTATAGTCCCGCAGGCGCTCATAGCCGCCGTCCCGCCGGATGTAGGTGCCGTCCCGGTAGTCGTCCTGGGGGAAGCTGAACAGCATGGCTTCCTCGCCGTCGTCGAAGCGCAGGGAGAACCACTCCCAGTGGGTGAAGCGGTTGAGCAGGGGGAAGGGCCCGTATTGCTTGTCGAACCAGGTTTTGCCCTGCACCTCGCGCGTTTTGCCGTCCAGGGTGAGCGTGCCCCTCGTGGGCATGTTGGGGTAGGAATAGTACTGCGTGGTATATTTCCCGACGCCGGCGCCCATGATCAGTTTGCCGTCGTCGCAGTGCCAAACGGCGCCCTTGCCGTAGTCCAGCGCCAGGTCCAGGGCAAAGCGGCTGTGGCGGATGGTCAGCGCCATGCCGCCCTCGTTTTTGACCGCCCGGGCCATGCCGCCGTAGGCCACCTCATCGGGCGTCAGCGTGAATTGCTTGGACGACGGGCTGATCGTTTGATAGTAGTAATGCTTCCCCCTCGTAAAATCCGTCAGGGCCAGCATGAGCATGTAGGGCCGCAAGCCGAAAACATACAGGCGCAGGATGGTAAATTGGTAGGAGTAGAGTCTGCCCTCGCCGTCGTTCACCACGCCGGTGCAGTACCACCAGTCCTGGCATTTTTTATGGGCCAGCCACTCCTCGGCGAAGCTGCCCCGGGCATTGAAATCGTAGGGCCTTTCGGGGATTTTCTTCATACAGCAGCACGCCCTTTCCGCGAAAATCCGAACCAGATCACGCCCATCTGCAGCAGCATAAAGGGAAGCCCGAATAGCATGGCCTTCCGGTGCCCGCCGATAAGCCCGAACAGCAGCACGGACAGATGGAACACCCCGAACACCACGGGGATGGCCCAGTCCTCCTTCCAGGTCAGGCGTTCCTTCATGCGCCCGCGCCAGAGGATCAGCAGGGCTAAGAACGCAACGAAGCACAGGGCCAGCATGAGGTACTCCGTCCAGCCGCCCTTATCGAACCACGGCCCCAGCCACAGCAGGAAGGACGACAGCGGCGACACCATCACGGCCAGCGCCCCCAGCATGCACAGCGGCGGGTAGGCGATCCCCACCCACTGCTTTTCGCCGCTCTTTTTGTACCAGCGCCGCCCCAGCAGCAGGAACGCCGCCGCGTAGCCGCACAGCAGCATCCAGCCCGTGAAGTTGTAGATCGGCACCTCCAGTACCGCGGCGTCCGTGGGGGCGATGAACCATTTCCAGCGGCCGATGGTGCCCTCGTTGGTCTGCGCCGTCTGCTGCATGGCCAGGGGGTCCAGCGGCAGGTCGGCGATCACCCCCATGGCCCCGGCGAACAGCGGCACGGTCCATGCGGGCAGCTTGATTTTGCCGCAGAAACGCAGTGTGACGTAGACGAACAGGTATTCGATCACCGGTATGGTGATGGGCACATTGAACACCATGGCGATGGAGCGCCCGAAGCCATACCAGCCCATCACCGTGGCCAGGTTCTCGTACACCGCGGCGTAGAGGAAGATAAAGCAGAAGAACTCCAGCAGCACGGGCAGGGGCTTCTTTTCCCGCTTGACGATAAAGCCGATGGTGACGGCCGCCAGCACAAGCACGATGGCATCCTGTATCACCCACGAGGGCACGAAGGTGAACCACTGCATCTTGCTGGTATCGAACGCGGAATAGATTTTGCCGATGATTTCCATGGGGGCCTCCTCCGATCATGATTGATGCGTGAACAGTTTACGCATCAATCATTATAGCGGGAAATAAGTCCGTTGTCAAGGGTTTTCCAGCCTGAAATCTCTACTCTGAACCATGTAAAGGCGATAGCCTTGTCAATTCGCAATTTGAATTATAAACAGTAAAGGCATATTGCTTTATAGGCATTCAAGCCTTGCATTGCAAGGCGAACAGGTCGGCGTCCCTGAGCTCGACGGCCAGCCGGACAGGCTTGCCGCGTAGCTTGGCGACATCGCCTTTACCTTGCCATGTCACCGGCCTGTTCAGCTCGCTGCCGTATAGCTCGTCGCAGTCTTCCAGGCGGAACCCGCGCAGGGCCTTGCCCTTCTCATCGATAATGCCAACCCGGATGCCGCCCACGGCCGAGGTCGCGTAGTTCAGGCGGAGCGCGCCGCCGTCGAAGGCCACCGGCTGCGTGGTGAATGTGCCGCCGCGCCAGCCTGCGTACATGGAGCCGAAGCCGTGCCGCCGCACGGTGTACCTGCGTATGTACGAGTCCTCCCATTGGTAGTGCTCATTGACATACAGGGAAAATTCCTCGGGGGAGGTTTCCAGGATGCCGCAGGCCGTGATGAAATTGCGCTGCGTCCAGTTGCGCGGGTCCAGGCCGGGCGCGATCCACGGCTCCATGAATGTGCGGTCAAAGTGCGTGCCGTCGCGGCTGGTCATGAATACCGCGTCCGATACGCCCGTGTCGGGGTAGTCCGGCCACTTTTTCCTGTCGGGGACAAACCGCATGGGGAAGGATAGGTAGAAGTGCTCCGCGCCGGGGCACAGTACGGTGGCGTTGGTGTAGAAATGCTCCAGGGGCAGGCCCTCGACGTATTCGTTGCGCGACCGTTCGCCCCAGCCGCGGAAATCGGCGGAGGTGCTGCTCTGAATGGCGCGTATGCCCGACCAGCCGTCCTCCCAGTAGCGGGAATAGCAGCGGTAGCGGCCGGTATTGCTGTCCCAGAACCAGATGTTGTGCGAGTCGAATTCCCCTTCGGTGATGACCGGCGCCTCCTGCAGCTTTTCCCAGACAAGGCCGTCGGCGGACTTATACGCCATCAGCCCCTGGGGCGAAAGGCCGCACACGGCCTTGTAACGCTCCTGCGGCGGGCAGCCGGGGTTTTCGTCCAGCCAGGGGGAGAAGTTGTGGGCCTCCACGCCGGCCATGACGATGTTGTTGTCCGTGCTGCCCCGGAACGCCACCAGGCCGAGACTTTTGCGCCCCCAGTGGATGCCGTCCGCGCTTTCCGCGTAGCAGCAGAATTGGGACTCGCCCCGGTCGCCGCCATCGTTATCCGGGGCGATGGCGCGGTAGTACATACGGTACTTTTCGCCGTCGCTGAACACCGTGGAATACACGCCGCTGCCCGGGCCCTCCCAGGGCTGGTCCATGGCCAGGGCGATCTCCCCAGGCGCGGGCCGGTGCAGCCGTAGCTGCGCGCCGTCCGCGTGGTCGATCAGGTAGCCGTCGACGAGCATCTCAATTCTGCCGCCGATGTCGATGGGGGTCTCCATTGTATTTTCCTCCTCATTCGAAAGATTATCTATTTTTTCACGCCGTTGACCGTTGATTTGACTGCGTCTTTTTTACCCGCGAGGGTGTCCCCGTGCTGTGTAGCCAAACCGATTGCGTGCATATTACATCGCAAGTATACATGATTTCCGTATGAAAGTCCAGAGGTTTTTAGCGCATATCGGCGATGGGTTCCTTCTTCTGCCGTTCCGTTGCGCAAGGGCGATACGCCGCGATACAAACAAAATTGAAGCCGCGCAAAGCCGCGAAGGAAGACATTATCCGCCAAATGCTGCAATATGTATCAGGAAATTTTCGCGATAATATCACCTTGCTCAGTGCAGCCGAATCCCTTGGGTAAAGCCATTATTATCTGTCCCGGCATTTTCTTCAGCACCTTGGGATGAATTTCAAACAATTCTTGAACCAGTATCGCCTGGATCATGCGCGACAACTGATCCATAAAGATAAGATGGGCATTGGGAAAGCCGCCCTAGAGAGCGGCTTCGGCACAGTGCGGAATTTTAATATGACATATAAAAACATGACCGGGAAAACGCCGATGGAAGATGGACTCTGCAATGAAAAATAACCTCCGGGCGATTATGGCAGCGAAGTAGGAATATAGTCATTCGTTGGGTACGGGGGGCAGTGCCTTGGGAGGGGGTTCGCCGTTTCGGAGCCGCAAGGCCCAGTGCCCCTTCTGTTCCCCGCTGATCCCGTCCAATCCCTTGTGGCACAAGGCTTTTCAGTGCCTTCAGCGGTCGAAAATCGCGCAATCCCTTGAGGGTCAAAACATCCCGGTTTGACGAAATCCCGGAGAAGTGTAGAACGAGTGTAGAACAGCCCCTGCCATTACACCATGCCCGGTTCTGCATTCCTCACGCCCTTTGCCGCTCTCTGATATACCCGTCAATGTCTTGCATGAGGTATTGCTTGCCTACCGTGTGCAGAGCCTCATAGCAGGCCAGGATATATTCCCTTGCGCCGGACTGCTCAAACAGGGCCAGAGCCTGCTTCCCCCGCAAGCCCTTTTCCAGCTTGTATTCCTCAATACAGTAAATCAGGAACTTCATTTCCCTGCTCATGCCGCTTCCTCCGGGAATGTGA
>Ga0123353_10013591_pt1 | contig 11674 bp, 12 predicted proteins | sample TergutLab28metaG_3_FD_92763 | JGI IMG/M metagenome (GOLD analysis project Ga0123353, IMG submission 92763) | Labiotermes labralis P3 segment gut microbial communities from Petit-Saut dam, French Guiana - Lab288 P3 | ecosystem: Host-associated > Arthropoda: Insects > Digestive system > Gut ... | reverse complement strand
TGGCACAGCGCCGCGGCCGATTATTGGCTGGACCGCGACAACGTCAGGGAACGATTGTACCATCTTGTGGGCGCCGGCAGGTCGAAGGACGCGTGCAGGCTCGTCGCCGCTGAGAAAGATATGCTTACAACGGACATCGACGGCGATCTTGTGAACATCCTCGCAAAGCTTGACGATATCCCCGAAAAATATGCGACCGAAGTACTTCCCGTAAAGATATCTGCGTCCGTGTGGTCGGGCGACCTGAAGGCAGCCGGACCCATGATCGCGTCCCTGACGGAAATGGACCGTGATATAGGTGTCTTGTATTCCGCTGACCTCGAAACGAGAAAGGGCAACCGTTCCGGGGCGCTCGATATCATACGATCGATAGATGCTGCGGACAGGTTCGAGGTCGTTCTCGGAAAAGCAGGCGTATTGGGTCGCCTCGGGATGGCGAAGGAGGCGCTGGACCTTCTGATGGACGTGAAGGAATCCCTTGTCCGTGCTGGAAGCGTCGACGGTCTGGACCGCGTGTACATACAGATGGCGGACGTGTCCGCCGCGAACGGTGATGACGATTCGTCTGTGAACTATCTTACAAAGGCGCTTGGTGTCACGAACGACATCGGACGCAGAAGGATATACCGTATGCTGGCGGTGTCTTACGGTGCAATAGGCATGACATCCAAAGCGAAGGAATGCGCCCTGAAGGCCAAATGATCGTCTAGAATATTGTGTTCTTCTTCAGGAGGTCTATGTCACTCACATACAGGTCACGTATGTCCTTTATGTTCCATTTCAGCATAGCCAGCCGCTCGAATCCGAACCCCCATGCGAGCACCGGGTGCTTCACCCCGAACGGTGCGACGACCTCCGGCCTGAATATCCCGGCGCCGCCCAGCTCCATCCATCTGCCGTTGAAGAACACTTCGACTTCGAGTGACGGTTCGGTGTACGGGAAGTACGCCGGCCTTATCCTTACCTTGTCGAATCCCATTCTGCCGTAGAACCCCTTCACCAGGGAGACGAGCATATCGAAGTCGCCCTTCTCATCCAGGATTATACCTTCTATCTGCGTGAACTCCGGGAGATGTGTCGAATCTATCGATTCGTTCCTGAATATCCTGGAAAGGGAGAACACCTTCACCGGCGGTTCCGGATGCCGGGAGATGTGCTTTATCGTGTTCACGGTAGTGTGCGTCCTGAGCAGTGCTTGTTCCGCTTTCTCACGCGACCATTCGCCGCCCCAGCCCGACGACCCTGTGCCGCCGCCTATTTCGTGTATCTCCTTCACCTTTTTGACGAGTTCATCGTCATCTATCCTTATCGTCTCCGGGGAGCTTAGATAGAAAGTGTCCTGAAGGTCCCTCGCCGGATGGTCCTGCGGTGTGAACAGTACGTCCATGTTCCAGAACGCCGGCTGAACGTATTCCTCGTCTATCTCGGTGAAGCCCATCTGCACGAATATGTTCCGTATCTCGTCCGCCAGCCTCGACAGCGGATGTTTCTTCGCGGGCGCTACGGCCGGTGCGAATGTCTGAACGTCATATTTTCGGAACTCCGTGTCCCTCCACTTACCGCTTTGGAGCATCTCGACTGTCAGCTGTGCTGCCTCCTCCTTCAGCTCGATGCCCATCGCAATTATTGCTATACCTTCGTCTGTCAGCGATACGGAGCGGTCCGTTCGTATCTTCTCCTCTATCATTCCCTGACGGCCTTTTAGATCCTTTATGACGAGCGGATCGGCGTCGCCCTCGGCGACCGGTCCGGCGGCCATCCTTTCCAGCAGCGCCTCGTCGCTCATCTTTCCGGTGAGCATCCTTTTTCCGGCGTCGGTCAGTGATATTGTTTTCAGTTCACCGCCCTTCGATATGTCTGCCAATCCTTTTCTCTTAAGCCATCCTATCGCGATCTTGTCCTCACCGCCGGGAAGGCGTTCCGCCAGTTCGGCGAGGTCCATTGTGCCGTCGCCGATCGCAGTGAGCGCCCTCCTCTCAGGAAGACCTTGCACAACAATGTCCGCATCGGTCAGAACGAACGATCTTGATATGTTCTCCTCTATTTTCGCGAGCCCTTTTGACGAGAGCCATGATGCCGCTCCCATCACCTCTACCTCCAGCTCGAATCTCCCGGCGGCGATGAGGTCCGCCGGCGAACATGCGGACATCTCGCTCAACGAGAGAAGCAGTCTCTTTTCGTTGTGGCTCAATCCGTCGCGGATCTCTTGTCTGTTCATCTTCTTCACCAATCCAGTATGACAATAAAATGATTCACCATCTGAACCCTTCGAACGTCATCTCGCCCACGACGTCCTTCGCCCTCTCCCTTTTCTCCTGATGGGATTCAAGGAATTTATTTATCTTCTCTGTCAGCGCGACCTTGCACTCTCCGCACAATATGCTTCCGCTCCTGCACTTCGACGTCAGCTCGTTCAGTTTTTCGTCGTCATCCTCGAATAAGTAGTAATTATACTTGAAAACAGCGCAGACCTCCGGGTTGCCGCCGTTCCTTCTTTGTTCGTCCACCGACACACAGCCTCCGGTGAACGCTCTGCCCACCTTCTTCTTCACCTCTTTCTGGTTGTCCGTGGTGTATATGGTGGACATGGGATCGGACGACGACATCTTGTCCGCCCCTCCCAGTCCGGGGAACATCTTGCAGTATATCTGACCTGGTTTCATGTACCCGAGACCGGGTGCCACGTCACGGCATGCTCTGAAGTGAGGGTCCTGGTCGATACCGCACGGTATAAGGCACGGAACATTACGGCCGGCCATCTCGGACGGAAGGAACGCGGGCACCGCCTGCATGGACGTGTAGAATATCGAGCCGATGTTGGTGGTGTTATCGAAACCGAAGACTGCTTTCGCCGTGGAGAGATTTATTTTTTTGGAGACCTTCAGCGCTATCGGGTACATCGTCCTGATGTTCTCCGTGTCCAATATTATCTTGGTTCTCTTCGGATCGAATCCCAGCGCGATCATGTCCAGCGCGTTCTCGTACGCCATCTTCCTGGTATCTTCGAGCGTGGCATCCTGTTTGAACAGGAACTTCTCATCGTCCGTCAGCTGGAACAGCATATCTACGCCGAACACATCCTGCACCCATTTGTTGAATATCCACGGCATCAGGTGTCCCAGATGCGTGTGGCCGGACGGCCCGCGGCCGGTGTATAGTATGAACTTATTGCCCTTGTCATACTCATCCAGTATTATATTGAGGTCCCTGTGCGAATAGAATATGCCGCGACGCAGCATCATGTGCATCTTGCCGTATCCTTCCAGCCTTGAGAGTAATTTTTCGTCGATCGGCGTCGTACCGAAACGCTTCGCCAACAGATCGTAGTCTATGTCCCCCGTCACTTCCCACGGCGTGACCTTGAAATCTCCTGCCATTTGAATATCGGACCTCATAATGAGCACCGCTTTTAAATGTCTTCCGTGACGCGCACGCAACATTCTTAATAACGTGTATGCGTTCCGTCGTTGCATGTGGAAGATACTGGGCGCCGATTCGCTCTATTTGGAGTTCGCCGACGTTTGGAAGAGACGTATAGCTGAGATCGTGTCGGAAGGGGAGAACGGCGACAGATTCAAAGAATTGATGAACGGTGCGGAGGTAATTTACATCATGAACGGTGCCACTGAGATCCATACGTTCATGGTGCAGTTACCGGAGACACTGTCGGATGATGACATACAATTTCTCGCCGACGAGATACTGAACGTTGCGAAGACCTACGGATCGCCGTTCGTCTCGCTGAACGACAACTACGAGAAATGCCAGGTCATATTCACCACCGAGACGGAACCGGAGATACTCGGTCTCGACAAGAAGGAAGGATATTCAGCCGGGGCTGTGTTCAAACCCATCCTGGACGGATGGGGAGGAGCGGGAAGACAGAACGAAACATTCATGTAAGATACAGAAGGGGCGGATGAACGCGAGGGATGCGCATGTTCAGTGATATCAAGATAGACCTTAAGCCTGTGCTGAAGGCATGGAGCATAATGTTCGGCATACTTTTCATGCCCGGAGTGTTCTCCAGGATGATATACGACCCGTCCGGGTCCCATGACGCGATCACCCAATTCTTCCTGGACGCGAACATGGCGCTGGCGCTGCTGCTGTTCATGATGGTCGCCCTCCCTGTCCTTTGGTTCCTGGAGACGTGGTTCGCCGTCATACCGTCGAAGATCCAGTGCTATGCGATGATATTCACATCGCTGGGCGTATCCTACCTTGCGGGATACCTGGCAATGGGCGCACCGGCGATGTCCGCGGTTCTGTTCATGTCTGCGATAGGAGTGGTCACAATAAACATATTGAGACGGTACGAATGGTACCTCGACGATCTGAAGATATTCTCTATTATCGTATCGAAGTGATCTCTATCTCACAGATATCATCCAGGTCGCGCGACGGCGTTCCGGGCAGGTCCTTGGCCTCTGTGCTTTCATTGTCAGTGAGCTCCATTGACATCGAGACCGGCCGGAATATCTTCCATTTCACCACCGCATCGTCCACGAACTCACGTTCGAAGAATAAATAGAATACAACGCACGAGGCAGCGACGACCAGCATGTTGAACAGTACCGACGTCGCTATGAAACCGATGACCAGTGCCATACTCGTATTGTTCACCGCAACAAGTATGAAGACGAACACTGCGAAAACGGGTAGCGCCATCTTCCTCATCGTCTCGGCCGCACCGCCGTATAATGAAAAATCACGGTGGTTCGACGTTATCCTGACGTTCAGAGATTTGAACGGAGTCCATGGCAGGACGATGAGAGGTATGAACATTATCAGCGAGAACGCATATATCGGCGCCTCTATGATGTTGATGTCGGTCATGAACGCCGGGTTCATCGAAAGATATATCCACATTGCGATGCCAACCATGAAAGCGAAGGACATCGTCTCCATCATCTCCTTCACAGGTATGCCGGACCTCCTCAGGTTGTATTCCATCGTTATCTTACGGGTGTCGATGTCCGGCGGTATGTTGAACGCGAACACCACCAACCGATCCCATACGTTCGGCTTCTCCTTGATGTTGGCGTATTCGACCGTCGAGATCACGAAGAAGAACACATGCCTCTGAAGCACCGCGGCCACCGATACCACGCCGACGCACCCGACCATCACGAACGTCACGAAGAACAGTACAAGAAGAGGCAGTCCCGCGAAGAACAGCACCACCGGGACCGACAGCGCCACGAGCAACGCTCTCCACATACCCTCGTGCACATACGTCACGAGACCGACTATCAGGAACGGCACGGAAATGAGCATCAGCACCACGCCTATCTCCAGTTCCGTGTACAGAAGAAGTGCCGCGAACCCCGCTGCACATAGTGCCAGCGTCACGAGGAATATCGTCAGCATCATCTTGTCCTCTTTCCTGACGAGTGTCAGTTCCGAGGCGTGCACATCCCTCTTGACGAATCTTTCCTTCATGTCACTCCATCCACGCCTTGACCTTAAGTTCCGCTTTGTCCCCTCTGAATATCCCCAGGACCAGCGCGAATGTCTCCTTCTTCACTGTGTCGACGGGGCCTATCGTATCCTTGATAACGGAATCCTTGAATTTAATGCATATGCCCTCGCCGTTCGACAGTGCTATATCCACGGGCTTATCGGAATCGACGGAGACGAAGAGTCTCTTACCTTGTCTCACATCCAGCGGGAACGACTTCACATTCCTGTAGGCGCCGTCGGCGGAGGGGTCGAACTCCCCTAACGACAATGAAATGTCCAAAAGTACCGTCCCTTTCCTGCCGAACACAGCGCATCACCGTATCTGAGAACGCGAAACAGGTATTATAGGTTCCGCAAGGGCAGTTACCAATCGTCCGCCATGAGGAACTCCGAGAGCTCTCTGTACGTGATACCGTCCGAGTGGTCGCCGCTCTTCCATACCGGGTCCATGCCCACCACATACTTCGGGAAGTTGTCACGGATCGCCTTCAAATTACCGAATTCCCGCTCTTTCGTCTCTTCTGAGGATAAGAGATACGTCGCCTGTACGTATATCTTGTCTCCCATCCTCGTACCGATGAGATCGATCTCGCCCTTGTCTATCTTTCCAATGTGTACTTTGTACCCTCTCGATGTCATCTCGTTGTATACGATGTTCTCAATGTGATCGGAAATATCGCCGGGCCTGTAGCCGAGCAGCGAATGTTTGAGGCCGATGTCCGTGAAATAGTACTTGTAATTGGACTCCAGCAGTTTTTTCCCCTTAATATCGTATCTTTTGACCTTATTGACGAAATGCGCATTTTCAAGGTATTCGATGTATTCGTACACCGTCTCCTTGCTGACCGGGTCCCCGCCGGCCTTCAGTTTATTGAAGATATTGTTCGGGGATGTGTTCTTACCTATGTTATCGCAGAGGAACTCGATGATCTTGCTCAGAACCTCGGTGTTCTTCACCTTATAGCGCTGAACGACGTCCTTGAGTACAATGTGTGCGTATATGTCCCCCAACATCGAATATGCAGTATCTTTCGTGACGAGCCGGGTCCAAACGTCAGGAAATCCTCCTGTCTCTATGTACTCGATCAACAACTTTGACGCCTCCGGCCTTGTGCCTGCGACGTTCTCTCTGAAATCCATACATTCCCTAAGGGACAGCGGCTGTGTGCGGATGATGTTCAGTCTGCCGCTGATGTATGTGCTGTACTCGGATGAAAGGAGAGAAGAGTTGGACCCGGTGATGTATATGTCGCAGCATTTCTCCTTTACAAGCGACCTTACGACAGATTCCCATTCCTCGGCATCCTGTATCTCATCTATGAAGAGACAGTTATGCCTCCCCGGCGCCAGGTTTCCCTTGATGTGATCATACAGTGACACCGCGTTGAGAAGATGCCTGTTAGACATAAGTTCGAGATCCACATATATTATGTTAGCCTCGGCATCCTTGCTCTTTATATCGTTCGCAACCATCCGCATGAGTGTGGACTTTCCGCATCTTCTGATGCCCATGAACACTTTTGCGTTAGGATTCCCTATGAGCGGGGACACTTTGTTCCCGTAAACCGTCCGTTTTATCAGTTTTTCTACGATGATGCTCACGACCAGTGTTATGTGTGCGGATTATTAAAATTTATCTAGTGTTTCCTTCACAGACGGAAACGCTCATAATTTTTTGCAAGTGTTTCCTTCATAGACGGAAACGCTTGCGTTAGAATATGCGTTAGGCGCCTTCCTTCAGTTCTTCGATGTCTGTGGAAAATTTCCACATCTTCGGGTATCTGCCGGCGTCCATCAGCACCCTGGTCACCTTTACCGCCTTTCCCTGGGATGTCGCCATGACCTTGGGCGTGGACATCATCATATTGCCTATCGCAACGAGTTCGCCGCGTGCGGTCATCAGTGCCACGAGCGCGTTCTTCCTGATGTCCTCGTCGAGCATGTGTATCCCCTGGATGTTCAGATCGGCACCGTGGCATACTGCATCCACTGCACTCGCCTTTACGATTATCTTAGGAAGCGGTTCCGCGAGCACCTCCATCGGTATGGCGATGCTCCTTATCCATTCCTCGCGGCCGTGTTGCTGCCAGAATATGTACGAATCCTTCAGATCGTGCATCGTCGCCGAGCGGCGCTCGTCCATCGATCCCGATCTGGAACGCCGCAGTTCTATCATGTTCGCGCCGCACCCCATGGCCTCGCCCATATCTATGCACAGCGTCCTGATGTAGGTGCCGGCGTCACATGATACCCTGAACAGGACGTCACGTCCCGATATTTCCAATATCTCCAGTTCGGATATCGTCCTTATCCTCAGCTGCCTTTTCACCGCCGACCGGACGGGAGGGAACTGGTATATCTTTCCCATGAAATTTCCCATGGTCTCTCTTATTTTTGCTTCGGTGCGGTCCTTGTGCAACCGCATGAGGCATATGTACTCCTTATCCGACGACAGGACCAGATCCGTCAGTCTTACCGCCTTGCCAATGCATAACGGCAGGACGCCGCTCACATTCGGGTCGAGTGTCCCGCCGTGACCGATCTTGCTAACATGTAATATATCACGGGCCCACGCAGTGACCTGGTGCGACGTCGGACCGGACGGTTTATCCAAAACGATGACGCATGCCTCGAGGAGTTCGCCGATGCTCCTGTCCGACGGTCTTTTACCCCATCGGTCGGACATCGCGTTCTCATCCTTCACAAGCATCCGTTGTCCTCCAGCGCCTCAAGTATCAGCTGTATCACCTGATCCGGGTCGAGGTCGTCAGTGTTGATTATCAGATCGTACACACTCGTGTCCTTCAGGTCGATGTTGTAGTACGTCTTATATCTCCTCTCTTCCGACGCCTGCCTCTCGGCCGTTACCTTGAGCGCCTGTTCCGCTGTCTCGTTCTCGCGTATCCCCACCCGCTTTATGCGGACGTCCGGGCTCGCGTCCATATATATCTTGAATGCGGGTATGCCGTTCCTGTTGAGCATGTACGCCGCCAGCCTCGACTCTAGGATTATGTCATCCCTGTCCCTGGCTATCTGGACTATGCGCGAGTCGATCATCTCATCTATGGACCTGTCCTTCTCGGCCAGGTCCCCGAGTTCCGTTAACGTCAATCCCTTTTCAGCGGCGAACTCTCTGAAGATGTTACCGAAGACCACCGCGTCCAGCGAAAGAACGGCCGCGAGCTTACTGCAGGCGGTCGTCTTCCCGGAACCCGCCGGGCCGCTTATCGTTATCCTCATGATATCTCTGCTCCGTCTATCTCCTCTAGACGCTTTTTGAACTTCATCCATCTGATCAGTCTGCCGAGCAGCTGTCCGACGGGTATCGATATGAGCATGTACAGCAACACCCACGTCGGCAGGAACCACATGGATCCCGCCAGATTCACCGTGTCCGACCACGGCACTATGGCGATAAGGTTCTTAGCCTCATGGTCCAGGAAGTACCATACCCATGAGAACATCGGTATGACGACCATCATCGTTATCGGCATGGTCTTCATCATCTTCATGCTGGCGTCCATGGATTTGGACATCATTACCTTCTGCTGTTCGGTGAGTTTCTTGATCTTGTACAGATTGTTCTCGATTCTCGCCTGGCGCAGCTCGGCATTGAACGCCTTCATCTCGGACTGATTCCTGGCCTGTGACATAGTATCGGTCATAAGCGTCCGTATGACCGTGCTTATGCCTATCATTATTATACCGGCAAAGATCAGTGTCAGAACGGGGTCCTCCCCGTTAAAACCTATCACCGGTGCGAAAACGACGTTCAGTGCCCCTCCCACTGCGTTCCTGACCTCTCCGATGAACAGGATCATGACGATGCCTAAGGACAACATCATCCACATCATCTGGGACGTCTGTGGTTTCTTAACCGCTCCCTCTTCGACCATTATCTATCCTCTCCGAAGAATCCCCTCATCACGGGATGCATCTCCATCATCTGTTCACGGCCCATCGCCTCATAGAATTGTATCAATATACCTACGGTAAGCAGCACTCCGGTCCCGGATGCGTTACCTGTGGTCCCTATGAGGTCCGCGCCCGCCGCGATGGCGCCCACTATCGCACCGGAAAGCACAGTGACCACCGGTATGTACCTCTCCAGCACTCTTCTCAGCACTCTCGGGTCCCTTCTGAACCCTGGTATCTGCATTCCGCTCTTCTGTATCTGGTTGGCGACCGATTCGGCTCCCATGTTGGTCGTCGATATCCAGAACTTCGCGAACATTATCGATCCCAGCACCATCACGGTAAAGTAGATCACCACTCGCATCAGTTGTTGTATCGGCCCGTGCAGTCCGTCCCCGTAGACCTCTGGCTGCAGCACCGGCAGCAGCCACGACGTAAGTCCCATCGGAGCGGACACATACCAGGCAAAGCCTCCCGCCGCATGGGTTTCACCGGGATGGAAATAACCTATCAGATCGTTATTACCCAGTAGCGGTATTCCGCTCAATCCCGGATTGGTATAGAACAGCAATGCGAACATACTGATGTTGGCCAACAGCGCCATCATCAGTATGACAGGTATGTTGCTGGCGTAGATCAGCTTTATCGGATAGCGGCCGCGAGCTCCTCTGGCACTCCCGTGGGACAGCGGCAGCTCTATACGTGTCGATTCCAGATACGCCACTATCAGGAATATTATGATAGTTCCCACTAGGGCGATCAGCGGATTGGGACCTCCGAGCAGTAAAAGCTCATACCCCCCGTTGGCCATCGACCCCGCATCTATGTTACCGAGCAGGTAGATCGTCTTGGGTATCGTGCCTGCCGGCAGATTGCTCATACTCACCTCTGCGGCCGCATTCACCGGATTCCAGTTCACTGTACCCGTGAATAGGGATTCCGAGACTCCCGCTGCAATGAACAGCGATATACCCGACCCTATACCCCATTTCGACACCACTTCGTCCATCAGGAACACTATGTACGATCCTATGAACAGCTGCAGCACTATGAGCCCTCTCGCCCCTCCTAATCCGAACGAGTTGACGAACTTGTTCGACGGCTCCAGGTATCCGAACACCTGCGGCACCGCCTCGACCACGATCATCATGATCACCAGCAGTTTGAGGAACGACTGGTAGCATGCCTTGTCCTCGCGGTTCGTGAGGTCCAATTTTATTATCTTCGCACCGACGAACAGCTGCATTATGATGGACGCAGTGACTATCGGTCCTATTCCTAGGTGCAGGAGCGAACCGGACGCACCGGCCATGATCGTCCTGTACTGGGCGAACAGGTCCATCGTGTTCTCTTGGTCGAGACCATAGATGTACACGTTGGTCATGAAGAAGTAGATGACGACGATCAGGATGACCCACATCATCTTTGTCCTGAAGTGTACGTGACCTTCTGGTCTCTTCACAGCAGGCAGCCTGTCCGCAACGGGTTTGAACCTGTACAGAAGGCTTTTGTTCTCCTCCATTGTTATTTCTCCATCATTCCGCCACGGATCCGCCCGATGCCTCTATCTTAGCGCGTGCCTGAGCAGATATCTGTGATACGGTAACGTTCACAGCTATATCTATGTCACCCGTGCCCAACAGCTTGTCCACGCCCGCCTTTGTGAGGTCCACGACGTAGGACGCCCCGTCCTTCACCGCGTATTCAAGGCTGACATAGTTGTCTAGCTGCTCCAACATCTCTTTAATGTTGATAATCCTATTGGCTGAAACCACGCACTGAGGCCTCTTGAAACCTCTCCTTCCGAAGTGGTCCCTGTCATATTTCAGCATGCGGAGCTTTTTGTGCTTCCCGAGGCCGGCGTTACCGTGACCTCCGATTATTCCGGCACCGCGGCCCGCTTTCTTACCGCGGCCGTGAGTCCTCATCCCTCTGAATTTCCTGGTCCTGCTTGGCATGTTATCACAGCATCCTTGCGATCAGTTCGTTGATCGCTTCCCCTCTGTATCCGAGAGCCCCGCCGTTGCGGTATGAGCGTTTGATGCCCTTATATCCCTTTGCGGGCGGATGGAGTCTGAAGACCGCTTTTGCGCCTTCGACATCCTTCATCTTGTAACCGCCGTCCAACATCGCCTTGGCCATGTCGCCGACCGTTTCGAACTCGGTATTCGTTTTCAGGTATTCATCCGTTATGATTATGTCGCCGGACAATCTGCCGCGGACGCGTATCATATCGGTGAGCGTCGTCTCGTCGATCTCGCCCCATGTTATGTAATCTTTGGCCTTCTGAAGC
>Ga0123353_10013589_pt1 | contig 11675 bp, 9 predicted proteins | sample TergutLab28metaG_3_FD_92763 | JGI IMG/M metagenome (GOLD analysis project Ga0123353, IMG submission 92763) | Labiotermes labralis P3 segment gut microbial communities from Petit-Saut dam, French Guiana - Lab288 P3 | ecosystem: Host-associated > Arthropoda: Insects > Digestive system > Gut ... | reverse complement strand
TGAGCAGCTTGACGACGAGTCGAAGCGCGGGATCGCGATCATGCTCAAAGAAGCCCGCCGCCTTACGAAAATGGTCGAGGAGCTGCTCGAATTCACGCGCATGGAAGACGGACGGTTTACGCTCAATATCGATATGATCGATATCGCGGCTGAACTTGAGGATGCGATATTCACTTTTCGCGAACTTCTCCACCAGGACGAGCTGGAGTTCGATTATGTTTCGAACATCGACGAAGTGCTGCTCATTCCGGGCGACCCGAACAGGCTGAAGCAAGTATTCCTGAACCTATTCGACAACGCGGCCAAGTACGGGCGCGAGGGGAAAAGGATCGAGGTCGCTATAGTCGGTTCCGGCGACTATGTAAGGATAACCATACGTGATTTCGGGCTGGGCACCCCGGAGGACGAGCTGGAAAACCTGCGGATGAAATTCTATAAGGGGAGCAATTCGAAGGAACGCGGCAGCGGTATTGGGCTTGCCGTATGTGAGGAGATCATAAAATTCCACGGCGGAAGAATGGAACTTGCGAACGCGGAAGGCGGAGGTTTCCTCGTGTCGATCTACCTGCCTGTGAGCAGCGTAGTCCCAAGTGCGAATTAGTAATATGTGTATAAGTAAAAGAAAGGTGAGCAACATCTCATGAGCGACAGTGCAAAAGGTAAGGACTTTCGAACTTCTATAGGCGGACAGGCGCTTATAGAGGGCATAATGATGCGCGGGCCCAGGAAACAGGCGGTAGTAGTCAGAACGAAGGAGGGCTTCGTTAAGAAGACGGAAGAACTCAAGTTACTTAAAGATAAGTATCCCATCGTCGGCTTTGTTTTTATCCGCGGAGTGGTGAATTTTGTCAACTCTATGACGATTGGGGTCCGCGCGCTGATGTTTTCGGCGGAACAGATGCCCGAGGAAGAAATGGAAGAACCGTCAAAGTTTGACCTGTGGGTGGAGGAAAAGTTTGGGAGCGAGAAAGCGGAGAAGGCGATCATCACTTTTTCGGTCGTACTAGGCATCGCGTTCTCCATCGGGCTTTTTATATTGCTGCCGACTTTTTTGGCGGGGTTCGTCACTGATATGATAGAGCATAGGATACTGCGCAACCTGGTGGAAGGAGTATTGCGAATAGCAATATTCATATGCTACTTGTGGCTGACGACGCGGATGAAGCAAATAAAACGGGTCTGGGCGTACCACGGCGCGGAGCACAAGGCCATATACTGTTACGAAAAAGGGCTCCCCCTTACGGTCGAAAACGTAATGGCTCAGTCGAAGCAGCACCCGCGCTGCGGGACGAGCTTCCTGTTCATCGTTATGATCGTCAGTATCCTGGTTTTCTCATTTACGACTTGGAACAACCTCTTTGTCCGCATCATCCTGAGGCTTCTGCTTCTGCCCGTCGTAGTGGCGATCAGCTACGAAATAATCAAACTGGCGGGCAGGTACGATAACCTGCTCACAAGGATCATCTCAGCTCCCGGCAAGGCTTTGCAACGGCTCACGACGCGCGAGCCGGACGTGGAAATGGTCGAGACAGCCATAGAAGCGCTTCAGCTCGTCATCCCTGAGGATGCAGGGGAGGCAAAATGGTAATGTCATAATAACTATGTTGAAAATGAGTAATATATGAAAACGTACAATGACATTTATCTTGATTCCCGCCGGAAGCTGCGTACAGCCGGCGTATCAGCCTCAGACCTCGAAGCGAGGCTGATCGTCTCTCACGCCTCCGGTAAGACAAAGGAGGAACTCCTTGCTTCCAGCAGGCTTTACGTCACCGACGCCGGTATCCAAACGGCGGTGGACGAGATGGTAAGGCGTAGGCTGGGCGGCGAGCCGGTTGCGTACATTGTCGGGGAATGGGAGTTTTACGGCCTTCCATTTATGGTAAATGAATCGGTAATGATACCGCGGGTGGATACGGAGCTTCTGGCGGAAGTGGGAATAAACCTGATGAAAAGGCGCGGCTGGCAGACCAGGCTCCTGGATCTGTGCGCCGGCTGCGGGTGCGTTGGGCTCGCTATAGGGGCGAACCTGCCTAATTGTCGAATAGTTCTGGCCGATATTTCAGACCAGGCGTTGTCGGTTTGCCGCGTGAATATGCTTAGAAACAACCTCAGCCGCCAAGTGACCGCCATAGAGGTCAATGTTATTGAAGCTCCGCCGTCTCTTCTGGGCGCGTTCGACGCAATAGTCTGCAACCCGCCGTATATACCGACGCGCGACCTGGAAGGCCTCGACAAGAGCGTCCGCGACTACGAACCTATGCTGGCGCTCGACGGCGGCCCCGACGGGCTGTACGTCATCCGTGCCATCGCGACTTACTGGCCTGCCTTACTGAAACCGTCCGGGTACATGGCAATGGAGTGCGGCGTCGGGCAGGCGGAGGCGGTGCGCGAAATACTTGGAGACAGCGGGTTTCATGATATAAAGACATTTAACGATACGCTGGGTATAGAGCGAGTAATAGTGGGGACGCTGAAGTAAGGAAAGTAGGGGAGGGCTTTCACGCCCTCCCGTCAACATATAGATAATGGAGGATTCAAAATGGCTGAAAAGAAGAAATACGTTCCTGCCGTGCCGGCGGACGACAAAAAGAGAGCGCTGGAGACCGCGATCCAGCAAATCGAGAAAAGTCACGGCAAAGGGGCTATCATGCGCCTCGGCGACAGGCAGGCGGTCTTTGTTGACGCTGTCTCGACGGGCTCGATATCGCTCGACTTCGCGCTGGGGATCGGCGGGGTGCCCAAGGGGAGGATAATAGAGATTTTCGGCCCCGAATCTTCCGGGAAGACGACGCTTGCCCTGCATATTATCGCCGAAGCCCAGAAGGCAGGGGGAGAAGCGGCATTTATCGACGCTGAACACGCGCTCGAACCTGCTTATACCCGCGCGCTGGGCGTCGATATTGACAATCTGCTCATATCCCAGCCGGACATGGGCGACGATGCCCTCGCCATAACAGAGCTGCTGGTGCGCTCAGGCGCCGTCGACGTCGTAGTCGTCGACTCGGTAGCCGCGCTTGTGCCGCGAAGCGAAATCGAAGGCGAGATCGGCGACGCCAGCGTCGGCGTCGTAGCAAGGCTGATGTCACAGGCGCTCAGGAAACTGGCAGGCTCTATTTCCAAGACAAACTGCATCGTAATCTTCATCAACCAACTGCGCGAGAAAATCGGTGTGACCTACGGCAACCCCGAAACGACACCCGGCGGGCGCGCGCTGAAATACTTTTCGAGCATCCGCATCGATATCAGGCGTTCGGAGTACATCAAAGTCGGCGCGGAGCACGTAGGGAACCGCACAAGGGCGAAGGTCGTAAAGAACAAAGTGGCGCCGCCGTTCAGGGAGGCCGAGTTCGACATCATGTTCGGCGAGGGGATATCCAGATTCGGCGAGATAATAGACCTTGGTGTAAAGCTTGGGATCATTGAAAAAGGCGGCGCCTGGTATACCGTTGGGGAGACACGGCTTCAGGGGCGCGATAACGTTAAGGAACATCTGAAAAACAATCCGGAAATCGCCGACGAGATCGAAGCGCAGATTCGCCGCGATTCGCAAAAACTAATGTCGCCGCAAGAAAAAGCCGCCGCGAAAGCCGCCGGGCGCGCAATAGACATCGACGCCGACGATTTTCAAGGGTAATTATTAGGAGTTCACATGAACGGGAACGATGAAATAGGCGGGGATAATAAGGAATGTAAGGATTGCATGGAGCATTATGACGCTTCGGAGCATATTGATACTCCTGATCATACTGACGCTTCGGAGCATATTGATACTCTTGATCATACTGACGCTTCGGAGCATGCTGACGCTTCGGAGCATGCTGACACTCTTGAGCAGAGCCGTGCCAAAATCAGGGCAATGCGGATACTTGGAAGCCGCCAGTTGTCCTCGCGCGAAATGTTGAAACGGCTGACGAACAAGGGCGAATCCGCCGAGACCGCCCGGGAAACAGTAGACTGGCTGGAGGACATGGGCGCAGTAAACGATAGGGAGTACGCTGCGGCGATCACGCGGCATTACCAGTCCAAGGGCTACGGGCTTGCGCGAATAAGGGACGAACTCTTCCGGCGGGGTATACCGCAAGATGAGTGGGACGATGCGATAACAGCCCTCGGTGAGGCGGAATCAGAAGAAGCGGCGCATAGGTATCTTGAAAAAAAACTAGCCGGCAGCAGGGAAAAAGACGACGTCAGAAAGGCAACGAACGCGCTCTGTAGAAGAGGCTTCAGCTTTGAGGATGCGCGTACAATGGTGAACAGGTATCTGGAAAACACTGAAAACACTGAAGAAACGTAATAGTGGAGCAAAGAACGCATAACAGGGAGAACAGAGCGTAAAATAGGATAACGATGAACTCGAAAAGAGGAAAGATGGCAGGGAAAGTGGGATTCATGTCGCTGGGCTGCGCAAAAAACCTGGTAAACACCGAGCAGATGATGTTTCTGCTACGTGAGGCAGGGTATGAGGTTGCAGGGGAAACGGAAGGCGCCGATGCGGTAGTTGTCAACACCTGCTGCTTTATCGAAAGCGCAAAGACGGAAGCCATAGAGGCTATATTAATGTTGGGAGAGGAAAAAGCTGCAGGGCGCGTCGGAAAGATAGTCGTTGCCGGCTGCCTTGCGGAGAGGTACAAAGAAGAAGTTATAAAAGAGATGCCGGAGATAGACGCTGTTATTGGAGTGGGGAGCTTCGGGGATATAGTCGGCGTAGTGAAGTCCTGCTTGGAGGGAAACAAAGAAGTATCCCTTTTTGGCGATATACATGCGCAAGCGAGTGAAACGGGCAGAATAATAACGACATCGGGTGCGTGGGCATATCTGAAGATCGCCGAAGGCTGCGACAATCGCTGCTCATACTGTGTGATACCGGACATAAGAGGGCGCTATCGCAGCAGGACTATCGGCAACATTATTAATGAAGCGAAGGAACTGACAGAGCGCGGCATAAGGGAACTGATAATCGTAGCCCAGGATGTGACGAGGTACGGGCTCGACCTCTACGGGGAACGCAGCCTGCCCGCCCTGTTAAGCGGCCTGTGCGATATTGAAGCTCTAAAGTGGATACGGCTTCACTACCTTTACCCGGCTGACGTTAGCGACGAACTCATCGATACCATAGCTTGCAATGAAAAGATACTGAACTACCTGGACATCCCGATCCAGCACATAAACGACGGGATATTGCAAAAAATGAATCGGCATGACTCTAAAAAAGGGATAGGCGACCTTATAAAACGTTCCAGAGAACGCATTACAGGGGCAGTGTTGAGAACCACTGTGATTACAGGATTTCCGGGCGAAGGCGAAGCGGAATTCGAGGAGCTATGCGAGTTTCTGACGGAGGCGAAGATAGAGCGAGCGGGCGTTTTTCCATATTCTCCCGAGGAAGGGACCGCAGCGTATATGATGGATAGGCCGGACGCGGATACGGCAATTCGCAGGGCTGAGGTTATATCGGAAATCCAATCGCGCGTTATTGATGAATTCAATTTAAGCAGGGTCGGAAGTGTTACGACAGCGCTCATAGAGGGATTCGATGGGGAGCGTTATTTTGGCAGAAGCTACGCGGAATCGCCGGAAATAGATGGGTATATTTCAGTTGAGGGAGTTGGAATCAGGCAGGACGAATTCGTGGAAGTCCGTATCGCCGGCGTCGAGAACGGCGAACTGGTAGGAGTAAAGATATGAATACCGCGAACAAACTTACAATGATCAGGGTGATACTCATACCGGCTTTTCTGACTGTGCTGTATATAGGCTTCGAAGGAAGCAATATCGCGGCAATGGCGCTCTTCATCGTCGCCGGACTGACAGACATAGCGGACGGGTACATAGCAAGGCGCAGAAATCAGGTGACTGATTTTGGGAAGTTTATGGACCCTCTTGCGGACAAGATACTGGTGCTTGCCGCAATGCTCTGGTTCCTCGAGCGGGGACTGATACCGGCGTGGGTCGTCCTTATAGTCGTAGTGCGCGAGTTCATGGTGACAGCGCTGCGTTTGATTGCGGTCGACAACGGCCGCGTCATAGCCGCGGCTATCTCCGGCAAGATAAAGACGGTAGTGACGATGTTCTGCCTGACAGTAATGTTCCTAGACTTGAACCAATGGATGATCCACGCCTGCAACGCCGCGATAACGCTGACAACAGTAGTTTCGGGCATCGAATACTTCATAAAGAACAAGGATATCCTGAATTGGAAAAAGTAGTGACACCCTATGTGTCTTCCACTTTTTTTGGGACTTCTTTTTTCTGGTCCTCGGGATATAGCTTGCATGATTTCAGTAAACACCCGCCTGCCAAAGTCGCGAACATGCAGCTCTCGTGTTTTTCCACACAATAGCTCCAACCAGTATTCTCCGATACAAAAGCCCTGCTCATCTATCGTTCCTCCCTTGTGAAGAATTGCCACTATGTTTTGTTAGCCCTGTATCCTCGCTTCGGCTCACGCCCTCGTAACCGTAAGTTTCCTAAAACAGCGACATCTGGCTTGATTCCGGGAGGTCCCGTAGGGCGCCTGTCTCCCGCAACTGCTCTATATGCGTTTTCGACACTTTAGAGCACGCTGCGGAGAGGTCCTCGACCGAGATGAACCGGCGGCCAGCCCTGCCCTCGGCCAGGTCGAACGCAGCCGCATCGCCGAGCCCGCCGATCGCGACAAACGGCGGGCGCAGTTTTTTTTCGCCCACAATGCGAAACTTAACGGGATCTGATTCATAAATATCGATCCCGGTGAACTCAAACCCCCGCAGATAGAACTCATAGCAGGACTCGAGCGTGGTCAGGAGGCCCTCCTCCTTTTGCTTGGCTTCGGGGTTGTTGCGTATCTCCTTTATCCTTTTGCGGGCGACGTCTATGCCGCGCGTCATGGACTCCGCGTCGAAGCTGTCCTTCTGGCTCCGGCGGTAGAAGTATGCGCTGTAAAACTCGATAGGCTTATGGACCTTGAACCATGCTATGCGAAAGGCCATCATGACGTAAGCGACCGCATGCGCTTTAGGGAACAGATAAGTCATCTTGCCGCAGGACTCAATATACCAGCCGGGAACGCGGTAGCGCGTCATCTCATCCTCGGCGCCGTCCGGCAGCCCGTTTCCCTTACGGATGCTCTCAGATATCTTGAAGGCGTGGCGGTTGTCCATCCCCTTTGAAATAAGGAAAAGCATTATGTCGTCGCGGCAGCCGATCGTCTGGCTTACCGTAGCCTTTCCCGAAAGGATGAGGTCTTTGGCGTTGCCCAGCCAAACGTCAGTCCCGTGTGAAAAGCCTGAAAGCCGCACAAGCGTGTCAAAATTCTTTGGTTTCGTGTCGCAAAGCATCTGGCGGGTGAAGTCCGTGCCGAACTCCGGGATGCCAATCGTGCCAGTAGCGCCGACAATCTCGTCGTTTCCCGGGAGGCCGAGCTGCGCGGGCGATGTAAATATCGACATCGTATCCGGGTCGTCAAACCTGATTTCCCTGGCGCTGACCCCCGTCATGTCTTCCAGCATCCTTATCATTGTCGGGTCGTCGTGGCCGAGCTCATCCAGCTTTATGAGGTTGTCCTCCATGCTGTGGTATTCAAAATGTGTCGTGATTATTCCCTTGTCGCTATCGTCAGCCGGGTGCTGCGCCGGACAGAAATCTGTTATTTTCATGCCTTGCGGGATGATTACGAGCCCTCCCGGGTGCTGGCCGGTCGTTCTCTTGACGCCGATACACCCCCGGGCAAGGCGGTTCTCTTCGGCTTTTGTGACTGTTTTACCCAGGCTTTCAAGGTACTTCCTGACGAACCCGAATGCGGTCTTGAACGCTATCGTACCGATCGTCCCGGCCCTGAAGACATATTCCTCGCCGAAAAGCTCAGTGGTGTGTTTATGGGCCTGGGCTTGGTATTCGCCGGAGAAATTCAGGTCGATATCCGGGATTTTGGCGCCATCGAATCCAAGGAACGTCTCAAAGGGTATGCTGAACCCGTCCTTTGAATACGTTGCGCCGCAGGCAGGACAGCATGCATCAGGCATGTCCGCGCCGCATCCGTAACCATCGCCCGACTCAAAATCCGACTTGCGGCAGTCTGGGCACCTGTAGTGCGCCGGCAGGGCGTTTACCTCCGTGATGCCCGCGAGGAACGCGACCAGCGAGGAGCCGACGCTGCCCCGGGAGCCAACGAGATAGCCCTGCTCGATCGAAGCCGCGACGAGTTTTTGCGCTGTCATATATATTACATCGTAGCCGCGCTGGAGGATCGCGTTCATTTCCGTTTCCATGCGGTTCGACACTATCTCCGGCGGGGCATCGCCGTACAACCCGCGCAGTTTGCCGTAGACAAGTTCCTTCAGGTCTTCTGCGCTCCTTTCAAGTTTTGGCGCGAAAAGCTTCTTTGGCGGTGGAAGCGGGTTAACGACTTCGCACAAATCTGCGATCATTTGCGAATTCCGCACGACAACTTCGAAAGCGGTGTCTTCGCCGAGGTACCTGAACTCGTCAAGCATCTCATCCGTTGTTTTGAAATAGATCGGGAGGTCGTCGTTCGCGCTGTCAAAGCCCTTGGAGGTGAGCAGAATATGGCGGAAAACCTCATGCTCGGGGTCGAGGAAATGCGTGTCCCCGGTGGCGACCACGGGTTTGCCAAGCTCTTTGCCGAGCTGCACTATCTTGCGGTTGAAGTCACGGAGGTCGTCCTCGCTTTTGGCTTTTGGTTTGTCGGCAAAAAGCATGAATCTGTTGTTGCACAAAGGCTGGATCTCAAGATAGTCGTAAAAACCGGCGAGTTTCTGTATCTCGGCAGACTCCCGCCCTTCCGCGACAGCGGCGAACACCTCGCCGGCTTCGCAAGCCGAACCGATGATCAGGCCCTCGCGGTGCTCTATCAGAGCGCTTTTCAGGATCATTGGATATCTGCTGAAATTCTCCAAATGGCTTTTCGTGACCAGCTTATAGAGGTTATTCAGCCCTGTTTTGTTCCTCGCCAGAATGATGATGTGACGGAGTTTTGCGCGCCCCTTTTTCGTTCCGGGCTGTTTATTTTCGTCGTCGCCTCTGTCCACGTCGTTGACGAAATAGCCTTCAACGCCATAAATGACCTTGATCCTGCCGCCGAGGGCGTCAGCGGCGAGAGCGGCGTCCGGGAACGAGTGGACGACGCCGTGGTCCGTTATCGCGATCGCCGGGTGCCCCCACTCCGCCGCTCGTCTGATGGCTTCGGCGGCGTCGGTCACGGCGTCGAGCGCGGACATCTTCGTATGCAGGTGCAGCTCGACGCGCTTTTCCCCTGCGGTGTCGCTCCTGGGCTCTCGCTTTGCGGCGACGATATTCAGAGGCTCCAGCGTAAGGTCGCCGTCGAAACGGCTTATGCTTAGATTGCCGGAAACAGTCAGCCATATACCTTTTTGTATCTTTTTTACGCTCTGCTCAGCGTTTTCGTCGGTCATGAATTTTGAAACGTGGATCGTGCCTGAATAGTCGGTCAGGTCGAAGCTGAGCACCCAGGCGTTGCGCTTTTCGATGTACTTTTCCGAAACATCGCAGACCTCGCCCAAGACCGCAGCTTTGCCCATTTCCAGCGACAGGTTCTCCATAGGCGTTAGGGCCTCTTTTACGCCCCTTCCCATAATGACTGCACCGGGTTTGACGGCGGTCGCCGCCTTTGCCTGGGTTTTTTTTGTTTTCTTGAAGTTGTCCGACGTGGGGCGGGCATAAACAGCCGTGACGGTTACGGACTCCAGCCCGAATTCCTCGGCGACAATTCCCTCGATAGCGCTTATTTCGAGGGGCGGCGCCGGTTCTGTCAGCGATATTGTGATTTTCATGCCTGCGCGGGATTTATCCACCGTCGCCGAAACGACCCGCGCGCCGCTGTAATCGGCCGCGAGGCTCTGATTTCCCCGGCAGAAAGGGAACATTTCATAAAACAGCACTGGGTCCTGTCCGCTCAAATCTATTCTTCTCCTCTTTCGATTACATTAAAAAGCTCGCCGAGCAGTTTGTCCATCGGGGCTTTCCCGACAACTTTGCCTTTTTTGAAGATCACGCCTTCTCCGTCGCCGCCGGCGATGCCAAAATCAGCCCTTGACGCCTCGCCCGGCCCGTTCACGACGCAACCCATGACGGCGATTGTGACACCCTCCGCCCATCCGCAGGGGAGGGCTTCCGCGCCTTCACGCGCTCCGGGCCTGCACATTAATTCGAGGCGCCGCTCGACCTCGTGCGCAATCGGTATCAGGTCGATCCCGCACCTGCCGCAGGTCGGGCAGGAAATGAGCTCAAAGCCGCGGCGCAGCCCCAGTGACCGCAAAATAGCCAGCGCAGCTACGACTTCCCGCTCCGGTGGCGCGGTCAGCGAAACGCGGATCGTGTCCCCAATACCGTCGAGCAGCAGAGCGCCGATTCCTATCGATGATTTTACGATCCCCATTTTCTCGGTCCCCGCCTCGGTCACGCCCAGATGCAGCGGGTATCCGGTCCTTTCGTGCAGCAACCTATAAGACTCAACAGTCAGCGGCACGGATGAGGCTTTGGCCGAGAGACAAATATCGTCAAAGTCGAACCTGTTCAGCAGCCGGATGTGCTCGGTCGCGCTCTCATACATAGCCTCCGCAGTCACACCGCCATGTTTGGAGAGCAACTCATTGCGCAGGCTCCCGCTGTTGACCCCGATGCGTATCGGCAAGCCTTTTTTTGCGCACATACGCGCTACCGCGCGCACTCTGTCCTCCCCGCCAATATTGCCGGGGTTTATCCTGATCTTGTCCGCCCCGGCTTCGGCTGAGCGGAGCGCGAGCTTGTAATCAAAATGAATGTCCGCGACCAGGGGGATATTGATCAGCTTCTTTATTTCGCCGATAGCGTCCGCTGAAGCCAAGTCCGGGATCGCTACCCGCGCGATATCGCACCCGTGTTCGGCAAGGCTGTTTATCTGCGCGGCGGTCGCCCGGACGTCGGCTGTTTTGGTGTTCGTCATCGATTGCACGGTGACAGGCGCGCCGCCGCCTATAACTACGCCGCCGACTGAGATTTGCTTTTTCATACTATATGCCTCGGACAGTTGACAGTTGACAGTTTTTTATCGGAAAAGCTTCGTAACATCGTTGATTAGAATGAACACCATAAGGCCAATCAGCAAAACGAAAGCCCCGGTGTGGATATAACCCTCGTATTTCGGGTCGAGACGCCGGCGTGTCGTTTTTTCTATCGCCCATGTCAGGATAATCAGCACGATCCTCCCGCCGTCCAGGGCCGGGATCGGCAGCATGTTCATCACCGCCAGGTTTATCCCGATGAAGGCGGTGAAAAACGCAAGGCTCCCTATGGCGGCCCCGAACCCGTATTCCGCCGCCGTCGTCTGCCCGATATCATTCATGGCGTCAACAATGCCTACAGGCCCGGACAGGTCAGGCAACCCGACAATGCCGCTAAATAGCTGCGCAAGGCTGACGCGAATGAGGCGAACGAAATTAAACGACTGATAAGCCGAATATTTGAGCTGTTCGAGCGGCGTAGCATCGATCAGGTTGAAAGAGATGGAGTATCTGCGCTGCATCTCCCCGTCAACGATGTATTCGCTCCGCGTAAGCGGATACCCTTTGATCTCCACCCTCTCTCCTTCGCGCAAAACGACGAGGTCGATCGGGCCGTCTCCCGCAAGCTGCATGAACATATTGAAGTCGTCACGATAGAATAGACGGTCCCCGTTG
>Ga0123353_10013588_pt1 | contig 11675 bp, 10 predicted proteins | sample TergutLab28metaG_3_FD_92763 | JGI IMG/M metagenome (GOLD analysis project Ga0123353, IMG submission 92763) | Labiotermes labralis P3 segment gut microbial communities from Petit-Saut dam, French Guiana - Lab288 P3 | ecosystem: Host-associated > Arthropoda: Insects > Digestive system > Gut ... | reverse complement strand
TTGTGCAGTTGGAGCGTTATCGGTCCATCGAAAGCAATATCCTCGACTACAAAATGATTGCGCGAGAGCAGATGCTCGAACTCGGCAAACTGCTCATGGCATATAACGAACCCGCCAAAGTCGTGACGGTGCTGGCCTGGTCGGCGGCGTGCTTTATCAAATCGCATTTGCGCAAAAACAAGATCAAGTTCCCGCATCTATTCCTGATCGGCGAGGCCGGGTCGGGCAAGAGCAGCACCCTCGAACACGTGGTCCTGCCGATGTTCGGGCGCAGCAAAGTTACTGCGTCTGGGCAAGTCACCAACTTCACCCTCATGTGGGAATGCGCCAGCAGCAACATCATCCCGCAGGCGTTTGACGAGTTCAAGCCGTCGAAGCTGGATAAACAGCGGCTCAACTGGTTGTACAATCATTTTCGCGACAGCTACGACAAGCACGAGGGCATCCGGGGCCGGGCGGACCAGACGACTGTGACCTATGAACTCATCGCGCCCATCGTGGTGTCCGGGGAGGAAAGCGCCGACGAAGCCGCCGTGCGGGAGCGATGCTTGGAACTGCTGTTCAGCAAGAAGGACATGGGGGTCAAGGAGTACAACATCGCGCATGACACACTGGAGTTCGAACACGAAGAGACGCTTGGCTCCTTCGGGCGGGGCCTGCTAGATATGGCCCTGCAAACAACCATCGCCGAGGCGAAGTCTTGGCATACCGAGGGCAAGGGCTATTTCAGCAACGACGGCATGCCAAGCCGTGTGCGCAGCAATCTCGCCTGCGCCTATGCCGGGCTGTGCCTTGTGCTGAAACTTTGCGGGCAGTTGGGGCTGGGCTGGTCCGATGTGTTTCCCTTCGACCGCGAAGCCTGCGTGGGCCACTTGGACTACGCCGCGAAGGAATATCTCCTCGATGGCGGGCCGCACAATAAGTCCATTGTGGAGCAGACCTTCGAAGTTATGTCCCGTATGAAGCTGAAGGCCGGTGACGATTTCGCCTTCGAAAACGGCGACCGGCACCTCTGCCTGTGCATGAACAGCGTCTACGACCGCTACACCCGTTACCGCCGTGACTGCGCAATCGTCGGCGAAGTGCTCGGTTACAATCAGTTCAAAAAGCAGCTGGAGCGCTGCGAGTTTTTCGTCGAAAAGAACCGGACCAAGCGCTTCGGCGAGGGGACCAAACGCGTGTGGGTCGTTGATTATCATATGCTTTCGAAGCTCTGCGACGTCGCCGGGTTCGTCCGGGACGAGGCAGGGCAGGACGAGGAGGCACAGATTGTCCTTGTTACTTAATCTATATTTGTTACTTAAATACTTCTATTATTATAGGTACACGTAATGCGGCGGGGCTGCTCTAAAAATACGTATACATGCATACGTGTATTACCGTAGGCTTATGTTTTCCGGAGTAACAGGTAACGAAGTAACGCAGCCCTGTGCTGACTTGGGGGAGGGTCAAAATCTCTACGGCCTTTGCCCTGCGGAACGGGGTTGGGGACCGTTCATGCTCCCGACATTTCAAGAAGAACCTATCAAATCGCCCTCGGAAAGCCGCTATACGCAAGGCTTTCCGGGGGTTTTGCCTTGCCATTTGCCGAAAATGCCCGAAATTATCAAGAAATCAAGCGTCCGGGGATTGGGGTATCCCTGGGGGTCTGGGGGCCGCCGCAGCTCGGGCTCCGGGGGCAACAAAAGAAACGCCGGGACAATATATCCCGCCAGCGAAACGGGCATATCATGGCAATAACAACGCTGCGGGGGGAGGGATTTGTATCGCGAATGGGCATGGCGGGGCTCGTCCTGGGGCGGGCCGCAAGAAAAAAAGTCTGGCAGACAAGCTCCTCGAGGGCAATCCCGGCCACCAGAAGCTGATGGTTCTCGACCTCGTGGGTAATCCGCTGCCCACCGAGCCGCCGGATTACACCCCATACTACGGCAGCAAAAAAGCGGGCGCGCCCGACGCCGAGGACATCTACCGGGAGACCGTGGCCTGGCTAGCGCAGACCGGCTGCCAGCATCTTGTGCAGCCGTCGATGGTTTTCGACTACGCCATCACGAAGGCCCATTGGTACGAGTGCGAAAGATATATCACGGCGAACGGGCTAGGCTATGTGCCGGAGAAGAAAAAAGTCGTCGAGAACCCCATCATCGACACCTCGCTGAAATACTTCAAAATGGCCGACATGGCCTGGGGCCGGATTTGGGACATTGTCGCACAAAACAGCCAGCGCCACTTCGGGAACCCGCACAAAGACCCCATGGCCGGGTTGCTGGAATACGACCCGCGAAAGGGGGATTGACCTGTGGAAAACATGCAAATTGAGGCCATCGAAATCGAGCGGCTGAAGGCGGCGGCGTACAACCCGCGCAAGGATTTGAAGCCCGGCGACATCGAATATGACAAACTTTTGCGCAGCGTCGAGGAGTTCGGCTATGTGGAGCCCATTGTGTGGAATAGCCGCACGGGCAATATCGTCGGCGGGCACCAGCGGTTCAAAGTGCTGCGGCAGCTGGGCTATGAGCAGATTGACTGCGTTGTACTGGACATCGACATCGCGCGCGAAAAAGCGCTGAACGTGGCACTGAACAAAATCGGTGGCGAGTTCGACAACATCAAGCTGTCGGGCCTGCTGCGGGATCTCATCGACACCGGCTTCGACAGCACCCTCACCGGCTTCGACGACGACGAGCAGAACCAGCTGTTCGCGTCCATCGCGCGGGAAGAGGGCAAAATTCAGGAGGACGCCTATGACGCTGAGGCCGAAGCAGAGAAAATCGAAAACCCGGTCAGCAGGCCCGGCGATATCTGGCTGCTGGGACGGCACCGGCTGATCTGTGGCGACAGCACCGACATCGGCCAGGTCGCCCGGCTCATGGACGGCATCCGTGCCAAAATGGTGTTCACGGACCCGCCGTGGAATGTGGACTACGGCAGGGCGCACCCCAACTGGAAAAAGCGCAGCATCCTCAATGACAATATGTCCGCCGATGCGTTTTATGCTTTTTTGCTGTCGGCGTTCAAGGCGCAGGCCAGTGTGTCGGAGCCGGGGGCGATGCTTTACTGTGTGATGAGTGCGCAGGAATGGCCGACCGTCCACGCCGCCCTGCGCGAGGCGGGCTACCACTGGAGCAGCACGATCATCTGGTACAAAGATGCGTTTGTGCTGTCGCAGAAGGATTATCACACGCAATATGAGCCTTGCTTTTATGGCTGGCTGGGCGGGGCCAGTGCCCTGTGCCACCTCGCCGACCGCAAGCAGTCAGACGTGTGGGAGATCGACCGCCCGAAGAAGTCGCCCGACCACCCGACCACGAAGCCCATCGCCCTGGCGGCGCGCGCAATCGAAAACAGCAGCAGGCCGGGCGACCCGGTCCTCGACCTGTTCGGCGGTAGCGGCACCACGCTCATGGCGGCGGAGCAGACCGGGCGCGTGGCCTTCCTCAGCGAACTTGACCCCCGCTACGCCGATTGCATCGCCGAGAGGTACACCCGATTTATGAAATCCGACGAGGGTGTGTATCTGCTGCGCGACGGCGAAAAGCATATGTATCATGCGGCGTTTGAATTGGTGGATACGTAAATTACTGCCTCGATGTCGGCCTCATGTTTGGTGGTTACTGTGACTTGCAATCGCGCGCCACATCGTTTATACTGTTCATGGCAAGGGGGAGTGCGGACCGCACAAAGCCTTGTACATCAACAAAAACGGAGGCTACACACATGACACAGAAGTTCAATCCCACCACCCGGAAGGCCCTGGTTAAGGCCCTCGCAGACATCCTGAACACCAAGCCCACCTACCTCGGCATGCCCACGGCGGCATACGAAATCGGCGAGTACCACCTTGCCAAAGACGGCCTGCTCACCGGCCCGGACAGCCTGAATATCATGGTCGGACTCGCCGAGCGCGGCCTGGAGCCGGAACCGGACCGCACCTTCTACCTCATCACCCCGCGCGGCACCCTGCTCTGCCAGGAGCGCTACGACACCGCCGAGCAGGCGGAGGCAGACGGCTTTTCGATGTATTTCACGCACGAAGGCCGCGACGTGTATATCAAGCCCGCGCCGGACGGCAAGACCGAGCACAGCAAGCACTTCGCGGTGGTGGGCGCGCCCTTCGAGCAGGCCCCGCAGGCCGACGATCCCGACACCGACAGCGTGGTCATCGAATATCCCCGCGCAGGCTTTACCTCGGAGAAGCTCGACAACCTGAGCAAAATGGTCACGGCGAAGGAGGAACTCATCAAGCTTGCCATCGGCGCAGAAAGCCTGCCGATCCAACTGGAAGACGACCGCATTTGCTTCCCTTGGCTGAACACCACCGACCCGGAGATGGTCGACGCCCTGGCAACCTTCATCTGCGCGCTGTGCAAAACGGCTCTCACGAAAAAGCGGGTGACCGCCACGCCGCAGCCCACTGGCATCAACGACCGCTACAGGTTCCGCTGCTTCATGCTCCACATCGGCATGATTGGATCGGAGTATGCCACGGCGAGAACCAGGCTTCTGAGGGATTTATGCGGAAATTCGGGCTGGCTGGTGCCCCCGGAGAAAGCCCCGGCTGCGCAGGCCCCGGAAGCGGTCCCCGCCGAGGAGGTCCAACCGGCCCTAGAGGACCAGGCGGATCTTGCTGACGATGCCCTGCAAGCCGAGGAGACCCCGGAAGACGACCCCGCCGAAGAAATCGCCGAATAATCCCCCGCGCACCAGCACATCACCGCAATGCTCCCCGACTTGGGGAGTGTTGCTCGTTCACAAAAACTATCGCAGAGGTGACCTCATGGCCGAAAAATACAAGTATGTGCCCACGCGCTTCATGCTGCCCACGTCGCGCTACTCCAAGCGCCACGCGGATTACGCCGTGGCCTTCATCGAAACCCTCACCCACACCAAGGGGGAGTTCTCCGGGAAGCCCTTCAAGCTTTTTCCCTGGCAAGAACAGATTGTCCGGGATATTTTCGGCATTCTCAAGCCCGATGGATATCGCCAGTTCAACCACTGTTTTGTGGAAATTTGTAAAAAATCCGGGAAAAGCGAACTCGCGGCGGCGATTGCATTGTTCCTGCTGTGTGCCGACAAAGAGCAGGGCGCGGAGATCTACGGCGTGGCAAACGACCACAAGCAGGCATCCGTGGTGTTCAATTTAGCCCGCGACATGGTCCGCATGAACCCCACCCTCAGCCGCGTTTGCACCGTGCTCGACGGCCAGAAGCGCATCGTCTTCCCACCCACGCGCGGCTTCTACACCGCGCTTTCCAGCGAGGTAAAAACGAAATATGGCCTCAACGTCCACGGCTGCGTGTTCGACGAATTCCTGGGCCAGACCGACCGCAGTCTCTACGACGTCATGGTCAACGGAGCCGAGGCCGCGCGCAAGCAGCCCCTGAGCTTCATCATCACCACAGCGGGCAGTGACAAAACGTCGATCTGTTATGAGCTGCACCAAATGGCCCTGGATATCGACGCGGGTCGCAAGATTGACCCGGCGTTTTATCCGGCGATTTTCTCCGCCGGTGAGGACGATGACTGGCGGGACCCGGAGGTCTGGAAGCGCGTTAACCCATCGTGGGGGAAGATCGTTTCGCAGGAATACTATGAGCGCTTTGTTGAAAACGCAAAAACTGACCCTGCTCTCGAACTACAATTCCGGCAGTTTTTCCTCTGCCAGTGGACCAGCACGACAAAGCGCTGGCTCCCTATGGACCGCTACGAAAAGTGCGGTGCGCCGCTACCCGATCTAAATGGTCGCGTGTGTTTCGGCGGGCTGGATCTAGCCAGCTCGGAAGACATCGCGGCGTTTGTGCTGGTGTTCCCCCCGGACGACCCGCGCGACGAGTATTACGTCCTGCCGTTTTTCTGGATTCCCAGCGACGGCCTGGCGCGCCGCGTCAAAGTGCCCTACGGCAAATGGCACCAGCAGGGACATTTGAGCGTGACCGATGGCAACATCATCCACTACGATTTTATCGAGAAACAGATCGTGGAACTCACGAAAAAATATAACATCAAAGAGGTCATGTACGACCGTTGGGGCGCGATCCAGATGGCGCAAAACCTGAAGGGCCATGGCTTTAAGATGACGGATTTCGGCCAGGGGTTTCAGTCGATGTCGCCGCCCGCGAAGGAGCTGTTCAGGCTGGTGAAGGACCAGAAATTGATGCACGGCGGCCACCCGGTGCTGCGCTGGATGATGGAAAACGTGTACATCGAAATGGACGCGGCGGGGAACATCAAGCCCAACAAGAAGAGGTCCGCTGAGAAAATCGACGGCGTCGTCGCGACGATCATGGCCCTGGACGGCGCGATCCGCCGCGAAGACAAAAAGCATACCGGCGGCTCGATTATGATCATCGACTGCGTGAGCGGCGATGTCACACGCAACGGCGAACTTGTCAAAAACATCGGGCCGGGTTCGGGCGTTTGGAGGTGGTGAGTTTGCCGTACAAAGACACGCGCCACTGCGCTGTGGCCGGTTGTCCCGGCTATGCTGAGGGCGGTCCATACTGCGCCGAACACCGGAGGGAGTACAATAGGGCCATCCGGGGGCCGGAGTCGCGACAGCGCTACAATCGCCACTGGGAGAAAATTAGCAGGCTGTATTTGTCGCGGCATCCGCTGTGCGAGGAGTGTGAGCGCAACGGCAGGCTGACACCAGCGGTGCATGTGCATCATATTATTCGCGGGGGCTCGAATGATGATGAGAATCTGATGGCGTTGTGCAAGCCTTGCCATTCCAGGGAGACGGCGCGGGAGGTTTGGGGGTTGGGCTGATTTTGTTGGGGATGGGGCGCGGCTGGTGAGTGGGCTGGCTGCGTTTTTGCTTTATTCGTCGAAAGGCCACAGGGGGTGCTTGCAGGCTGTCAGAGCGATTTTGGACAGTTGGATGGGGTTCCGGTATGGCGGTAGAGGGGACAGGGCAAGATGAGCGATTGTTTGATTGATGGACGCGGGGCGCGGTTTCAATCGGGGGGCTTGGCCTTCTTATATAGTATAGCACAGGTGGCATGGAGGCGCAATCAGAAAATCTGCGAAAAGGCTAGATTTTTCTGGCATGCTGTGCTATAATTTATCTTGGTGTTTTGTGCAAGGAGCCGCATTTCTCATCGGCGCGCTCCCGAGAAAATATCAAGATGCCATTCAGGTGTCCACCATGCTATGTTATAATTGTTGCTGTGACCAGGAAATTATAATGCAGACTGGAGGCACCCCCATGTTAAAGATCGTGTTCATAATGCTCGACTATGCTTTTTTATCCGTACTGTTAAGCATTCTTGAACTGTTCGGCATATAGCGCGAGAGAGGAGCAAGCTGTGGAATTTGTACTCATCGCGCTGCTGGCGATTATCTTCGTGACCATCATGTGGAAAGTGACCACTGGCGTGCTCAAGGCGGTCTTCTTCGTCGCGCTATTCATACTCACGTTCCCCTGGGGGCCTATCATCTATCTGCTGTGGAAGATACTCAAGAAGTGAGGCGGTGATGTCAATGGGCGTCGAAAAAAACATGGGCTATCGTATGCTGAAAATGTACGACTTGGTCTCAAGAGGCGAACCTCTGAAGAAGAGCTTTTTGATGGAGCAGTTCGGCGTCACAGCGAAAACATTCCAGCGCGATCTGGAAGACTTGCGGGAATATATCGCGGAGACAGGCGGTGGGGCTATCAAATACAGCAAAGCCGATAATGCGTATTATCTGGAGAGGAACGATGGCGCTGTCCTGTCGCAGCAGGAAATGCTGAGCCTGTGCAAAATCCTGATCGAAAGCAGGGCGTTCAACAAGGCTGAATTTGAGTCGCTGATCCATAAGCTGCTGCTTCAGCTGCCCGGCAACAGCCGAAAGGCCGTGGAGGACATCATCCGCAACGAGCGCCACTACTACATGGCGCTCCAGCACGGAAAGCCCCTGCTCAATTCAATATGGGACTTATCTGGATTCATCAAACAGCAGCAAATTATCAGCATCTGTTATATGCGCCACAACGGCACGGAGCGCACGCACAACGTAAAGCCTGTCGGCATCATGTTTTCTGAGTTCTATTTTTATCTCATTACATATATTGACGGCAAGGACAGGCCGACGGTTTTTCGCATTGACAGAATCAAGTCGTATGCGCCCATCGGCGAGCGCTTTACCGTTCCCTATGGGGAGCGTTTTAGCGAAGCGGAGTTCCGCAAGCGTGTGCAATTCATGTTCGCGGGGGATTTACGGCGCGTCAGGTTCATCTATAAGGGCGCGCTTGAGGCTGTGCTGGATAAGCTGCCCACCTCGGAGGTCATCGGCAAATCGGACGACGGGTTCCCCATTTTGACCGCCGAGGTATTCGGCACAGGGATTGATGTCTGGATCAGGGCGCAGGGCGAATTGATTGAGGTATTGTAGTCTACTGACGGGCGGGAGGAGAAAAGCCAATGGTCAAAGCGGAGCTTTCCTATAACCCCTATTTGTTGGAGACAAACGTAAAATTCAACGGCGAGCTTCCCAAAATCAACAGCCTGGTGGAAAAACACCTCGCCGGGGCGTTGCAAAAATGGGTCGCCAGAATCCCGGCCATTTTCTATGACGAGATGAACGGCTATGGCTTTGACTTGGAGTTCACCGGGACAACCGCTGATTTCGAGACGCTGCAAGCCACGTTTGACGCCCAGCGGATCAGCAGGGATTCCGTGCGCCTGTTCCATAAAAACGAACTGGAGGATGCCTGCCGCAAAAGCGAACGGCTCAGCAGCCTGCTGGAGTGGCTGCGCGGAAATCCCAACCGGCGCTTCGACTATCCGGCTTTCCGGAGCGCGCATGCCGATCTGTTCGATGCCGATTACTCGCTTGTCATTGTGCAGGGCGAACAGCACGAAGCTCCCTTCCCGGATGTGGTCGTTGAGCATGTGTCGGGCGCGGAGGAACTGGTGCAAACAGATTTGGAGAACACCCCGATCTTGTTTTGCGTCGATGAGCAAAACCGCGCGGCGCTTGCAAGAAACCTGAACGCAATAATCAGCCGTGACGATGTCGTGGCGGAGCAGCTGTTTTTTCTCATCGGCCATTTCCCTGACCGGTTTCGAGTAGAACGCTCTATTGCGGACTCCGGCATCGGGGAGTCGCAGATTGTCAGCGGCCCGGATGACGTGCGCATCCAGCGCTTTATTGCGCTTTATCCCATGACAGAATTTATTCGCAGGGCGATCACGGTTTTTCGACGGCAGGAAAAAACGCTGCAGGACATCTTGCAGGCTGAAAACCAGCGGAGCATCCAAACAAACAGTGATCTGCACGAAAAAATAGATGCGCTTGATACATGCATCAATCTGCTCAAGGCCGCTCATGAGAGAATCCTGCAAAGGGATAACTATCGCAGCCCTGATGCTTTGGGGACCGCGAAGAAAGATTGCCAGGCAAGACTTCAAAACTGGCGCAGGAAAAAAGTTAAAATGACTGACGACGACGAAGCTACCCGCGAGGCCGATGCGTTTGCGGGTGAAGCCGGGGCCGCTTTTGCGGCGTTTATCGCGCAGGCGCAGAATATCTTCCATGCAGAGGCAGAGGGCATCCGCGCTGCCTTGGCGGCAAGCTATGCGTCTGCGGAATATGATGATGAGTACACTACGCCCGAAGGCAGTGAAATTGATCTGACAGGGTTCAATATACCGGAGCTTACGCCCGGCCTGCTTTCCCTGTTTGAAGAACACTACACCGACCCAAAGAACCCAGCGGATTTTCTGGGCGGCATTCTGAAAAACATACCCGCCGTGGCGCAGGCCAAGCCTAAAGGGCCGGTGCGGTCAGTCACTTACTTATACAGTGATTGGCGGCAATGCGCAACGGAAGCGCTTGCCCCTGTTATGGATGAAGTGATTGAACACACATTTGCAACGCTTGCTGATTACTACATGCGGGCAGCAGAGGATTACCTTCGCCATTTAGAGTCGCTGGAGCAGATGCAATTAAATGCCCGCTACTCGACTGCGGCGCGGTTGACAAGCGACGAGCAGGCACTCCAAGCGGATAATATGTGGTTTGCGACATTCCAGGAAAAATTGCGCGAGATTGAGAGGGACTAAGATGAACGAAATGATTGTGCCGCCGGAAGAAGCTGATTCCGGGTTGTCTTACAGCGATTTATCCGACAAAGAAAAGCTGGAAGTCCAGCTGGATATCATAGACGAGTCCATCCGGCGAAAGGATTTAGGCCGGTTGACGGAGATGGAAATTGTGCCTGCGGGGGAGTTGCCCTCGCTGGAAAATGACCTGATCCACAATGTGCGTCTGATCCGTATCACGGAAATGGTGTATGCCATGGACGAACAAATTACGGATAAATTCACAACTGTATTTAATACGCTTTCAACATACCGCGCTTCCTGTTTTATTCTGATTGATTCCAATGGCAGCAAAACATCTTTTTATCTCGGTGTCCGCTCTAACGGCGATGACCGTGCTACAGTTACCCTGAGCGATACGCTCAAGAACACCCTGATCGGCCATTTTCCGGGAGCAAAAATTCAGAACGAAGACAGGTTTGGCATCGCCAGAATCTCCGAAAAAATAACCCGAATGCAAAACGTCTCCTCGGTCAGTGTCATCGGCAACAAAAAATCAAAGGATGACCACCGGCAGGGGCAGTTTGTGCAGGGGATAGAAAAGCTGATGCTCGCGCTGCAGGGCAGGCAGTATGTTGGTATCATTCTCGCCCAAAACCTTTCGTCTACCGAGGTGCAAGCCCTGCGAAAAGGTTACCAAAATGTCTATACGCAGTTGTCCCCTCTGCAAAAAGCGGAGAGGCAAACCAACATAGCCAGTTCCCGGAGCCTGTCGTTTACAGAAATGAACCCCAAACAAAAAGCCGCCATGATCGCGGGGAGTGCTGCCAGCGTGGTGGGTACTGCGCTAGGAGCTGCCATTGGGAGCGCCATCGCACCCGGCATTGGAACTATGGTCGGCGGTCAGATCGGTGGCCAAGCCGGAAGCAGCCTAGGCGGCTTCTTCAACTCCTTCGCTCCGGCAGAGCAAGTCAGCAGCAGCAATTCTTCGTCTGCCACGCATGAAAACAGAGCCGTCACGGATATGCTGGAGCTTCTTGACGAAGCGTTAAAGCGCACAAAAGAATTTGACAGCTATGGCATGTGGAACCTTGCCGGGTACTTCATCTCCAATGATATGTCCTCCGCTGAAATCGCTGCCAGCAACTACCGTTCGTTGATGAGCGGCGAGTATACCGGGCGCGAGGTTTCGGCGATCAACTCCTGGCGCGGCGGCTTCCCCGGCTTCGAGAGCCTAACGGCCTGCCTTTCCCGCTTTGTGCATCCGCAGTTCGTCTATGGCGGGAACATTGTCACCAGCGCGGCCACCGCCGTCAGCGGAAAAGAGCTGGGATTGCATCTCGGCCTGCCGCGCGCCACAGTGCCGGGACTGCCCGTGATTGAGCACGCGCAGTTCGGCAAAGAAATACATTCAGGCCAGCTGATCGCGAAATGCGCTGACGGCAAGCTTGAAGACAAAATCATCCTCGGCAGGGTGTTCGACATGGGCCAAATTACAAACCAGCCTGTTGAACTTGAAAATAGAAGCTTAGAACTTGTATTCACAGTGAAAACATGATATAATCGGTGCATGAAAGAAAACAAGAAGCGAGAGAGGACGTACCCGAGCGACCTGACAGACAGGCAATGGGAAGAAATCGCACCGCTGTA
>Ga0123353_10013586_pt1 | contig 11675 bp, 5 predicted proteins | sample TergutLab28metaG_3_FD_92763 | JGI IMG/M metagenome (GOLD analysis project Ga0123353, IMG submission 92763) | Labiotermes labralis P3 segment gut microbial communities from Petit-Saut dam, French Guiana - Lab288 P3 | ecosystem: Host-associated > Arthropoda: Insects > Digestive system > Gut ... | reverse complement strand
TTTCAACCCTCGCCCGTGTTGGTCGTGCAATCTATGCGACTATCGCGGACTCTGCACAATGTAAACAATCAATTCACCATTCAACAAAAAAACGAAAGGAGCCATTTTGACAGAAATTATCGCGCTACTCCTGCTGACCGGAGCCTGCTGCTTTGGTTACGACCTCTACCACAGCGGCAAAGTCACAGGCAGCCGCAAAGGCTACAACGTCGGTCGGAAACACGCCCGACGACGAAAGTGATGAAACGACATCGGGGGACGCCATACAGGTGCCTCCCGGTGCTTTTTTTTAGCTCAGAAATGCCACGACTCAATGCCATCAGCATAGGAAACATGAAGTCAATGCCGCGTTCGGCAAAACGCTTTCGCAATTTGTCATCATTGTACCCTTGTCCAAAATGACTCGTTCTGGGATCAATCGCCTGGCCTGCCTGTCGGTCAGACAGGGATATTTACGACCGGTCGCCAAGATGTGAAATGTCGAATATTTGAAAATCATATCTGAATTTCATTTCTATTGCGGAATCCTTTCCGGAAAATCATTTTGCTTAAACAGTTGTGAGGTACGAGACAATAGCAAATTTGTTTCATATTTCATTGAGAAGCCAAAAATCATCCTTGTTTTCGGTGCGGTATAATGCACGTCAAACTCCTTGTTGAAGTTGAAACCTCTTGTTTGGGTAGGGTAGCTCCGTAACGGTAATTGATATAATCGAAAAATCATCTGCCACTATTATTACGAAATCCTTAAAAAAACAGGGTGATTCATCTTTCAAGAAACAACCGAAAACGATAGAATTGTTTTTCAGGGAATTACTTTGAAAAGTACCGATTTTTACTTATGCGGCCATGTCTCAGCGCAACCACCTTTCACGAAAAAAAACGCCTCTTTCAAAGGCTTGTGCCATTGATTTGTTTTGTGGTGCAGGTGGTTTGACATGTGGACTCGCCAACGCTGGTGTTGATGTTCGTCTCGGAATTGATTGCGATCCTGTGTGTGAGTACCCATATACGGTCAATAATCAAGCTGAGTTTCTTCTGCGTTCCATCGAAAAAGTTAATGGTAAAACTATTTTCCCCTATTTTTCCGAAGGTTCTTACCGACTTCTAGCAGGCTGTGCTCCCTGTCAAACGTTTTCCAGCTACTTCCAAAAATACACACAGGAAAAGTCTGATGATGATAAACGCTGGGACCTTCTTCTTCATTTTGCACGACTTATTAAGGAAATTGAACCGGAATTGGTTACTATGGAGAATGTTCCTGGACTCGTAAAACACAAAGTTTTTCAAACATTTCTCAATAGGTTAAAACAAGCAAAATACAAAATCTCTTACGAGATTGTCAATTGTGAAGACTACGGTATTCCTCAACACCGTTCCCGATTGGTACTCTTGGCATCACGTTTGGGAGACATTGAACTTCTCACACCAACCGAATTTTCCGCCAAGAAATCGACTGTTCGAGAAGCGATTGCCAATCTTCCGAGGATTGATGCAGGGTCGGGTGACCCGAAAGATTCGCTTCACCAGTGTTCGGAACTTTCGCCTCTCAATCTTCAACGTATCCGTAACTCCAAGCCAGGTGGGACGTGGCGGGATTGGCCGAAAAAACTTGTCGCCGACTGCCATAAAAAGCAGAGTGGCAAAACCTATCCAAGCGTTTATGGACGAATGGAATGGGATAAGGCATCACCAACGATCACGACACAATTCTTCGGTTTTGGGAATGGACGCTTTGGTCACCCGGAACAGGATCGGGCCATTTCACTCCGAGAAGGGGCGATTTTACAGAGTTTTCCACGTAAATACCGCTTTTCGCCACCGGGAGAACCCATCCAACTCAAGTCGGTCGGACGGATGATCGGTAACGCAGTTCCTGTTAAGCTTGGCGAAGTGATTGGCAAGAGTATCCTTAAACATATTGAAAAATACCAAAGTCAACGATAGCCATGCCTCCTTCTTCAACTTCTCTCAATGAAACATTTATCGATATTCGTACAAGACCAGCACCAGGGCAACTTGTCGAGGTGAGGCGTCGACGTTGGGTTGTTGATTCTGTTCGATGTGGTGCCTTGCCGGTCGAAGGGATTGACCGCAGGCAGCATGTCGTCTCACTTTTGTCTTTGGAAGACGATGCGTTGGGCGAAGAACTTGATGTCGTCTGGCAAGTCGAAACCGATGCCATAGTTCTTGAAAAGACCGGATTGCCAAAGATTACCGGCTACGACTCCGAGGAGTGGACTTCGGCATTCCTCAACGCAGTACGGTGGGGAACAGCGACCAGTACGGATAGATCATTGCTTCAATCGCCGTTCCGAAGCGGAATTACCATTGAGGACTACCAACTTGATCCGCTCATTCGTGCTGTCGAGATGGCTCGTGTCAATCTGCTCATTGCTGATGATGTCGGACTCGGTAAAACGATAGAAGCCGGTCTGGTCATGCAGGAACTCCTGATTCGGCACCGGGCAAGAACAATGCTTGTTGTCTGTCCGGCATCGCTTCAGATCAAATGGCAGACCGAAATGCTCGAAAAGTTCGGACTTGAATTTCGGATCGTTGACACGGATTATATCAAACGGCTGCGGCGAGACCGGGGGATTCACGTCAATCCGTGGTCGTCGTTTCCGCGATTGATTACATCGATGGACTGGATTAAAGCCGGTGAGGGACTCCGGTTGCTCAGGGATATTTTGCCGCAGGAAATCACTTATCCCCGTAAGTTTGATCTGCTAGTCGTCGATGAAGCTCATAATGTTGCGCCGGCATCCTCAGCCCAATATGCGATGGAAAGTCAGCGGACGAAGTTAATCCGTACACTTTCGCCGCATTTTTCACATCGGCTCTTTTTGAGTGCAACGCCACACAATGGTTATCAAGAGTCGTTCACGTCATTACTCGAACTGCTGGACGATCAGCGTTTTGCTCGTTCCGTCATGCCTGATCCGAAACAGCTACATCGTGTGATGATTCGGAGACTCAAAAAGGACATTACGGATGCAAGTGGCAAACCCGTTTTTCCGGAACGGCGGCTTGAGGCGTTGGAAATCGACTATACGGAGGAAGAACGCAAAATCCACACTTTACTCCGACAGTTCAGCCGAGATCGGAGAAAAAGTATGGAAGGAACCCGTTACGCTTTCGGAACAGACTTCGTGTTGATGCTCCTCAAAAAGCGGCTGTTTTCTTCTCCGCGAGCCTTTGCGACCACTTTGGTGAAGCACAAGGAAAGTTTGGAAAACCAGTCCCCTCAGCGCAAGAAAGAAATCTTGGAAGAACGAATTCTCCACAAGGCAATTCTCAAGGCCGAGGAAGAATATGCAAACGACGAGGAAGTTGAAAATGCTCAAAACGATGCGGTTGAACTCGTTGCCGATGTTTCGGAAAAACTGACTCCAGACCAAAAAACAATGCTTGCGCAGCTTTCCGAATGGGCGGAAAAAAACCGTAACCGAAAAGATTCCAAAGTGAAAGCATTACTTGATTGGCTTGAAAAACATCTCAGACCGGACAGTCAGTGGAACGATAAACGGGTAATTCTTTTTACCGAATATCGAGCAACTCACAGTTGGCTCTTTGAAATCCTAACCGGCGAAGGATTCGGCAAAGAGTGCCTCATGATCCTGCACGGCGGTATGGATACGGAGGAACGCGAACAAGTCAAGGCGGCTTTTCAAGCCGATCCGAAGGATGCTCCGGTTCGGATTCTTCTTGCTACCGATGCCGCTTCCGAAGGAATCGACTTGCAGAATCATTGCAATTATTTGATCCACATTGAGATTCCGTGGAATCCGAATGTCATGGAGCAACGGAATGGTCGTATTGATCGGCACGGTCAAATCAAACCGGAGGTATTCATCTGGCATCCGGTCGGTAAAGGATTCAATCTTCGCCAGTCCACGAATACTGTCAGGCTGGGCGAAATCGAAGGCGATCACGAATATCTGATGCGAGCAGCATTGAAAGTCGATACGATCCGCGAAGACCTCGGCAGTGTAGGCACCGTTATTGCGAAACAGATTGAAGAAGCGATGCTTGGTTTACGCAGCGAACTTGATACGTCAATGGCTGAACGGCGAGCGAGTTCCGCAAAACGGACTTTGGCATCAGAAGAGCGACGGTTTCGGGAACGGATTACGCAACTGCACGACCGACTTCTCTCCGCTAGGAAAGAAACCCGTTTGACGCCGGAACATGTTCGGCAAACTGTCGAAGTCGGTCTGCAAATTGCCGGTCAGGAACCGCTCATTCCGGTTTCGCACAATGGAATTCCCGATGGCAAGTTGTTTGAGCTACCTCCATTCTCCGGTGCAACTTGGGGAAAAGTAATGGAAGGCTTGGAACATCCACACACGAAAGTAATCCGACCAATCACGTTCGACCATGATATTGTTCGGAATCGCGACGACATTGTTCTCGCTCATCTGAATCACCGACTCGTCCAAAAATGCCTGCGATTGCTTCGTGAAGAGCTTTGGAGTCTTGACGATGCGAAAAAGTTGCACCGCATTTCGGTACGGTCGGTGCCGGATAGCGATTTATCGGAACTCGCCGTTGCCGTTTGGTCACGGCTTGTCATTATCGGCGGCAATTATCATCGCATCCACGAAGAACTGACACTTTCCGGCGGCGAATTGAAACATCGCGGATTCAGTCGTCTTGATCGGATTACGCAACTGACAGAGCTTGTTGAAAATGGTAAGCACTTCCCCCCCTCCGATCAACTCTTCGCCGTCCTCAAGAAGCGTTTCGAGGCAAATCGTGAGTCGATTATCAATGCCGTTGAGGCTCGTTCACGGGATCGTCTGCAAAATCTTGACAACACGGTGGCACGATTCAAAAAGGCTGAAATTGAAGACCTGAATGAAATCCTCAATGACCTCGAAAAGGCAATCCGAAAGAGGATAGACGAATATCGCACAGATATTTCCGAACAATCAAGGCAATTGTTTTTTGAAGAGTTTTCCGATGAAGAACGGTTGCAATACCGTAAGGACATGGAAGCCCTGGAGAATCGATTGAAACGCATTCCGCTGGAGCGGATCAACGAAACGGTATCAATTGAGAATCGATACGACAATCTTGTTCCACGAACATTTCCCGTTGCCGTCGTTTTTCTTGTACCGGAAAGGTTGGTGCGACATGCCTAGAATTTCCAAGCACGTCGAATGGTTGTCGTTGATCGAAGTTTCCGGCCCGTTTCTCACCATTTCGATGCTCGACGACATTTTTCCGCAGGGACTCAATGCCGTGGAAACAATGGCAAGGATGCGGCTGCGCAGTGCTTACGAGGAATGGTGCGAAGCAGTCGATGAAAGCGATCCCAAACTGGGTGAATTACACGATGAATGGATACGGCTTGTGCTCCAGGAGTTTTTGGAGTACGACGACAGCGTATTGATTCCAAACCAATCACTCAAATCTCCCTACGGTGTCCGTTCGACGGATGGACTCGGCCCCTATCAGCCGAAATGGATCATCCGTGACGGTGCCGAGTCAAAGCAGAAACCAAAACTCTTTATAGACGTTCTTCCGCCGAAAACACGAATGCGGGACGAACGAATCAGCAATCTTTGGAAAGCGAACTCACTGGAAAAGATGACCGCTCTATGCCGCGAACACAGTGTCCGACTCGGTCTGTTGACGAACGGCGAACAATGGATGTTGGTCAATGCGCCGGTCGGTTCGTTGTCAAGCGACGCTTCATGGTACGCTCGGCTATGGTTTCAGGAGCCGCTCACGCTCAAGGCGTTCGCTTCGCTCATGGGTGTCCGCCGCAGTTTTGGACCAGCTAATGAATCGCTTGACGCTTTACTCGAAGAATCGTTGAACCGGCACGAAGAAATCACCGACACGCTCGGCGAACAGGTCAAAAATGCTGTCGAAGTGCTTGTTCAACGTCTGGATCAAGCCGATGCCGACCGTGGACGTAAACTCTTACCGCAGAATCCAGCGGAACTCTACGAAGCCTGTTTGACGGTGATGATGCGGCTCGTGTTCATTCTTTGTGCCGAACAACGGCATCTGCTATTACTTGACGAACCGATATACGATCAACATTATGCAGCATCTACGCTCCGTGAAAAGCTGCAAGAAGCCGCCGACCAACATGGTGAGGAAATTCTGGAACATCGCTTTGATGCCTGGCCGCGTTTGCTTGCACTGTTTCGGATGGTTCACGGCGGTTTTGAAACGGAATCCCTGCGACTGCCCGCACTGGGTGGAGCCTTGTTTGATCCTAACCGTTTTCCGTTTCTTGAAAATCTTCCCATTGATAACCGAACGGTACTTCATCTGATGACCGCACTTGAGGTTCTCGAACAAGGAACCGGAGCGTTACTGCTTTCCTATCGTTCGCTTGACGTTGAACAAATCGGTCACGTTTACGAAGGATTGCTCGAATACACCGTCAAGCGGCTTGATGAACCGACGCTCGGTCTCGAAGGAACAAAAACGGCGAAGAATCCGATCATTTCACTGGCCGAACTGGAATCCGCAAAGTTCGACAGCGACGACACATTGATTGATTTGATTCACGAGCGAACGAAAAAGGCTAAATCGGCAATCAAAAGATCACTCGACAGACCCCTTGACGCGGTTTCTGAAACAAGGATCAATACCGTCTGCACCGGCAATAAAAATTTGGCAGAGCGGGTCAAACCGTTCGGTAATTTGTTGCGATGCAATGTTTGGAATTATCCAATTGTTTACGACAAGGATTCATTTATCGTAACTCTCGGCCCGGATCGACGTGAGACGGGAACGCACTACACGCCGAAATCGTTGACTGAAGAAATAGTTCGCACGACACTCCAGCCGCTCGTCTATGACGGTTTTTCGGACGGTAAGCCGATTCCAAAGTGCCGACTCAAAGAACCTCACGAAATTTTGTCATTGAAAATCTGCGATCCGGCGATGGGAAGTGGGGCGTTTCTCGTACAGGTTTGTCGTTGGCTCGGTGCCCGGCTGCTCGAATCATGGGAAAAAGAAGAAAAAAAGAACTTGCGCATTGATATTCATGGTCGAGCCGTTGCCGAACTCAAAGGCGAAGACCCGATGCCTTTTGAGCCAAACAGTCGGCAAGCGGTGGCAATGCGACTCATTGCGGAACGTTGTTTGTACGGCGTTGACATCAATCCGCTTGCTGTGGAACTGGCGAAGCTGTCAATCTGGCTCGTCACAATGTCGAAGGGGAAACCATTTGAATTTCTGGACCACAATTTCCATAACGGTGATTCACTACTTGGCATTCACGACATCGAACAGTTGACGCAATTGACGATGACACCGGGGGTGAAACTCAAGCAACAAAGGGGATTGTTCCAGCAAACGATTAAAGCGGTGGTCGCCGAAGCATTTAGTCTTCGCAATGAATTGTGGAACATTACTGTTCGGGATATTCACGACATTAAAAGTATGGATCGACTCAACCGGGAAGCGCGTGCGAAAACGAAAAAAATCCACAAACTTGCCGACGCGATGATCGGAACCGTGCTGAATGCGAGAGGAAACGCCAGTGCAACGGAAGATAATCTCAACATGTTACGTGCTTCAGTGGACAACGATTATTTGAATCCGGACGATCAGCACTTGCTCGGCGATATTGACACCAAAGCCGCTGCCAATCTTGCAACCGATTTGCCGCCGGAGAAGCCACGACGTGTGCCATTTCATTGGGTAATTGAGTACCCGGAAGTTTTCGTCGACAATGGGGGGTTTGACGCCATTGTCGGCAATCCGCCGTTTTTGGGTGGAAGGAAGATGCGTGGAGCGTTTGGCGACGCATATCTTCAATGGCTGCTAACCGTTTGGCCACACGCAAGTCTCAACGCCGATTTATGTACGTTCTTTTTTCTACGAGCTGCAACCTTGTTGCGGAAACAAGGTACTTTTGGATTTCTGGCAACAAATACCATTGCTCAAGGAGACACAGCAAGAACGGGGTTCTTATTCCTTACCGAGCAATCCGATTTCGTCATTCGTTGCGCCGTCCCCTCTTTTCCCTGGCCAGGTAAAGCAACCGTTGTTGCCACATGGATTGTTCTTCAAAATGGAACTTGGAACGGCAACAAATTATTAAATGGTAATGTCGTAGAAAAAATTTCGCCAATCCTGGACGAAGGTGAAGAATGGGGACATGCCAACGTTTTTTCTGAAAATGAAGAAATTAATTTCAGGGGTCGGTTCTTGCCGGAGAAGGTTTCGTGCTTTCTGAACATGAGGTTGAAAAATATCTTGTCGAACAAAAAAACAATGCTGCTGTGATTTTCCCTTATCTTGGTGGCAACGACCTCAAGTCGACACCGACCTTCAAGGCAACACGATGGGTTGTGGATTTTCGTGATTATCCTTTGGAAAAATGCGAAAAAGAATGGCCTGAACTTTTGGAGCGAATTCGTCAACAGGTGAAACCTGTGCGAGATACTGCAACCCGAGTCGCCCACCAACGGTATTGGTGGCATCATGGAGATAAACGTCCTTCACTCTATGAGCGAATCAGACACAATGAATTTGTTTTTGCTCTTGTCCGTCACACCAAGCACCTCGCATTGGCGAGAGTTTCGACACAACAAGTGTTCCAGGAATCTCTTTGTATTCTTGATTTGCCAAACTGGGCAGCCTTTGCTGCAATTCAATCGACAATTCATTATGTTTGGGCTAAACGCGGCAGTTCGACAATAGGTGAAGGGCTTCGATACACTCCTTCTGATTATTTTGACACATTTCCTTTCCTGCACTTATGTTCAGACAACATGGAGAAGATTGGAGAACAGTATTACGACCATCGGCAAAAAACGATGTTGGAGTTTACGGAAGGGTTTACAGATATTTACAATCGCTTTCATTTGCCGGATGAAACTGACAAACGGATTATTGAACTGCGAGAATTGCATCGCCAGATGGATGAAGCAGTCGCAGCAGCCTACGGTTGGGATGATCTGGAATTGGGGCACGATTTCCACGCAGTCAGCTATCTTCCGGCAAACGACCGCGTCCGTTTTACGATCAGCGAAAAAGCCCGCATTGAAGTCCTGCGCCGTCTAGCCCTCTTGAACCGAGAGCGGTACAATGAAGAAAATCCGGCAGGTCAATCAAAGAAAAAAGGCAGGACTGCTAAACAAACGAAAATGTTTACAGCAATGGAAGAGGAATAATGTCCCAACAACAACTACAAAACGCCTGGCTCATTCCGAATGGGAGTGTCGTCAATAATGGCATTGATGTATCGTTTGCCGATGGAATTGATGAAGGCGATCACCTGCTCTTGACTGACGGATCGAAAATTACGCTTTTCGCCCGGATTCATCGCAAGCGGATCGGTAGTGGCAAAACGACCTTGTTCCTCGAAGCGGTAGCAGAACCGCAACAGGCAGTGACGCTGGACGATGTTGGTATTTCTCTTCCCGAAGGAACCGGAGTGAGGCGGCTTGATTGGTCACTCTTCATTACCGCAATGCAAAAAAGTTGTGGTTTCGAGCATAACGGTCTTAAATTACTTGACGATCCGTCCTATTTGCGGCAACTGCTGAAAACGGCGGTTGTTGATGATCTGCTTGGCCCCGCCAACGGACCAGAAGAAGAAATCGTCGGTATGAGTGTGCGAGACCGCTATCTTGTCGGCAAACTCTCCCCCAAGATTGACACCACGTGCCTTGAACCAACCCCGGAACTTTCCGATCCGAATGAACCACAGGAGGAACTTATCCTGCTGGAAAATCCCGACCATATCAAAGCCGACAAACGGGGATATTCCGATACGCCTAGTGACCCTGATGCCGAAGAGACACAAGACCGTAACACCGTCTTGAATCAATTGCTTGTTCCATCATCAATCGGCTTGACTCTCTGTATCGACTCCGAAGCAACGGAAATCGAAGTCGTCGCCTCATGGGGGCGATACGAAAAAACTGACAGTGAAACAGCGACAAATCCGAAGAACGGCAAACCGGCCCGGTGTTGGAAGCGGAACCCAGCAGGCGGAATCATCCGCATTCCACTCCAATCGGGAGAAATTATGCCGACTCCCATTGATCCCCATTCGCCGGAAGTTGTCATGCAAGGAAAGGTACGTCGCGAATCCGGCAAGCGGCAAATGCTCGTTTCACTATTTCTAGTTAATAATCAACTCAAGCCGGAAAAGAATCAGGATGCGGCGTGGGTGTTTCAGCCCGAATTGCTCGTCCGTGATCCAAAAGGAGAGGCGATCTTCCGCAAACGTCCCGTTCACAATGTCGAAAACGAGGACGATCCTGAACGTACCGCCCTTGAAATGATTTATCGTAACCGTGTCGAATTTGCCATCGGACACGGGATTTCGGTCCATGCTGAGCGATTGCCGAATGATCCGCTTCGTGCGGTCGAAATCCGAACCGCCGTGGTCCCTCAGTACGAAATTCAAGTTACAGAACCGCCGGGTGAACGTCTTGAAGATCGACCGGTGTTACGGAGAATCCGCGAAGACGGCTTGTTCGACATGAAACGACTCGCCGAAATGTCGTCCGATGAACTTGTCCAAACATTGAGTTTGCTGACCGATGATTACGCCGAATGGATTAACGAACAACGTCGGCGAATCGGAGTTGATGTCGTCGAATTTGATGTAGCCGCCACCGAAGTGATAGATCGTTGTACTGTTATTCTTGAACGGTTGCGAGAGGGGATTGATGTATTGCGGACCGATGACAAAGCGTTTCTTGCTTTCCAGTTTATGAACCGGGCAATGCACGCCCAGCGGGTACGCGGCGTTTATTCGCTTTCCCGACGGCGCAACGAAAACAAGCAACTTGCCGATTTCGATATTCCGAAACATCGAACTTGGCGGCCATTCCAGTTGGCGTTCATTCTGCTTTCGATTCCTTCGCTAGCCGATCCAACACATCCAGATCGAACCAAGCCGATTGATGCGATTGCCGATTTACTTTGGTTTCCGACCGGTGGCGGTAAAACGGAAGCCTATCTCGGTGTTGGTGCATTCACAATGGCCATTCGGCGATTGCAAGGAACGCTCGGCAACTATGACGGTTCTCGTGGGTTGTCGATCATCATGCGGTATACGCTCCGCCTGTTGACGATTCAACAGTTTCAGAGAGCTACAGCCTTGATCTGTGCAATGGAAACAATTCGCCGAGCCGAGCCGCAACATTGGGGAACGACACCGTTCACAATCGGTCTTTGGGTCGGTGAATCAACAACGCCAAATACGACCGAACAAAGCCATCACGCAATCGAACAGGAAAGAGACGGAAGGTTTGTCTCTTCAACTCCTGTTCAACTGACAACTTGTCCGTGGTGTGGTTCGGTAATATTGCCGGGACGCGATATTCACGTTGACAAGGATTGCGGTAAGACGATTCTCTACTGTGGCGATCCAAAAGGAACGTGCGAATTCAGTAGGGCAAAATCCCTCAATCTGGGATTACCGGTCGTTGTCGTTGATGAAGAGATTTACCATCGTCCGCCATCCATGCTCATTGCGACGGTCGATAAATTCGCCATGATGTCATGGAGAGGCGAAGCGAAAACCTTGTTTGGTCGTGTTTCCAACGAATGTCCTAGTACTACAGCGCAATGTCTAAGTCCATTTACACTGATGAATTTTCCGTAAGTCGATGCCTCGTCGGGCGATTCATTTTCGTGTCGTTCGTTGGTGGCAGAACGTTGCCACGGCGTTGCGA
>Ga0123353_10013585_pt1 | contig 11675 bp, 9 predicted proteins | sample TergutLab28metaG_3_FD_92763 | JGI IMG/M metagenome (GOLD analysis project Ga0123353, IMG submission 92763) | Labiotermes labralis P3 segment gut microbial communities from Petit-Saut dam, French Guiana - Lab288 P3 | ecosystem: Host-associated > Arthropoda: Insects > Digestive system > Gut ... | reverse complement strand
TCTATGGGCGCGTATCGGCATACCGCACTGTCATATTTGCGGCAAGGAGATAAAGCAGCAATCGGTCGACCAAATCGTCGATGCAGTTATGACTCTGTCCGAAGCTACAAGGATACAAGTCATGGCGCCGGTAATCCGTTCACGCAAGGGCGAGTATCAGAAGGTCTTCGACGACGCCCGCAAAAGCGGGTATGTCCGGGTCCGCGCCGACGGCAGCGTATACGACTTGACCGAGGATATAAAACTGGATAAAAACAAAAAACACAACATCGAAATTATCGTTGACCGCCTTGTCATAAAGGAGGATATTACGCGGCGGCTGACCGATTCGGTTGAAACGGCGCTTGCGCTCGCGGGCGGGTTGCTGATTATCAATATAGTCGGCGAGGAGCGCGATATGCTGTTCTCGCAGAATTACGCGTGCGAGGACTGCGGCGTGTCTATTGAGGAACTTACCCCGAGGCTTTTCTCGTTTAATAATCCGTACGGCGCCTGCCCGAAATGCACGGGACTCGGCACGCAGCTCCGCGTCGATCCGGCTCTTATAATCCCGAACCCGTCCATGTCGATAGAGGACGGCGGCATTTCCGCCTCTGGCTGGGGCAATGTCAAAAACGACGGCATTTCAAAAATGTATTTCGAAGCGCTTGCCAAAAGATATAAATTCAGGTTGTCTATGCCGATAAAGGATCTTTCCGAAGACGTTCTTGATGTTATTCTTTACGGTACGAAGGGTGAAAAACTGCAATTATTCTATGATCAGCCGCGCGGCAAAGGGATTCTTACCCAGCCTTTTGAAGGAATCGTGAATAACATTGAACGCCGTTACAAGGAGACTCAGAGTTTGTCGATGCGGTGGGAGCTTGAAAACTATATGGCCGAGCACCCCTGCCCTGACTGCGGCGGACGCCGCCTGAAAGAAGAGGTTCTGGCGGTTACCGTTGGCGGAATTAACATCGCGACGCTCACCGAAATGTCGATATTGCGCGCCCTGGAATTTGTTGACGGGCTCACGCTGTCGGATAAGGATGCTATGATCGCGCGCCGCATACTAAAGGAGATAAAGGAACGGCTCGGGTTTTTGCGGAGCGTGGGGCTGGAATACCTCACTCTCAGCCGCCAGGCAGGCAGCCTGTCCGGAGGGGAGAGCCAGCGCATCAGGCTGGCTACGCAAATCGGCTCATCTCTTATGGGTGTGCTGTATATACTGGACGAACCGTCAATCGGTCTGCACCAGCGCGACAATATCAAGCTCTTAAACATGCTCAAGCGCCTGCGCGACCTGGGTAATACGCTGCTTGTCGTAGAGCATGACGAGGAGACGATCCTGGAAGCGGATTATGTCGTCGACGTAGGTCCGGGCGCCGGTATCCACGGCGGCGAGGTCGTGTGCGCCGGGACTTCACACGATATTATGTCCTGCGAAAAATCTGTGACCGGTCAGTATCTCAGCAGGAAGAAAAAAATCCCCGTGCCGAAATCGCGCAGAAAAGGCAATGGAAAGCAACTCACCATCCGCGGCGCCGGCGAGAATAATCTAAAGAGCCTGACGGTTGCCATACCGCTCGGCGTCATGACATGCGTCACCGGCGTTTCCGGCAGCGGCAAATCGTCGCTGATTAACGAGGTCGTCTATAAGGCGCTCGCCTCCGGGCTCAACGGCGCGAAAACGCGCGCGGGCAAGCATGATTCGATCGAAGGGATGGAATTCCTTGACAAGGTCATAGATATTGACCAGTCGCCGATCGGGCGCACGCCCCGCTCAAACTCTGCGACTTATACCGGAGTATTCAGCGATATACGGGATCTGTTTGCCTCAACACAGGACGCGCGCGCACGCGGGTACAAAGCGGGGCGTTTCTCGTTTAACGTCCGGGGCGGTCGCTGTGAATCCTGTTCCGGCGACGGGCTTTTAAAGATAGAAATGCATTTTTTGCCCGATATCTATGTTCCGTGTGACGTGTGCAAGGGCAAGAGGTATAATCGCGAGACCCTTGAGGTTCGCTATAAGGGAAAAAATATCCATGAAGTACTCGATATGACTGTCGACGAGGCGCTTGACTTCTTTATAAACCTGCCCAAAATCCGGCAGAAGCTTGTCACGCTTGTGGATGTCGGACTCGGATATATAAAACTCGGTCAGCCGTCCACTACGCTGTCGGGCGGCGAGGCTCAACGCGTAAAGCTCGCCACGGAACTCAGCAAACGCTCGACCGGGAACACGTTTTATGTGCTTGACGAGCCGACGACAGGCCTGCATACTTCGGATGTTCACAGGCTCATCGACGTACTCGACCGCCTCACCGACGCAGGGAATACAGTTGTCGTCATCGAGCACAACCTCGATGTTATAAAAACCGCCGACCATATCATCGACCTCGGTCCTGAGGGCGGCGATGCCGGAGGCGAAATTCTGTTCGAGGGTTCGCCGGAAGCTGCCGTTCTCTGTGAGCGCAGTTATACGGGACAGTTTTTGCGGCGGGTACTCTGATATGGATTTTGAGGCGGGACAGTTCGACATTGCCGTCATCGGCGCGGGACATGCGGGGATTGAAGCCGCTCTTGCGTCGGCGCGTCTGGGCATGAAAACCATCTGCTTTACAATAAACCTTGACGCCGTTGGCAATATGCCCTGCAACCCCTCTATCGGAGGGACGGGAAAGGGCCATCTGGTGCGCGAGCTTGACGCCCTCGGCGGGGAAATGGCGCGCTGCGCCGACCGCTCTTGCATACAGTTCCGGATGCTCAACCGGGGGAAAGGCCCCGCAGTACATTCGCTGCGCGCACAGGCCGACAGGCGAGAATACCAGAAGCAAATGAAACACACGCTCGAGCGTCAGGAGAATCTGACTCTCAGGCAGGCGGAGATAGTCGACATAGGTATTGAGGACGGCTCTGTGTCGTATGTCAAGACGCAGACGGGTGCGATTTTCCGCTGCCGCGCCGTCATTGTATGCACGGGGACGTATCTCGCTGGGCGCACGATAGTCGGCGAGGCTGTGCGCGAAGGCGGGCCGGACGGCATGTTCGCGGCTGCTGTCCTGGGCGGTCGGCTGCGCGAGCTTGGACTGAGGCTTCAGCGTTTCAAGACCGGAACCCCGCCGCGCATCAACGCGCGGAGCGTAGATTTTTCGAAAATGGAGATACAACCGGGAGACGAACCCCCGGAGCCGTTTTCCTTCGAGACGGACGAGCTGCTCGTCAACCGGGCCAATTGCTGGCTCACGTATTCCAATGAGGGAACGCATGAAATCGTCCGTGAAAACCTGCACAGGAGTCCTATGTATTCCGGAATGATCGACGGAATCGGCGCACGGTACTGCCCGTCGTTTGAGGACAAGGTCGTGCGTTTTGCCGATAAAAACCGACACCAGCTCTTTGTGGAGCCGATGGGTCTTGATACCGAAGAACTGTATTTGCAGGGTTTTTCGTCCTCTATGCCGGAGGAAGTGCAGCTTAAAATGATCCGCTCAGTGGCGGGTCTGGAGAATGTGGAAATTATGCGCCCCGCCTATGCCATCGAATATGACTGCGTCGACCCGCTGGAACTCCTGCCGACGCTCGAGTCAAAGAAAATCCCCGGTCTGTACGGGGCTGGGCAGTTCTGCGGGTCCAGCGGTTATGAGGAAGCAGCCGTGCAGGGATATGTCGCCGGCGTCAACGCCGTGCTGAAGATCAAAGGCGAGGCTCCGCTTATAATTCGCCGGAGCGACGGATACATCGGCACGTTGATCGACGACCTTGTTACAAAGGGCACGAACGAGCCATACCGTATGATGACGTCGCGCACGGAATACAGGCTCCTGCACCGGCAGGACAACGCGGATATCAGAATGTCCCGTTTCGGCAGCCGTGTTGGGCTTATATCCGATCAGCGCCATCAGCGCGTCCTGGAAAAGTACGAACTGGCGGAGCGGGAGATCAAGCGGCTTGAGACGACCTTTCTCCCGCCGTCGGAAGATTTAACGAGGCTCCTTGAAGCTTTTGACATGCCCGAAGCGAAGACAGGCGTGAGCCTGGCGTCATTGCTGCGCAGCCCGAAGCTTTCCTATAGAGATATCGCGCCGCTTGACAATAAGACAGAAGAACCGTCACCCTGTCTTACGGCTGTGCGCGAACAGGCTGAGATTTCGATAAAATACGACGGCTATATCAAGCGGCAGCAGCGCCACCTTATCGAGCTTAACAGAATGGAAGATCATCTCATCCCGGAGGATATCGACTACAACTCGCTGCAGGGACTGCGTATCGAGGCGCGGCAGAAACTCAGCGCCGTCCGGCCGCTTTGCCTCGGTCAGGCGACGCGCATATCCGGCGTCTCCCCCGCCGACGCCGCCGCGCTGATGATGTACTTAAAGGGCAGGTAAGACAGGACGGCTTTACTTCAAAGGAGTCACACTTTGTGGATTGGGAATATCGAAATAAACTCAAAGCTCGCCCTGGGGCCAATGGCAGGGGTGACCGACCTGGCATTCAGGGCAGTCTGCCGCGAACTCGGCGCCGGGCTTACGTACACGGAGATGGTCAGCGCCAAGGCGCTCGTCTATCAGGATGGCAAAACGCGCGGTCTGCTGCTTCTGGGTGAAGGAGAACACCCCGTCGGCGCGCAAATATTCGGCAGCGACGCCGGGTGCATGGCGGAAGCCGCCGCACTGGCGCTTGGGATTTCCGGGGCGGATTTTATTGATATTAACATGGGATGTCCCGTTGGCAAGGTTGTAAGGAGCGGCGACGGCAGTGCGCTGATGCGCGATCCGGACAAGGCTATGCGGATTATCGAGGCTGTAAGAAAAAACCTTGACTGCCCCGTAACTGTTAAAATACGCAAAGGCTGGGACAAGGGCAGCGCCAACGCGGTACAGTTCGCGCAAATGGCTGAGACCGCCGGAGTGTCTGCAATAGCCGTACACGGACGTACGCGGACGCAAATGTATTCCGGCAGGGCGGATTGGGATATCATCCGCGAAGTAAAAAACGCCGTTGAGATACCGGTTCTGGCAAACGGCGACGTATTCACCGCAGAGGATGCGGTGAGGATATTAAAATACACAGGCGCCGATATGGTGATGGTCGGGCGCGGCGCGTTCGGCAATCCGTGGCTTTTTCAACAGGCAAACGCGCTGCTTGACGGCGGGGATATCCCGCCGTGCCCTCCGGTAGGCGAGCGCGCCGGAACTGCGTTACGGCAGTTTGAAATGGCGGCGGAGCATAAAGGCGAGCGTGTCGCCTGCCTCGAGGCGCGTAAGCATTACGCATGGTACCTGCGCGGCGTCCCGCATTCGGGTTATTTCAAGATGCAAATAGCCAAAGCCGAAACATTAAGTGATTTGCGAAAAATCACCGATGGAATAAGACAGTTGACAGATAACAGATAACAGATAACAGATAACAGATAACAGTGTGTTGGCACACTTGGTGTGTTTTGTGAGGGTGAAAATGACTGCGGACGAAGAACTGAGAACAATACGGAAAGTCCTGGATGGCGACAGGAACGCTTTTGAAGACCTTGTCCTTGCCAATCAGAAAAATGTGTATAACCTCGCGCTGAAAATGACCGGCAGCGAGGATGACGCTATGGATATTTCCCAGGATGCGTTTCTCAGGGCGTACCGCCAGCTTGACGGTTTTCGCGGCGAGAGCCGTTTTTCCGTATGGTTGTTCAGGCTGACTCACAACCTGTGCATAGATTTTCTGCGTAAAAAACCGAAGGTTGCGCTGGGTTCCCTTACATATCAGGATGACAGCGGCGAAGTTCACGATCTTGAAGTTCCGGATATGCGCAACCTCCCGGAGGATAATGCCATGCGCCGGGAAACCCGGAAGATTATCGCCGGGAGCATCGGCGAACTCGGCCACAGCCACCGTGAAATACTTGTTTTGCGTGAAATGACAGGTATGAGCTATGGGGAAATAGCGGAAACTCTCAACCTGAGCGAAGGCACGGTCAAGTCCCGCCTTGCGCGCGCACGAAGAAGCCTTGTAAAAATTCTTGTTGATAAAGGAACCTTTCCGGAAGGTTTCCGTCTTAAGGACAGAGAGGAGGTGGAGTAAAATGAACAACTGTGTTGAATTAACAGAGTTAATCAGCGCTTATGCCGACGGCGAATTGACGCAATCCGACTGTCGCCGCGTGGAAGAACACTTAAGTTCGTGCGAAAGCTGCTCCGCCATCCTTGAGCTGTACCGGGAGATTTCGACCGCAATGGATGAGTCTGTGGTTCCCGCGCCGGAAGCTTTGTGCGACGGTGTTATGAATATGGTTTTCAGCGAAGAAACACCCGCCGTCACGGACACTGCGCCTACCGCCGGCAATGCAGACAGACGCAGACTTGCCCGTGTTATGCTTCTAAGGTATGCCCCTTTGGCTGCATGTTTGGCAATAGTGCTGCTGGCGATGCCGTGGATCATCAACTCCCTTCGTCACACACCGTACGATCAGGCGTCACCGGAGTTGGCGACGCAATTTAGTATGTACGCGGATATGAACGACGGCGGTAAAACTCTAATGACTGACGACTTATCAGCCGGATCAGAAGGCATCCGTACAGCCGCGTCAGACGACAGCATGGCTGTCCTTCCGGCTTCGCCTGAAGATACACAAATGCCTGTTCGGCGCAGCTATGACGAAGACGCCGCTGTCGATAACGCCGGCACAGACCAACGCGTGGCTGCAGAACCGCCTCCTGCGGAAATGTCCGCGTTTGAACCAGCACCCACGCTTTCACCCGCGCCTTTGCCCGAGCCCGGCGCCGCGCCTGACGCCGTGCCCAATGCCGTTTTTGGCGGTGATCCTGACTCCGCGCCCGGTTTAGAGGCAACTATGGCGACAGCGGTAGAAAGTGAAGAAGCGCTCTGGGATCAGGATGCGGATGACAGCTTTGATTCTCCGATGGGCAATCAGGTGCAAGGCGACGTCCGGGACCTCTCCGATAATTTCAGTGACGCTTACGCCTGGATAGAGATAACAGGCGAGCTTCCCGAACTGTTGAAAAAATACGAGCCGGAACCTTTTGACGGCTGGTCCGGCCCGGAAGTGTATTATATAATACAACGCGCCGATGCGTTGGAATTAATCAGAGATATACGTAACCGCAGCGATGCTTCGGTCACATATAACTACGAACACGGCGGATATGCTTTAGTATTGTATTCATCCGGGGAATGATAATCCGCTGCTTTGCTTGGGAGAAACGTTACTCCGTTATGTCCTTCATAGCGGAGTAATTTGTTATGCAATGATTGCGCCTATTATGCCTGCCAGTACTGTCAGTATTATCGGATTAACTTTGAAGCGTATATTGGCAACGGCAGTCACCAAAAACACGCCAACCATTAGCAGCGACACAGTGCCCAGCGGGTCGGCAAAAAGCATGGCGGCGTCAACACCGGGCTTAGGCAGCACCTCCAGGGCAATCGTTAGCGCCGCAGCTGCTATCATGCCGACTGCGGCTGGTTTTATACCGGAAAGCACACCGTTCATAATCGTGTTTTCCCGGTATTTATTTATAAAATGTAAAACTAGAGATACAATAATAAAAGAAGGCAGCAAAACGCCGGCAGTTGCCGCGACAGCGCCCCAAAAGCCCGAGTGCAAATACCCCACATACGTCGCCGCGTTAATTGCTATGGGGCCGGGCACGATCATATCCAGTGCGGTCATATCCGCAAATTGCGCGGCTGTTATTGATAATTTTTCACTTTCATTCATTATCAGGGAGATTATTGCATATCCGCCTCCAAATCCTATGGCGCCGATTTTGAAGAACGTATAAAAGAGGTACAGGCAACTGTAAAACAGCGTCAAGATTGCTTCCCTCCCCTCTTTTGCGAAAATTTCTGATATCCATAGCCAATAATACCGGCGGCTATCACAACCAGCGGTGTGCCTATCTTGAGAAATATGATCGAAACGAAGGCGGCAAGCATCAGGATTACTGAAAAAGCGGTCTTAATGTTGTTTGCGCCAAGAGTAAACGCGGCTGAGAGTACAAGGGCTGATGAAGCCGCGCGGATGCACCGCATTGCCCCCATTGCCGGGCCTGCCTGCGGGATATACTGTATCGCGATGGTCGCGGCAAGCATGAGTACAAATGCCGAGAAGGACGCCCCAAGGCTCGCAACGAGCATACCGGGCGTTCCGGCGGTGCGCCGTCCCACAAAACTTGCGCAGTTTATCGCGACGACTCCGGGAATCGTTTGCGACAGCACAGCATACTCCAGAAACTCTTCCCTGTTAAGCAGGCTGTATTTTTCAACAATATCTTTTTCAATAACCGGCAGCATAGCGAGACCGCCCGCGAAAGTAAACGTTCCCGCCTTAAAAAAGATGACAAATAATGCCCATAAAGTTTTCAAATCGTTCTTTTGCATATTCCGGTTCCTTCTGAACTGTTAACTTTAAGAAAAGAACGGACAGCGCAAACCGTTCTTTTCGCTAAAAACTTCCAGGAATAATTTCAAATTCAATAATTCCGAATTTCCTTCACAGTATCAGCTTCATATAGTCATCCACGCTGTCGCGCATAAGCCTCGGCGCGTCAAGGCCGTATGGGCAGTGTTCCCTGCAGTGGCCGCAGTTCGTGCAGTCACCGATGCGTTTCATGGAGTCCCTTGCTCTGTCGCTGAGATATAGGGATTCATGCGCGCGCTTCATAAGAACCGACATCCTTGCGGCTAGTGGTATATAGATTTTCGCCGGGCAAGGCAGACAGTAACCGCAGCCCCGGCAAAAATCGCCGCTCAGTTCCGCCCTGTCCCGCTCGATCACGCGCCTCGCTCTGTCGTCAAGCGCCGGAGGGGTTTCCTGATATGACAAAAACTCGTCAAGCTCACTCTCGCGCTGTACTCCCCAGAGCGGAATGACATTTTCAAGCTGCTTTATAAACGCATAGGCAGCCGCCGAATCAGTTATCAGCCCGCCCGCTATGGCCTTCATTGCGATAACTCCTACATTTCTGTCGGCGCACAGTTGCACAAGCTCAAGTTCTTCAGGGGTCGAGATATAGGAAATGGGATACTGCACCGTCTCATACAATCCTGATTCCGCCGCTTCGCGCGCAATTTCAAGCATGTGATTTGTTATACCTATGTGCCTTACCTTGCCCTGAGCCTTCGCCTCAAGTATTGCGTCATAGAGCCCGGAATCGTCTCCCGGTCGCGGACAAAACGTCGGGTTATGGAACTGGTAAATATCTATATAATCGGTTTTCAGCATATTCAGCGACGTTTCGAGCTGTTCCCAAAAAACGATGGAGTTCACTGCCGACGTCTTTGTGGCAATGATTATTTTCTTGCGGACGCCGGACAGCGCAATCCCGATTTTATACTCGCTGTCGGTATAATCCCTGGCGGTGTCATAGAATGTAATCCCTCTGTGATAGGCTTTTTCAAGCAGACGCACGGCTTCGCCTTCGCTTATCCGCTGGATCGGAAGCGCGCCGAAGCCGTTTTTATTGACTGTTATCCCCGTAGACCCCAATGTCACATAGTCCATCACGTATTCACTTCCCCGATACTGATTGTGCATTGCCTTGGAGCGCAATAACCATATTATATAAGCCTCATCGGCAAACTGCAATAAAAACAAGAAAAAGCCATATAGGAAGCCGGTTTAATTGGTAACTGTTCAGGGGCCACCGCCAAATGTGGCTCAGCCTGCGTCAATGCACGGGTACTGCGGCAAAAACTTGAAATATTGGTCAAAACATGTGTACAAAACTCCGGCTAATCCCCATTTTTCGGCAGCCCCTGAACAGTTACGTTTTAATTCATAACTCCGATGACATCCGGTATTATCAGCGTCGCTTCAGTTTTTGACTGTATGTCTTCCACTGTCACGCCTGCGGTAAGCTCTCTGAGAACAATGCCCCCGTCCGTAACTTCCATCATACCGAGTTCTGTTACAATAAAGTCAACGACATTAACTGCTGTCAGCGGAAGGCGGCATCTATTCAGTATTTTCGGCTCGCCGTCCCTGGTCGTATGCTCCATCGTGATAATCACTTTTTTTGCGCCGCATACGATATCCATCGCCCCGCCCATGCCGGGTACTAGCTTTCCGGGTACATGCCAGTTTGCGAGATCACCCTTTTCATCCACTTCCAGCGCACCCAGTATTGTTATATCCACATGCCCGCCTCGGGCAAGCATGAAGCTGAACGCGCTGTCAAAACAACAGCCGCCCGGCATAAGCGATACCGGATACCCGCCGGCGTTGAGCGTGTCTTTATCTACATCGTCGGGTTCAGGCGTCGGGCCGAGGCCTATGAAGCCGTTTTCCGAATGCAGCATTACATCGATATCGGACGGTAAATATTTTACGACCAGCGTCGGCACTCCAATCCCCAGATTCCCCAGATCGCCGTCCTCAAAAAACCCGGCCGCCCTCCTGGCTATTATATCACGTTTATCCAAATTGCTATATCCTCCTGTTGCCGGATGTGGTACTATGCCTGCACGATCAGTAACTGTTCAGGAGCCACCGCCAAATGTGGCTCAGCCTGCGTCGATGCACGGGTACTGCGGCAAAAACTTGAAATATAGGTCAAAACTGTGCAAGACTCCGGCTAATCCCCATTTTTCGGCAGCCCTTGAACAGTAGCCACAATCATATCGACCATCGCTGCGGGAGTCGCGACTGCTTCCGGGTCCAATTCGCCGACCTCGACGATTGTCTCCGCCGCTGCGATAACAAAATCTGCGGCTGCCGCCATCAGCGGGTTAAAATTCCTGGCGGCTCTCCTGTATACCAGATTGCCGGACTTGTCTGCTTTCCATGCCTTAATCAGCGCGATCTCAGCCCTCAAAGGCAACTCGAGCAAATAATCCCTGCCATTGACATTAAGCTTCTGCTTTCCTTCTTCGACGACAGTCCCGACGCCGGTCGGCGTGAGAAATCCTCCCAGGCCCGCCCCCGCTGTCCTGATTCTCTCCGCAAGCGTCCCCTGAGGAATGAGCTCAACTCTCGTTTCACCCGCAGTCATCTGGCGGCCGGTTTCCTTGTTTCTCCCGATATGCGAGGTGATCAACCTGGAAATCTGTTTGTTCATTATGAGCTTTCCAATGCCGTAATCAGGAGTACACGTATCGTTGCTGATAACCGTGATGTTCGTGACTCCTTTTTCTATCATACCGTCAATGAGTATCTCCGGCGTCCCGCCGGACATAAAGCCTCCGATCATTATAGTCTGGCCATCATAGATTTTTTCCAGCGCTTCCACAAGTGATCTAACCTTGCTTGTCATAGCATAACTCCCTGAAACAGAAATTCAACCGTATTATATATCTATTCATCGGATATGTCATCATATATTTATCGAGTCAGACTGTTCAGGGACCACCGCTAAATGTGGCTCAGCCTGCGTCAATGCACGGGTACAGCAGTGTAGACTTGAAATACAGGTCAAAAATTATGTGCAGGACTCCGGCTAATCCCCATTTTTCGGCAGCCCCTGAACAGTTACACAGCCGGGAATTTTAGTCCCCGGCTGTGTGTTGTTTGTAAAGCTCGTTTTAGCGGCTTGCTAAATCTTCACGGGGAAGCTTAAGCCGCTGTTGAAAAATGCGTTTACGCCGCCCCGCACTTCGATCAAATGATCTCCTTTGTCGAGTTTGAACCACAAATCCCACTTTAGCGTGTCGCCGTCGCTTGTTACGATTTGCTCCTTAATGCCGAT
>Ga0123353_10013584_pt1 | contig 11675 bp, 12 predicted proteins | sample TergutLab28metaG_3_FD_92763 | JGI IMG/M metagenome (GOLD analysis project Ga0123353, IMG submission 92763) | Labiotermes labralis P3 segment gut microbial communities from Petit-Saut dam, French Guiana - Lab288 P3 | ecosystem: Host-associated > Arthropoda: Insects > Digestive system > Gut ... | reverse complement strand
GTGGCGCAAAGGTTATCAGCAGCGATACTCCCAATGGGATTAACGTGAGCCTTAGCACTACCGTCCGCACCCTCAGACTCCCCCGGCAGGGGCCGCACCCGCCTGTTGTGCCATTGCATTATCCAGCGATGTGAGCAACATGAGCCTTTATGGTAACTGCTTGCCCCCTGCACCCCTCAACGCCTGAAAACAGCTCCGCTGTTTTCAGGAAATTGCGGGGTCAAGGGGGTTCAACCCCCTTGCGGGGAGGTTTGGAGGGGCAGAGCCCCTCCAAGCTTGATGAGTCCTGACCCTATGAATATATTGTTGCTCAACCTTGCCCGTTTTGGTGATCTGCTGCAGACGCAGGCGGCAATTACCGGTCTGGTGCGCCAGGGGCATCGTGTGGGCATAGCTTGCCTTGATAACTTTGTTGAAGCAGCGGCCTTGCTTTCCGGAGTTTCGCATATTGCGCCCGTGTCCGGTTCCGTCTTTTTACCTGTAAAACCGGAGCATGAAGAGACCGGGGAAAACTGGCCGACTGCGCTGGCTTCCGTCGCCGCATGGCGGGATGCATTGTATTCGGTCTTTGTGCCGGACCGGGTATGTAATCTGATCCCCTCCCTTTCCTCGCAACTTTTGACTTCTTTTGTGGCCAGGGGCGTGCCTTGCGGTGGATTCTCCGTGGATGAGAACGGCTTTGGAGTAAGCGGCAATCCCTGGGCAAGCTTTTTGCGCGGTTCCGCGCTGTCTCGTGGCGTAAGTCCGTTCAATATTGTGGATATTTTTCGTAAAATCGCCGGAGCAGGGGGCGGGGGCAGTATGGGCGATAATGCCTTGCGCCGTCCTCCGGAGAACGTGCTGGCCGCCGCACGGGAATTGCTGCGGGCGGAGTTGCCGCGGGAGGCGTCGGACTGCCGGGGCTTTGTGGCCCTGCAACTGGGGGCCAGTGAAGAACGCAGGCGCTGGCCGGTGTCTTCCTTTGCCGCACTGGGCGATATCCTGTGGCGGGAAGGAAAATTCTGCCCGGTGTTGCTCGGCAGCAAAAGCGAGGTCCGGCTGGCCGAACGCTACAGCCTTGAGGCAAAGCACCCGCATATCAACATGTGCGGACGCACCGGATTAACCGAACTGGCAGCGCTTTTGTGCGCTTCACGGATGCTGATCAGCAATGATACCGGCACCATGCATCTTGCCGCCGGCCTCGGACTGCCGGTCCTGGCCGTATTTCTGGCCACGGCTCAGCCCTTTGATACCGGCCCGTATCTGGCAGGCAGTTGCTCGGTGGAACCGGATGTTCCCTGCCATCCCTGCCAGTTTGGAGTGGACTGCGGCCATGATCTCGTCTGCCGTTCGAGCATTCCCCCGGAACTGTTGGGAGGTCTGGCTCTTTCCCGCCTTGAACAGGGACATTGGCGGATGCCGGAAGGCAGCCGGGGCAGCGCCAGAGTGTGGCTCTCTGTTGTGGATGAGCAGGGAGATATCGATCTGCAATCCCTTTCCGGACACGGGGAGGGTGGCCGCGCATCCTGGCTGCGGGTGCAGCGGCATTTTCTGCGGCAATATTTTGACAGGAATATGTCCGTCGCCGGGTTTATACCGGAAGGCATGGACAAACCGGTAATGCTGCCTGAGGACATGTACGCTACGACTGTCGGCACGCTTGAGCAGGCCCGGGTTTTAATCGATTTGATGCGGCAGCAGGGGAAGGTTCTGCTGGTGAAGCCTGTGCCGCTTATGCAGGAGCGCTTTATGGCTACCTGGGGCAAGGTTCGCGAGACCCTTGACGGGTCGCCCCTGCTCAAGGCTTTGGCTGTTCTCTGGGAGCAGGAAACCCAGGCTCCGGATTTGCATCTCGACAAAGTGCTGGCGTTGGCGGAGGACTTTTCCGGATTATTGGAACATATACGCGGAGCGTTACGGGACTGAGGTCGTGGTCCTCACGCTGCCTTATGTGTAATGTGTTTTGGCATGGTATTTGCATTTTTATAAAGGCATAACTGCAAAAACTGCCCCTGCGGGGGGGAAGAAGGAGAATACCATGATTGTGATTGACGGACGTGAAAGCAGCCTTTCGCTTTCCAATTTTGCCAACCTGGAAGAGGTGCTCAGCAAGGTTATTGAGGAGGAAGGTCTGGAGGAGCGTATTGTGACTGACGTTCTGCTGGACAATGAAGCTTTCTCTGAGCTGTACCCGCATCAGGCGGAAGACATTGAGGCGAATTCTTTCTCCCGGCTTGAACTGCGCACGGTCTCTCTTGACCAGATGGCCAGTGACGTTATTGGAGAACTGCCCAAAGTCATCGATATCATGGCCGGCGGCAGCCGCCAGGCCGCGTCCCTGTTGCGCAAAGCTGAATTGGCCGAAGGGCTTGAAGTGCTTCAGGATATCATTGCCGTGAGCCGTGAGCTTTTGAATACCGTGTATGTCCTGCGCGGCCAGTACTCTGCCGGACCCAGTAAGGAAATTGATGATCTGGGCAACACCCTCGGTGAACTGCTGGGTGAAATGGGCGATGTTATGGCTAACGAAGACTGGGTACTGGTGGCCGACTTGCTGGAGTATGAATTTCTGCCTGCCTGCGAAGGCTGGCGCACCGTCATCGATGCCGTAAACAAAGACCTTGAGGCAACAAAGGCGGCTTAGCCATGCATATTTGCGCAGTCCTTCTGGATGAAGTTCTCGGTCTCATCTCATCCGAGCTTGAAGCTTTGTCGGCTGACGATCTGGACAAGGCTGAAGAATTGGCGGCGCGGCGGGAAGAGCTTCTGGAACAAGTCTGGCAACAACGGGAAGGATGGGATGAAACGGAACTGCGCACTCGCCTTTTTCGTGTGGTAACTGCCCAGGCTGAACTCATAGCGGCCGCCGAAGCTTTACAGCGGAAATATCGTGGACAACAGAGCGCGAGCCGCAAGCAGTCCAAATATCTCAGCACGGAACGCCACCTGCACGCCGAGTCAAAAAAATCGAACTACTTCGATACGCAGTCTTGAGAACCCCCATAGGGACGCGCCAAGGGACAACAGAAGCGGATGAACTTTGAAAAAGTTCATCCGCTCTATATTGTAGGACGGTGAAAGCGAAGTTGCCCTGGGAGCTGGGCCTGTAGCGTTAATAGCCCCTAAAAAGAATAGCCGTAAGAAAGACCGTAAGTATTGTACCCGTCGTTTTTCCTGGTCAGACCGATTGTGGAGTAGTTGATGTAGTCACCCTGCACGCGATGCCGGGCTTCATCACCGAAGGCCACGCCCATACTGCCGCGTGTTCTGAACAACACATGACTGCCAAGTTGGCGGGTGTCAAATGTGTTATCGTTATTAACAGCTCCGCCGAAACTGCCTTCAAGGTAAGGCTGGAGGTTTTTATCCGTATTCAGGGTAAAACGCAGGCCAGGGGCAAGAAACCCTCCCCACAACGTATCCGCATTCTTGTGCTTGCTGACCCAGGCATGGCCGCCCAATTCGGCCAGGGGCGCAAGCTCAAACATTTCATTGGCCACCCAGGGATCATACCGCTGCTTGATATTCAGACCATAAGCCATGGAATCGTTTTGTCCCCTGCTTACGTTGATGCCCGCCGTGGTGGTAGCGGCAATTCCCGCGGACGCCGTGAATAGAGCCGCAAGCAATATTGACGAAAAAAGAAGTTTGGCGTGCTTCATACGTACCCTCATTGTGCTGATTCCTTTTCATGTCCCCTTGCAGGGGACAGCAGACGGGTTTTTGGGGACCTGTTGTCACTATGGTCTTTTTGCCCCCTGCCTTCGTCAGAATCGCTTTTTATTGCGGTCGAGTACCATAAGAGAGTACACTCCCTCCATAAAAAACGCTTCTTCCTCGGCAGAGAACAAAAATCCTCATAGTGCCAACAGGTCCCAACGGACGACACGGCAAAAACAGTGCAGAGCCGCTGAAAAAAAGTTGACACGTTTTCAGTATGGATATTTTTTTAGAAAAAGTCAAGATTATTTCTAAAATATTTGCACTGCTCATATCCGTTTTCCTGCAAAAAAGTGCAGCTTTCTCTTGACTTCAGGTGAAGTACGCCGTATTAGGTACCGTCTTTTAATGCAGAGAATTTCCGCCCGTAAGGAGCCGTATAGATATGAAGACATTTTCGCCCACACCCAAGGACATTAACCGCGAATGGTATTTGGTGAATGCCGAAGACCAGGTTTTGGGCCGCCTGGCCGCCCAAATCGCACACCGTCTGCGCGGCAAGCACAAGCCGGAATTTGCGCCGCACATGGATAACGGCGACTTTATCGTTGTGGTTAACTGTGAAAAAATTCGCGTTACCGGTTCCAAACTTGCAAAAAAGATGTATTATAGGCACAGCGGCTATGTCGGCGGCCTCAAGGAAATCAGCCTTGAAAAGCTGCTTGCTTCCAGGCCGCAACTGGTGCTCATGCATGCTGTAAAAGGTATGCTGCCCAAGAACCGTTTGGGTCGCGCCATGCTGAAAAAGCTGAGAGTGTATGCCGGTTCCGAGCATCCTCACACCGCTCAGACGCCCAAGTCCCTGACCTTCCAATAATTCAGGCCGGAGAAAAAAACCTATGTCTACGGAGTTCAAGTACGGTACAGGTCGCCGCAAAAACGCCACCGCACGCACCCGTCTCTATGACGGCACGGGCCAGATTGTGGTGAACGGTCGCCCTTTTGAGAATTATTTTCCGCGCAAATCCCTGCAGATGATTATCCGCCAGCCCCTGGTTCTGACCAAGAATTTGGAAAAGCTGGATGTGAAAGTCAATGTGCAGGGCGGCGGGGTCAGCGGTCAGGCCGAGGCGGTGCGCCACGGTATTTCCCGTGCCCTGCTTGAAGTGGATGGTTCCCTGCGCGGTGTGCTCAAAAAGGCCGGTTTCCTGACCCGCGACGCGCGCAAGAAAGAGCGGAAGAAGTACGGCCTGCGCGCTGCCCGCGCCCGTTACCAGTATTCCAAGCGTTAAGCCCTTGTTCGCTCCTCATACTCCCCAGGCAGGCTCTTTTTTTGCAAGAGCCTGCCTTTTGTTCCTGCTCCTGGGGCTTCTTGCGGCATGCGCGGCCCGTTCCGATGCCCCGGAATCGAAAGTCACAGCCCGTGGTCAATACGACATCTCCATCGGAACCGTCAGAGCATTTTAACTTTGAAAATGTTAAAATGCTCTAGCAAGGATTTGCCCGCAAATCCTTGCCGCGAGATTGGCGTAGGCGGGCTATGCCCGCCGTATAGCGACAATCTCAAGCGTAAAATATGCTATAAAGACAATCCGGGTTTCCATGTCTGATCGCAATGCCGCTTCAGAGCGGGACTCTCCTGTCTTGCCCCTTGATTTTATTCTGCCGGAAGGTTTGACCGGAATACGTCTTGACGCGGCCTTGTCTCTTGCCTGGCCGGAATCCGGTTTGCGCGCACGGCGGCGTTTGTGGACCTGGTGTCAGATCCGCGTGAACGGCCGTACCAGGCCTCCGGGATATATTGTGCGGCAAGGGGATACAGTGCGGGTGGAAATGGCGGGGGGCCGGGAGCCGCAAGCTTCTTGTCGCTTCCAGCAGGGAGATGCGGGTAGTGGCTCCTTTTGCCGTGATACTTCGTCAGGCTTGCTTTGTGCGACCGGGCAGGACCAGAAAAGTCCAGCCCCATCGCCCAAAGCTGCGCCTTCCTTGTTTGACGACAAACTGAGCCACTACCAAAATGCGGTTCAGGCCGGAGCAAGCGGGACAGCGGGGGAACAGGTTTTTCCCTTCACTTTGGCGGCAGTGGCCGAGGACTATGTTGCCCTGTACAAGCCTGCGGACTTGCATAGCGCGCATATTGCGGGCGGGTCCGAGCAGAGCCTGGAGCGTCTGCTGCCATACGCCTGGCCAAGTCTCATGGCCGCCTATGGGCAAGAGCACGGTACGGCAGATCCGAAACCGCTACAGGATGACGCGACAACCCCGGCAGCGGGAGTAGGAGAAGCGCCGCTTTTGCTGACCCGTCTGGACCGGGCCACCTCAGGCCTGGTTATTGCCGCCCGCAGCAAGGACGCCCTTGAGAACTTTCGGCGCTGGGAACGGGAAGGACGTATTGAAAAGGATTATTTCGCCCTTGTGCGTAGGCATGTGTCTGGTCCGTTGTACCTGCAAAACCGGTTGCTGACCTCTGATTGTTCAGTCACACAGGTGCTTGAGGAGCTTGATCCGGACGAGATTCGTCATAGCTATGCTGAGCCGCTGCATCATTTGGCTTTGCCCCGGCCCTGGCCGGAAGGACTGCCGGCCACATTGCTGCGGGTTTGTATACGGCGAGGAGCGCGACATCAGATCCGCGCGCATCTCGCCAGGGCCGGATATCCGTTGGCCGGGGAGCGGCAGTATGCGGACCCGCCCCCTGGTGACTGCCCTCTGTATCTGCACCACGCCATGATCCGTTTTCCCGGGTTCAGTGCGAAGGCTTTGCCTCTTGACTGGCCTTGGTATGCAAGCACCATCTCCCTTGTTCGTTCAGATCCGCCAGAATGACGCGCAATGCATCTTCATTTTTTGCAATCTTCGCCATGCGGTGTGCTCTGACATTTCCGGGAATGGTCGCATTTATTTCATCGTCGTAGCCGGAAATATCGGCGCTCAACTGTCCCGGCCGGAGGCAAAAGGCGCCGATATTCCTTTGCAAATGAATGAGTTCACTGCGTTTGGCGAAACGTCGCCAAAGGTCCCAGTCCCCTGCAAACTTGAAGGTGGTATTTAAACCCCCTGCTGTATCGTAGAGGCTTTTTCGCCAGACTGTGCTTTCCTGCTGGACGTAGTGATAGTGCGTTGGTTCGGCCAGTCCGGCGGCAATTATATCGCGCGGGAACTGGAGCCTGGTATTATGAAACACCACTCGCCCCCACTGGTCGATGCCGCTTGGCTAGCCCATAAGCCAGTCCACATCAGGCAGATCTTCGGAGACTTGCGCGATGGCGGCCACAGCGCCCGGCCAGAGCATATCATCTCCGTTCAGATAGGCCATGAACGCCGTATCCGGGATATTCAGCCGTTCAAAGCCTCTATGTACGCCGTCATAAAGGCCGTTATCCGGCTCAGAGACGAAGCTGAAGCTGATTTCAGCCGGTAAGACTTCACAGTTCCGCATTCGTTTTTGCCAGGCTGCCAGCTTCTCCAGCGTGCCGTCGGTAGAACCCGCATCTTGCACATGATAGTGGATGTGTATATTGCCCTGTTGTGAAACGATGCTCCAGATTGTCCGATCTATGGTATCCACCGCATTGAGTACCGATGTTACTATATAGAAATCAAACATGCTGTCGATCTTTCCTGATGAGAGCCTCAGAAAGGAGAATTGGGAGCGGGAGGCAAAGCCGATCACACCCGCGGGACGGGAGCCGAAGGTCCAGGCGCGGAACAAGCATTTCAAGGGTAAAGTACTATAGGCAAAAGCTTAGACTTTACCTTGTCAGGCAAAAAAGCGGGTGTTGGAAATATCCGCGGAGTGTCGAGGGCGAGGGACTATTCGCTGGATTTTTTGATATGGCGAAGCGCAGCAATAGTCGCACCAAGGCCAAGGAAAAAGAAGAGAAAATCCATAGGAACGGCTCCTTTTGCTGTAGGTGGAAAAGATTCTGCCGTAATAGTCTTGGCAAGCTATACTTGAAAAAATTACTTCTTTCAAGGGGAATAAGTGAAAAGATATTCAGCAAATTATAGAAGACATATCAACGCAGACAAACCAGGGCCGTGCCGGAAAAAGCAATCAGAATGCCGCTTGCGGCGCGCGGCGACGGCAGTCTGTGATACCAGAGGGCGCCGATGATGGTGACCATAATCGGCTGCAAACCGATAAGCGTGGCGGCAATGCCCACGGGAGCCAGATGTACGGCCAGGCTGGCGAGCCACGAGCCCATAGCGCCGCAGAAACTGGAGAGGAACAGGATCCAATAAAACCTTGGATTGGCGCGCAGGGAGCAGGCCAGGGAGCGGGTCCAGCCCCGGAACAGGCCAACGGTCCAGATAATCAGCCCGCCCACGAGCATGCGCAAAAGGGCGGCCCACAAGGGACTAACGCCGCCGATCAAGGCTTTTTTCAGAAAAATGAAGCTGGCTGCAAAAGATAATGACGCGAACACGGCCAAAAAGACGCCAAAGGCCAGGGCTTTGCCCTTGGGTATCTCCTGGCCGGGCAACAGGATGCTGCCGCTGTGTTCGGTGATTACCCAGGCTATTCCGGCCAGAGTAACGGCAATGCCGCCGATAACCTGCAAGGACATATATTCGTCCAGGAACAGCCAACCGAACAGAGCGCTGAAGCCCGTGCTTAACGAGAGGATCAGCAGGGCCATGGCCGGGCCGATAATGGTCATGGCGCGGTAGAGCGCGAAATCACAACAGCAGATGAGCAAAAAACCCGAGATCGCAAGCTGGGTAAAAGCCAAAGGGGTCAGAACCAGCTTCTCCCCTATGACCATGCAAAAAATGGTGAGGAAAAAGATCTGGTAGGGCAAGCGCAGCAGGGTTATTCCCGCAGCGCCGATAGTTCTGGCTATCGCTCCCTGTACCTGGCTCGATACGCCCCAAAGCAAGGCTGTAGCGACAGCCGCGGCTTCTCCAAGTCCGGCAGACATATCCGTGCCTCATTCCGTCGCGTCACCAGCGGCGGTTGCGTATGGTTTCCCACGTATACAGGGCGAGTGCCGTCCAGATACAGGCAAAGGTAATCAAGTTATGCACAGAGAAAGGTTCATGATACAAAAAAATGCCCAGGAGAAAAACAATGGTCGGGTTGGTGTACTGCAACAGCCCCAGGGTGGTCATCCTGATGCGTCTTGCGCCGTAAGCAAAACACAACAGTGGAAGTGACGTGATCAGGCCCGTGCCTATGAGCAGCAAATCCAGAGCAGGATCCCCGTTAAAGATGGGGCTGTTGCCGAGACGCCACTGCCAAAAGATATAGGCCCCGGCAAAAGGCATGACGAACAAGCTTTCCATGAACAATCCCGGCAGGGCGGGCAGTTGCATGACCTTGCGAATCAGGCCGTATATCCCGAAGGAAATAGCCAGGGTGAGCGGAATGATGGGCATCTGCCCGAGCACGACGATCTGATAGGCCACACCTGCGGCGGCTATGGCAATGGCCAGCCGGACCACGCGGCCGATTTTTTCCCTGAATATGATGATGCCGAAAAGAATATTGACCAGGGGGTTGATGAAATAGCCGAGGCTGGCTTCCAGAACTCTCCCTGTGTTGATGGCCCATATATAAAGGTACCAGTTCCCGGCCAGAAGGCAACTGCTGCCGATCAGCGTCAGCACATTGGCTTTGTTTTTTTTCAGGCAAGTAAGCACCTGCCCGAAGCGTCCCTGAAAAAACATGAACGGCAGCAAGGTGAAGAAAGACCAAACCATACGATGGCACATGATCTCGAAGGAATCCACCGTAGCAAGAGCTTTCCAATATATGGGCAGAACTCCCCAGACAGAGAAGGCGAACAAGGCCGATAGAAGCCCCGTAAGCGAAGAGGAGTCTTCGGAAGCAGATGACAAGGCTGGAGAAGATGTTTCGGCAGCCGGCCCGGTTGGTGTAGACATGAAGTGACCTGACCCTATTGGGGCTCCGCCCCAAACCCGCTGAGGGGGCTCAAACCAGTGGCTCAACGGGCTACCGGTAGTGATACCCGGCAATAGACTGAACGTGAGTCTCAGCATTGCCGACCACACCCTCAGACTCCCCCGGCAGGGGCCGCACCCGCCGGTTGTGCCGTTGCATCATCCAGCGATGTGAGCAACATGAGCCTTTGTGGTAACTGCTTGCCCCCTGCACCCCTCAATTGCGGGGTCAAGGGGACTCAGTCCCCTTGCAGGGTGGTTTGGAGGGACAGCGTCCCTCCAAAAAAATAACAAAAATATAACTCTACTTCTTCTTTTTCATGGCTGCTGCTTGCAAGGCAAGCCCGAGCGCGCCCATGGCCGGGGCCGGAGCGGGCTTGGGCGCATGGCGTTGCCAGTCTTTTTCGTCCGATTTTTCCGTGCGGCTTTCTTCGCCTGCGGGGGCAAGAGAAATGCGGCGGTTAGCCGTGTCGATTTCTTTGATCCGCACGCTGACGGCTTCTCCGCTAGTTAGGCGCTCAAGAGTTTTCTTGGAAGAAGAAGCCTGAATCACGGCATTGGGCATAAGCCCGGTAATACCGGGAGCAAGAGTGATGAACAGGCCGAAGGGGGCGCGCTTTTCCATCGTGCCCGTGACCTCCTGGTCAACAGCGAAGGTAGTGCTGACAGTATCCCACGGATTCCCGGTCGCGTCGCGCAGACTGAGTGAGATGCGGCGCTTGTCCGCGTCAATTTCCTTGATTTTGACCGAAACACGATCGCCGGGCACGACGACTTCTTCAGCCTTCATGACCCGTTTTGCATAGGAAAGCTCCGACAGGTGCGCAAGACCCTCCACGCCGGGCAGGATTTCAATGAAAGCGCCAAAGGGCACGGTACGCACGACCTTGCCCTCCACCACGTCACCGACGCTGAGCCGGGCTGCGACATCTTTCCAGGGGTCATCGGTGACTTGTTTGATGGAGAGGGAAATGCGCGCGCCTTTTTCGTCCTTGGCAATAGACATCACCTTGACCCGCACCTTATCGCCCACGCTGACCGCTTCATCCGCCTGGGCCACACGGGTCCAGGACAGTTCGGACAAGTGCGCCATGCCTTCCACGCCGGGGGCCAGTTCGACAAAGGCGCCAAAGGGGGCAAGACGGCTGATCACGGCTTCGCGCACGTCGCCTTCATGAATTTCCGCCAGCAGGGCATCACGGTTTTCCGCTTGCTCACGCTCGAGAATCATACGGCGGGAAACGACAATATTCCGGCCGCCTTTTTCCAGACGAGTGATAAGGAAGGGGTAGGTTTTGCCCACCGGCGCTTCAGCATCATCCAGGGGGCGGATATCAATCTGACTGCTCGGGCAAAAAGCGCGGCGCTTCATGATGTCAACGGCGTAGCCGCCCTTGACCTGACCGGTGACCTTGCCTTCCACCGGAAGGCCCGCATCCTTGGCCTCTTCAAGAGCGGAAATGGACCCTGCGCCGCGTAAGATTCGGGAAAGTTTGACTTCCTGGGGGCTGACCATGACCACATACAAATCGACACTGTCGCCGACTTGGTAGGGGAGCTCTCCGTCAGTTTCCATCTCTTCGCGATCAACAATACCGTCCACTTTCGAGCCGGTGCTGACGAAAATGGTGTCGCCGGTGATAGCCACGATGCGCACGGAAACGCGCTGTCCCGGAGTAAGGCGGGATTGGGGCGACTCTTCTTCGTGCTCGGCCAGCATTTCGGCAAAGGACGGTTCTTCGCCGTCTGTCGCGACCGGGACCGGCCGGGTGGGAGACTCTGCCACGGGAGCGCTTGGCGGCGGGGACAGAGAGTCCATGAGAAACTGCTCCGGGGATGCGGGCATGGGCGCGGATGCAGGCTCCGGCAAAACCGCAGCGGTACTGCCTTGTTCCGTTTGCGGTGCGGCCTGTTCTTCGGGACCACGCTCTTCCTGGATAGAAGTCTCTGAAGTCATGATATCTCCTCACAAATGCATGTTCGCACTGTATCTTTACCAGTCCGCGTTCAGCTAGGCAAGGGGCCAGAGGCCAGGGCCATTCTGTTCTCCCGAGTATCATATACAGAGGGCGCGAGCGCTCTTCCGAGCACCATTCCCGCCCTTCGGTGATGTTTGTAAATCCTGC
>Ga0123353_10013582_pt1 | contig 11676 bp, 7 predicted proteins | sample TergutLab28metaG_3_FD_92763 | JGI IMG/M metagenome (GOLD analysis project Ga0123353, IMG submission 92763) | Labiotermes labralis P3 segment gut microbial communities from Petit-Saut dam, French Guiana - Lab288 P3 | ecosystem: Host-associated > Arthropoda: Insects > Digestive system > Gut ... | reverse complement strand
ATGCTCAACATGTTTCGGATGTTAATACATCCGAAACATGTTGAGCATTAAATAATGAAATAATGAAGCAAGTGACATCAAGTTGGTCTCTCTTTATTCAGCTATCAAGATGATGCACGGTCCAATAAACATAAGACTAAGATTCTCTGTCTCAAGGCAACCCACCAGACAAATATTGCGTCAGAAAATTAAACTCTAAGGCCCCTATCCTGCCGATCCCGTCCAGTTCATTACTCAGAATGACGCTTGCATTAAACTTCACATAATCTAATAAGATGACAGAACATCTGGAAATAAAAGAGTAAAGAGGCATATAAAATCGCCAATTACAAAATAAATTCTTTAATTATTCCTTTACCATGAGAGTAATTTTTGTTACAAAAGATGCCACACAATTTTTCTGAGACTCAAACAATATCGTAGAGTACGACATCTTTAATTGTTTTGCCTTTGAAAGGTATGTGGTTTAAATTCACGGCCGAAGGTGATCTACTGAGAACGGGGTTTTCGGTATCTTCTTGCGCTTGCCCAAATATGTAACACGTACGTCCACGGCACCTCGTTACCGTCTGTCCATAAGGTGTCAAAATCGCTTCAGTTTAGACATAACGGAATTACGTACTTACTAATTGCAACCCAAAAAAGGAAACAAATGAGTAAAGCACCATAATAAGCTGCCTATTAATTACAGACTGTAATTTCACAGTGAGCTATCACAGAATAATTCCTCAAAGGCAAGCCTAAGAATAGCTAGTTCCGACAAATGGCTGACAAAGACAATCTGTAGATCTGATGCTGCTGTATCCGGTAAATTGGAACGTGGAGCTTGTGAACAGGATGCCTTCACAGCTGTAGTTCTGCGATCTCTAGGATTATATTAACCGTTTAGACCCCAGAGGGAACGAACGAACCAAATTCTGCAGCACTGACAAATTCTGCGGTTTGCTCACACCTTGTATTTACGTACTTCTTATGATTCTATGAACAAATCCCAGCGATTATCCCCCTCAACTAGATCAACGCCTTCGTCTTTATAATGAACAAGAAATTTGTTTCCTGTAAATTAGTAACTGAATCATTAAACGTAAAATTTACGAGAAAGTCTGTCTTCAAAACGTTAATAGTCATCTAGCCAACTGATAATAATTCACCAACAAAAATCACAATCTTGTGTTTACACATTATATTACACTGAATCACAAAACATTAAATAACTAATTTGTAAATTGTTAACTTTATGTAAGGACTCCCTGAAGATGATCCTACAACGATCGAAACATGTAGGAGTTTTTTAAAGTTTCGGTGTAATTTAACTATGCAAACACATGACTGTGCATATGTTGGCGATTTGTATAAATTAGTCATTATTGGAGGAAGAAATGCATAACATCAAAGAAGGACATTTAACCATCTGTATGTACACGGTTACTGATATAGCCGTAGCGCAAAACAGGGATCTTTCTTTTAAAAATTCTTTTCATGCATTATGTGGTTACTTTTTAGCAGTTGCCTGTTTAATACCTAAGTCTTTAGTAGGAACATAGTAACACGTCACTCACAAACACGCAAGTTCTGATACCATGAAGAGACCTGAGGAAATGTAATAGTTCTAAACAGAACTGCCTGCCAAAGTTAATTTTGGATTATAGACCCTATGTCAAATTGTGTACTTGGAGTGGCCTTAACTAAATAATTGTAACTGTAGAGTCTGTTAACAAGCTGACGTTGGTTCATCTCTTCAAAAAAATCCCCCAAAGTGAGTCATTATGTCCACAACAACCTATCGTTGGAGAAATGTAGTCTGAACCAAGCCTACATTATCGCATTCTGCGTTAATCAAACGAAACTTAATGTTACACTCTCATTTGCTTGCAGGTTTCAGTTAAAATCTTATGCGAATTAGGCAGAACTTCCATATAATATCGAAAGGCAAACATATTACTGTACTTTGCCAAATATGGCGCCGACAGCTCAGTGTTTTTGTTTCGCAAATTGCAGGATTCAAATTCGGTTGGCTAATGTTACAGACGTCTCACGTGGTTTGTTCATTTCAGTTGCATTACTGAACAGTTGTCATCTGTGGGAATAGTGAAGTCAGAAACAGTCAGGCACAAGTAGAGCTTAAAGCCTGCTTTCCTATTTTATAAATATGAAGTTCTACATATCTAGTACAATTTCTTATTTATTTATTTCTGTAAATATTACATGAAACCATATCCTGTGTACATCAGGCTTGTCTGATACCAACTCAAATATTCGCATCGCAGCCATATTATGGTTGATAAAGACAATATTCAGTACATAAATGTTAAGCACGTTTTAATATATCTCAGTAACAGATTAAACTTGCCTACTGCCGTTACCTTCCATCAATTACGGCTAAAAGACCGAAATCTAAAAATTATTTGCATAATTTTACACCAAATTTCGTAACAACTCGTCAATTAGTTGAAATCCTGAAGAGAGGGGTTTCGGATGACACGCGCGCCTATACGCACGCGCACGCATGCACGCACGCACACACACACACTATATATATATATATATATATATATATAAACCCCGCACGGTAATCCAGATCCCACTCTTTCCCCTTTCACTGAAGGAATGTAGGCCCTAATTCATTCCACGTTAATCATTATCATTGGCACAACAAATTAAAAATGTAGGCGATTTTAAGAAAAGTCATAGCCAGAATATGTTTTCAAATACACAGTAGCGTGTTGCAGACGCAGGAGCGAGCTTTGCAGTACTGCAATAGACTGTTGTGTCTATAGACCGACATGATTCACTTTAGGAAAACAAGGAAATTACGTCCCTAAACCCAGAGTAATTGGCAGTTTCTGAACTGCTGGTTGCCTTGGGTGTTTCTGTGAACTGGGAAGGTAAATCCCCTTATTTACTGACAGTCACGATATATCACGACAGCTTCAGGGCAGTCGGCTGACAAATGTCATTCGAAACGATTGACTGGCGTTCCTCTCCCATTTCTGGATCTGATATCGGACTGACACGCGCCTCAAAGTGAGTCAGCGCTACGGTTTGGAGGGTCACCAGAACCTTTCAGTTAGAATGCGAGTAGTGTCTGCAATTTACAATTTTTCTCGCTAAATTTAATATGGCATTTTATATAATTTCAGCGTAATCACAGCTGTGTCACATCTTGATTAAACTGAAAATATTTCACACAGCTATAAAAAACACACACCTTATATGAAGGGATGAGAGATCATTCTTCAAACAGGTTATTTTATATACCAACAAAATCGTTTCCTCGGAATATTTTAATTGATGATGCCTAATAATGACCCCTTGCGTCCTAAACGTTCTTATGTATAAATAATATGAAATAGAACTAAATAAGGGAAGCTGTGATAGAGGGGTCATGTAACACCTTCCTCAGGAGTATACCAACTGGATGTCTAAAATAACGATATTTCTTCCACTGTTCTTAATCAGTAACATCAATACGGCTGTTATTCAGCTGTCGCATGTAACTTCAAATCCGTAACGAAGACGTCTGCTTTAACAACAGATAACGCAGTGCTTCGTTAGCTCGCGCCGTCAGCAGATGTTCGAGGAATGACATTTATACGATGCTCTTGGGAGGAGATGATCGACAGGCCGCATGGCAAGGTCGAGGGGTTGCCGACACCTGGATCCACTACGCTAATCAATACACCGCACGTCAATTATCCACAGCAAAACACTACTCACGTCAATTTAAAAGATAAATTTGTGAGCAGCTCAGAACGGTGTATCATGCTTTTTTTCTTCCTAAATATTACCAGTTCTCATTGGCTAACCATTTGTTGCAGGCTAATTAGTACTGATTTATTCTTTGTTGCAATAAAAGACGAAACCCAGATCCTAACCTGGTGACTGTATAAAACAAGCTGTAAACACAGTCTAGTGCTCCTGAGGATGGGCGAAATTATCGCCCGAAACATGTTGAGCTGATTGTAATTATCAATAAAATTTGTTATTGTTGCATGTAGTTGGCTGTTTGTATTATTGTATCAATGACGCACGGTCAAACAAACATCAAATCCTTAAAATCAGTTCATGCAATATATTTAGGTGCTCCCTGAAGACGGTCAAGGACTAAGGCCGAAACATGTCGGAGCAATAATTAATAAAGACATGGTGCAATAATTTAGTATTAAATGTTATATGTGTAATAGAGTTGCAAGGAAAATGTACAACATTAAACTTCATTTGCTTGTTGTCTTTACAATATTGGCCACAATGGGACCCATACTTTCGGAATATTAATTTTGTGTTCTATTTTTTAGCATACGAGTATAATAACCGGATCTATCCAAGATTTATCTTTCGAAAAACTAAACTTAAAACAAAATAAGAATAAATAGCGGTCATTATAGAGGTTATAAACTGTATGAAATAAGAAACGTAATCCTTCCCCCCCAGCGCCCTTTGTATTAAACTCAAAATCCCATTCCGTTGATGACATCATACAAATTCATGTCACAAAACACTGTAATTTCAGGTTCACCGTTTGTTCAATATTTACCATAAAACTCCAGGTGGTAATTCTATGTACCACCTGCCATAACTTGTAAGAGCTATGCATTTTGAACCCACTAATAAGATCCCGTAAATAACTGGCACTGATGGTCCTTGTGATAGTAGAGTGTTCATTGTGACGTCGCAGCTTAATCCTTATTTTCGTATAATTTACACTGGTTTTAGTCTCCAGAAGTTCAAATGACATGAACTATAGTCATGGTCTTGTAACACACTAAAACATTACGGTAGCTATATAGAGACCTGTGCGTTTATGAATGAAATACTATCCGTTTCCGCAATGTCCTTATCCGCATCAGTATTGCGGATAGAGATATAATTTCTTATAAAAGTCAAAACAACTGCAATTCTTGTTGAACGAAATAATTTCAGTAAAATCTATAAACCACAAATTTCATTACAATAGAGATTTTTTTTCAAGATAGGAGGAACATGTTTGAAATAAAGAAGTAACTGAACGAATAAATAAATAAATAAATAATCCCAAATAATCGCATGAGGGTAACGGTGTAACCAGGGATAGCTGTAGTCTTTTATCACTAGCTGAGCTATGCCTAGAGATGTCGCATTGACACTTGGAACATGTAATACAATTTTACTTCGGTCTGTTGGTTTGGCACTTGCATCACTAAACACACTGGTGTAGCCACCTTGTGCTTATGTCTGCGGAGTCTGCAACACTGATTTTACCAACGTTGTGTGTTCCGGGTGTTGGGTATTTTTGACCACTCTCCTCCTGCTACTGTCTTGAACGTGTCTTCAGTCGCCCGTTTCTCCATTTGCCTAATCTTACGTCCCACATTGATGATGGGTGTGCCCATCTGCGCTGCTCCATTCCTGCGACATGGCCTCCTCATTTCCACTTGAGACTGTGTGCCACTGCCACGATGTCCTTCATGTTGATTGTCTTCCTTATTTCAGCATTCGTCACTCTGTTGCTCCTTACAACTTGCAGTTTCCTACGCTCCATCTTCTCCTGACAAGACTGGAGTTAGTTTTTCCTTCTCCTTAAGTGCCCATGTTTGGGTGTCGCATGATATAACCGGCAGTACGCAGGACTACAGGAAGTCTTTCTTCATCTCTAGCTTTTGGAATATTTTGGAGAGTATAAGTTCTAGACTCCTGAAATAGTTTCAAGCAATGGCTTTTTTTAAATTTCCTTTCATGAGTTGTTCCTCAATATCAGTCGCTCTAAGACCACGTGTATTATGGGACATATTCAAGAGCTTCTTCGTTCACTTGCAGCGCTCCGTGTCATTACTTTAGTCTCGTATTGATTTTAGGTGCAGCATCTGTTTTCAGTTTCGTCAGTTCTTTCACCATGTCCGAGTTCTCCTTTAGAACTGGCAAGAGGGATTATATCATCCGCGAATCTTAGAAATTGGGTACCTAAATTAATAAAAGTAGGTAAAAGTTTATTTGTTTTACGTACGATTCATCCATACCTATCAACATGTTATCATTTATTTTATAAATTAATGCTGGCTAAGGAAGTCGAGTTTAATGTTATCTTCCTTGCAGGTTAAGAAGTTGCTTGTTGTAATTTACAAGCGACAGTGCTGCACCGAGTACTGAATAAGAAAACGAATTATCGTAATTAGAATCCATAAACAAGAGAGCAGTGTACTATAAAGTAACAATGAAGCGCATTCGCCTAACAATTGGTGTAGTGGAAAAGCAATAAGTATTAACATGTTCTGAGGGAGCATTTATAGACTTAGGTTCCCAGCATGCAATGCGCACGTGCCATGTTTTCTGTGGCCTGTTCCGTTCCACAATATTTCCACGTTATCTCATGAACGGCACGATTTTCGAAAAAAAAATTAATGGAACACAAAATGCGGGTTTTTTCTCTTTAAATTTTCCAGAATAATTTCTTATTCTAACAATACTTAAGCGAGATGTTATCATATCATAAATGTACGCAGGTCTTCATGTAAAATACTCATTAATCTTGTTAGATTTTAATGAAATTTGAAATTTTCTCCTTTTTTAACGAAAAATACTCACATATCAAATTTCATTAAATTTCGTCCAGCGGAAGCCAAGTTGTTACATGCGGATGGACAGACGGACAGGCAGGCACGACAAAGCTACCAGTTGCTTTTTACAACTTTGTGAATGAGCCTAAGCAACTCATCAATACGAATTCAGTAATAAAATAAAATGCTTAATACGCAGCTTAACTATCAGTTTCGAGACAATGCTGCTAAAGTTGGGATTCTCATCGGACCCATGAATTATGGATGCTGGAACGCTATTGGTCACTCCTATACACGCGCGCACGCAAATACTCGTATATGTACCTAATTGTAACCAAAGCATATTGTCAGCAACAAATTTTTGGGGCGATAGTACAAATCTTTCAGCTAAAGAATAAAAGACTGAAATTAATGTTAGTTGTTTTCATACCATATCCCCAGGTTTATCTTCAATCCGCTCGCGAAAACAATTTTATCTGCTATAAAATTATTTTTACAGACATCCGCATCCGAACAGAAGTCTAGCGATATGCGCCACCTGATGTAACATTACGAAAGTCTGCATTTTTCTTACACATTGTAGTGTGTGTGTTTGTGTGAGTGAGTGTGAGTGTGAGTGTAAGTGTGAGAGTGTGAGAGTATGAGTGTGTGAGTGTGAGTGTGTAAGTGTGAATGTGTGAGTGTGAGTACGTGAGTGTGAGAGAGTATGAGAGTATGAGTGTGTGTTTGTGTGTGTGTGATAGTGTGTGGGTGTTGTGAGAGTGTGTGTGAGTGTGGGCGTCGGCGTGGGCGTGGGTGTGGGTGTGGGTGTGGGTGTGGGTGTGAGTGTGAGTGTGAGTGTGTGTGTATGTGTGTGTGTGTGTGTGTGTCGATATGATTCTCAAATTGAAGAGAATTATTTCCCTGCCCAAAGTATTATTAATAGTTAATATAATATTAATACTTCCCTTACTTCACTGATCAATAATATTAATAACAATTGTGTATCTTATTGTCAAAGACGCTGTTTCTGTGAGGTAAGATCTTTATATGTTTACGTAATGTGGAACACAGTCAGTCTTCAAAAGGGATAATATGGATAATTACGAACTGAAATTTTATTATAAATACAAGTATTTTCCTTTGTAGGGTAAATATGACTAGTATTTCTACGTTTCCAAAATACTTCACTTAAAACTGTAACGTCGAACACACACAACTTGCCCCCACCATCGCTGCCACATGTATATATTTCACTCCAGTCTTTACGGCTGCTGAAATTTCATTGCGTCAGTTCAGAGCAGCTCCACCCTGCTAATTACAAGACATGCAGCCTCCTTCATTTAATCCTCTCCACATTTCCGTAGAACTCATTTTGTTTCTCCTTCGTACACCTCCACAGGAAAACCACGGGCTTCTCAATCAAAACAGGGGCACGATTTCAGTCACACGCAAACTGAATTTATGAATTGTAAGAAAATGCACTCTATTGCTGTATTTTCTGAGTTGTCAGAGTGAATTTTGCCTTTATGTTCAAATTTCGGATTTAAGATCTATTTATGAATAAGTAACCAAACGACAGGACAATTTCGAAAGAGCAATTTAAAAATACGTTTATTATTATTATTATCATTAATAATGACATCATCATCATCATCATCATCTCCTTTATGCAGGATATTTATACTTATATTCCTGAGACAAACTATGTGCCTAGGGAATACAGTGTTGCAACTACTTTCTTGTTGCTATTCATGGTGTTTATATCGTTACTTTCATTGTTGAATCTATTTATTTTTACATTAGTACTTTCCGAGGTATGTGTGCAGTGCTCAATATGGCTGTTTTCTGGAGTTCCTTGACTTCATGTTTTCCTGGTGTGTTATTATTATTCACTTCCCTTACTTCACAGCAGTTTAACTGGTTTTCACTGATCAAACACTTTTTTCCACTGTTGTGCCAAACCTTTCTAAATACACAGCTTGTATCAAGTATCACTATTTTCTGCTTTAGAATACATAGACCAGGGTGGAGATTAAGCAGTCTAAAACACTCGTGTAATCTGTTTAGAATAATAGTCGTTGTGGACAGTACTAATGGTATTACACAGACCGTTTTCAGTTGCAGTATTCTGATAAGATCTTCTTTCAAGTCAGCGTACTACTTGTGCTTCTCTTGGATGGTGACAGCTAGAAATTGCCACATTTATTAAGTATGATTCTTTAATGACTTCATTTTTTTGCGGTTGGATAATTTATTCCATACAGCTCTCATTATTATATGACAGCGACTTGTAACAATGTAATACGAAAGGAAATGTGTGCTCCGGCGGTTTACACGAACGTCAAGATTTGTTCTTTTTGACGCTACCTACGTCAAAATTACTTACATTCAGCTCCTGCAAAAGTAAAGCCAATAGATCATAAGGCACAGATAAGAAAATTTATTGTTTCTTGTATTATGTGAAATTTTAAAAATGGCAAAAATATATCATTCCTTAAATTTGCAGGTTTCGGTAAAATAGACATTTTAAACTATAGCTTAAACTTTTTCAACGGAAACAATTTTTGAAAGAATATAAATTGCGACTACAGCTTTGTGGTAAGCGGATTTTAAATTGGACTCAAAAAATAAAAATTAAATTCTACGAACCACACGTAAAATTCTTCTAAATACAGAATTTAATCATAAATCATTCAATCATTGCGAGAGGAAAGAGGATGATGAAGGTACGCACAGGAAAATGTAAAGTTCTCCCTATAACCTGTCATGAAGGGCACAGAGGGGAGTAGAGATGTAGCTATTCTCACACTTCAACTATACGCTAAATGGGGGTTGGTAGATAACACCATGCCTAGGCCGCTTTACCCCTCGGGAAATGGACTCGGAACCCATTGTGCAGGAGGCTGGATGGGCCGCAGAAACTGCCTGAATGAATTTCAGAAGATGCAATTATTTCCTGCAGTCGCGACTCGAACCCCGAAACGTCCAATCCGTAGCGAATCGTTATACCCACTAGGCTATCCCGGCTCGATGCAATTACTACAAAGACAAGACTCACCCACCCCTGCTTGTAAAACAAAAGGGCATCACTGGAAGGGATACTGACATTACAGTAGGAGAAGATATAATAGAAACAGCCTTCTCCTGAAGTCACAAAATACCATATGTCATTCATTCCAATAGCAGTATGCTTAAACAGAGCTATTTGCTATAATGTTTATAGCATATACTTCCCTGTCACAGACTACTCCAATACAAAAAACACGCAAAGATGCATCTCTCTGTAGCATCCATCAGACGTCAGGAATTTCAATGTAGGTGCTGGTGCAGTTTCAAAAGTTAACAAGAAATTTATTTCTCACCTTACACGGGCACAACATACACCGTCAGCAACAGCAGCAACTGTCCAAGTTCCTCATGCGCTACCAGCAGCTCGCTTCTCTTGCTTACTGCGGGGCCGCGGGGCCAGTTTCCAAGATGGCGTCGCAGCAGGAAAAGGCTTTCTGTGTACTCCGTTTTGAGGTGACCAGATCTGTGATTACAGTGCAGCGCGAGTTTCGTGCACAGTTTAGAAGAGACGCGTCTTTTCTAAACCGTGCACGAAACTCACGCTGCACTGTAATCACAGATCTGAACACCTCAAAACGGAGCACACAGAAAGCCTTTTCCTGCTGCGACGCCATCTTGGAAACTGGCCCCGCAGTAAGCAAGAGAAGCGAGCTGCTGGTAGCGCATGAGAAACTTGGACAGTTGCTGCAGCTGCTGACGGTGTATGTTGTGGCCGTGTAAGGTGAGAAATAAATTTCTTGTTAACTTTTGACACGGCGTCTTTCTTTTGTGTATACCCTGTATTTATTTATTTCGGTTATGCTTGTTACTGCTGTTGTACCCGCCTTGATATAAGATTTTTATTTAGAAATTTAGTAGATCAGCCCAAATGAAAATTAAATGTTAAAGTACACTACAAATTGAAGTAAAATTTCGTGTCTAAGAGTGAATTAAACTAATATTGCCGCAATTTTAATAAGAACTAACATTCTTCAACAAGCGGTGTGTAGCTAAATAATATTTTGGGAGTCTCAACCTAATTCCAAGACAAACAAACTAAGTTCCCATTATCAAGATCAGGTGCATTTATACAATAAATTGTTACAAATTCTGAGAATCACTGAAACCTATAAATAAACTAAGCGGGTGAAATGCTATGTTACTTAACATTAACTCTAGCGTAATCTTGGTAACTGGCCAACTTAATGTGCAAATTCTTGTTTTATAATAATTTTATTATATTCATCTACATGTTTTGAGCATTATTGTGTTCATCATCAGGAGGTCAAAATTGTATTATACAGCATCTGGTATCATCACACTCTGTAGGTGGCCGTCCGGTACACAGGTTGGAAGAGGGCTGGTTGATGAGCACAACAGTGCTCCAAACATGTAGAGGAATATTATAAACTTGTTATAAAACAAGAATTTTTGCTATAAGTTGGTCAGTTACTGAGATTATACTGAGATACACGGTCAACAAAACATAAAAAATTAATTCTAGCGGTTTCAGAATTACCAATTTTATGTGGAAATTAGAAGCCTTTACTACAGATATCAAACACACCATTAATAAAACGTATAGGAAACAGTTGGACAGACAGACAGACCCTTGTGGGAATGACCTCTACTCAATTCTAGCTACTTTCTTATTGCATAAGCAATTTTAAATAAACAGCAAGCTTCCACAAATTCAAAATACATGTGACAGAAAATACAAAACGTAGCATGGCTGATAGCTCGTATCACGTGTATGATAATAAGGGGCACCCGCCGAGGCGCAAATGAAATTACGCTCCTTCTGAATTTTACGCAGCATAGAATGGACTTCTCTTATCCAACTTCGGGACAACCTCTTCTTCCCATCTTCAAGAGTCAAGCAGTCCAATTAGAATGACTGCTTATTTTCATCTACAATGCCTGTAGCTTAGTTTGTAAAACGGCGAATGATGGGATGATTAGTGAAAAAAGAATATGGAATTATGTAGAAACAGGATCTTCAGTTCTCAGGTATTTTCCCTGAATTTTACAGACAAAATTCGGAAAAATCTATTTGGAAAATTCGTGTCCGGATCTAGATCTTAAACAGCGACCCGAAGAATAAGAAAGCAACAGT
>Ga0123353_10013580_pt1 | contig 11677 bp, 9 predicted proteins | sample TergutLab28metaG_3_FD_92763 | JGI IMG/M metagenome (GOLD analysis project Ga0123353, IMG submission 92763) | Labiotermes labralis P3 segment gut microbial communities from Petit-Saut dam, French Guiana - Lab288 P3 | ecosystem: Host-associated > Arthropoda: Insects > Digestive system > Gut ... | reverse complement strand
TGATGAGCACACAGTGCTCGAAACATGTAGAGGCATATAATAAACTTATTATAAAACAAGAATTTGTGCATTAAGTTGGTTAATTACTAAGATTAGGCGGTTATATTTTTCCATCTAAATTTAATGACTGTAGGTGAGAATGTCGAACGTTCTCTTGTTTTATAAGATTCCGATGATATTTTACCTAAAAATGACAATATATGGAACGCTTGTGAGGGATAAATCTTTAAACAACAGCAAATCAAGCAATGGATATTCGCATAATTGAAATCGTAATATGTAAACAGTAATCTGAAGGTAATAATTTTATAACCCCGGTAGTCATTTCCAGCATTCAAGTCGGTGACGTGCATGTGTTATATGTACTGAGAGAAAAATGAAGATGAATAATCAGATCAACTTACCTTACTTCAACGCCTGGCAGCATTTCTTCTTCTCGAAGTGCTATCCTGCCCATAATGAAAATCGACTAATTTTTAAAGAATGACGACACAGCTTGAATAGAGAAATCAATCGATACTAATAGTATACCTCGGAATTTTTTAGAAGTAATAATTCAACAGTGGCCTCATATCAGAAAATGCTACTATTATATGTACATACCACTTCGCTTTCACAGTCGGAGGCACATTGCACATATGACACTTTTGACCAAGAAACCAACAGTCATTCTCAACGTACGTAAACTGCACTATCGTCGTCTAGCGGGGTTTTCAACTAACAAGTGTATCGGTAATGTCGGATGTATTTGTCATATTTTTGAGCTCAACTGTGATATTAACTCCAAATGGACAATTTTTAGTTGTGCCACTCTTGCATTCAGTGAGCGATATCAAAAGATCAATAAACCTAAACTACAACAATATGTTGTTAGCAGATTTTTTTAACGCCGAACCGTATGTTGGTAACAAGATTCGAACTCCATGATAGCTGGTGCAACACGGTATGCTACCACAACACCCAACTTGTACGACGAAATTAATCTGTGACTATTTCTAGTGTGACTTTAGCAAGGAATATATAGCTCCCTGATGATGGTCTTAGGACCGAAACATGTCGGAGCGTTTTAATGTTATAATGTGTAAATTTTATATATGTGCATTGGTTGGTGTAATAATTGAGTAATTCGACAACATGCACGGTGTAACAATAAAAAAAAAAAATTGGGGGTATGTTCCCTTATAATTTTCCCGCCTCGTATTTGTTCCTAGGTCATTCTTATCATACGCCTAACTTTAGGGCTGCAAGCGGGGCAAACATCCCTCCAATATTTTTTTCTAGCTAAGCATACTTTTTGGCTACTAAGTTGAAAAAGGCCAAATAAAGAGCAGAAATATTTTCTAAGAGACTACTTTGGTGGTGGAAAGACAGGAAGGAATGAAGTACTGCATTTTAGAGGACGCGGAATAGAGGCATTGTGAACTTTGCCTTACCCCTGAAGTTATTAAGCATGCGACGCGCGTGATTCTCACCGCTTCTTCCGTGAGGCAGCCAGCAGAAATCAAATCTCAGGTTAATATTCTGCATAACATTCATTGACAGCTTATATAGGCGTGTGAAACTCGAGAAGTATTTTGCTCCGTAAGTTCATCAGTTACGAGGGTGGCTAGTTCTGCACGTTTCGTAACCGTCAAGACTACAGACTATGCACGCGGTAGAAGCTCCCAGCACGAGTGTCGTACGCGACACTCCAGACAGATCGAAACTTGGCAAGAGTCCACCACAAATCCCATCGCTCTTGTCCAGATTGTTTAGCAAGGTCCTCCTGTTGCTGAGTGTAAAATGACCCGTTAGGCTTCGTAGCCTGTGCAGAGAATGCCTTCTGTGCACGAAGTAATACCCACAACAAACCCATGGCAGTTAGGTCGTTCTGTCCGTCACTTTTTTCCCGAAGTACTGAAAGGATTTTGAGGGACCTTTTCTTTCAGAGTTACGGTACAAGTGTTGCAGACATTTATGCTCGATCCACATCGGTCTGTTATAATGTCGAATTTACATACAACTAAAATGACGCTTCTAATATTTTCAGTTTAGAAATTGACAGCCTTTTTAATTAACACACTTAACACTTCTTCTCAAAACAACTCATTGTAGAGAAATTTGTAGGATACCCACTGTAAGTTGTTATTATAGTTTACAATTTTTAAATACTTTTGTGTGTGTGTGTGTGTGTGTGTGTGGAGAATATTTCACGTACCAGACGGAAAAGTAGTTTCTGATTCCTATATCATATACACTTTCTTAATGGTATTTTCATCCGTGCGTTAATGAACAATTTAATAGATAATACTAACAAAAGCACAAGCAATAAAATATGCACTTTCGTACAATCCACTAATACTCCGAAATGTTTCGATCTCCTTCAAATTATCTTCAGGAAGTCTTACATCAAAGAAGCTTGTGAAGTCCTTAAAACTGTGGATATCATAAAATTCCTCGAATTTTAAGATATCCACAGTTTTTAAGGACTTAAATTTTTATCTATTTGTTAAATCATCCGTGTTTTTTTATATGCTTGTTTGATGCAAGACTGTCTGAAGATGATCTGAAGAAGATCGAAATATTTCGGAGTATTAGTGGATTGTATGTGGACGTGTATATTTTAATGCTTGTGCATTTTTCGGTATTATCTATTGAAGCTCGTGTTACACTTTATGGGTAAGGTGATTACTGTGTGGAAGATGAGTTATTGTGTGAAATAAACATCAAGGTCAGTGAAATATACACAGTGTGTAGTTAAGAAAGCACTTGCATAATACGCGTAGGCGTGTGCACATTTTCTCCCCTTGTAACCGACTTTACTTTTGTCCCCTCTATACAGTATTCATCGATGTTACTGGAACATTGCATAAGCGAGTGAAATGAAAGTTGTATGAAGCATCCTTGTTCCCAGTTAGGCCTGGTTAATCAGTGCTCTGCTATAGCTATAGAGTGTCCCAGAACAGTGTTTACGCTCCCATGTTGTATCTAATTTGAACGCAGGTTCTACACAGTAGATGTAATAACTGAGCGGGGGTTGTTTCATGAATGAATAATTTGTTAGAAATTTCTTGCTTGCCTGGTTGTAAAGAAACTGTTATACACACGGCGGGAAGGAGAGGGCTATAGTTGTCCCAAAACTGTCCTAGTTACCCGGTTCCCGGATTACCGAGGGACCGGGTTACCAAAGGAACACCGCGTGTGTGTTCTTTGTATATGTATATATATATATATATAAAAAAAACGAAAGCGTTCATTTGGTTCAAAAAAAGTACAGAACATACTGACTTCAACCAAACTACATTCACAACGATATAAATGGCGCTAACCACAAAGTCGTAAAACGTGAAAAGCAGCTACAGTGTGCCGGATTAACGAAGAGTACCGTCCCTACAGTCGGAACGTACACAAGCCGCTCCATAGACTTGGATGATCACATTACAGTACCAACATTGTGACAACTTGGGTTTTTAATACAATTTGACCCTATTTTATTTATTTGTAATCCACGTTTCTACAAATATTGATGCACACTCCTTGCAGATTACCCACAGGAAAGGGTCGAAACATGTCTGAGCCCTAGTGTTTTAATTATAACATCTTTCTGTTTTAATATAGTGCATTTATTGGTACGTTCCTGAATCTTTGTGTAAAGTTTATGACGAAACTGCAGTGACCATATCACACCCATCGGAGTATGAGAATGTGAAAGGTCATTGCCTGCTGCATTGTCTTCAGCAGTTTGAAGGATCCACCCTACAGGTCTGTGTATTGGCAACACTGCGGACTTGAACTGTGCAAGCATGTGGTTCGAATCTCGCCTAGTTGACGGGATATCTTGACAGTTAATTTTGCACTTGCTGAAAGTCATTCCAGTCGAAAGTTTTCATTGTACCCTGCACGATCCAGTCCTTATAGAGAACTTCATTCTCTGTTCATTAAATAGCATAAACGTTTTGACAGTCGCAGAACCTACGCAGTCTCGTAAGTCGATATACCGTTCCCGACGTTTCGAGCTAACCTTGTGGCCTCAACTTCAAGTTTCGAAATGCCAGTTACCAAAGCACACGCTATTACATTTTTGTACTCAGTAGACGTAGGCAAGCTCGAAAAATTAATTCCAGTAAGTGTCAAAAGTGTCCTAAGTCATAAGTATGGTTTAAATGTGACCGTTAAAAGAAATTCAGTTACAGCCGTTCGTTCGTGCAGTATCCTCACTGAAACACGTACACTGTTCTTGAAAGGGGCAAACAGAAATTAAAGTACCTTGAAGGGATTTATTCTTCCATTTGGACAGTACAGCGCTGTTGTACACGTGACTTCGTTTACACAGTCCCAGTGATGACTCAAAAATGTAGCATACCATAGCGTGCCTTATTGCATGGCTTGTTTATAGAAGTTAGCGACCCGTTCTTTCGTTTATTTCAGTCCTTTTTCCTCAGAAGTTTCGGATTTCCAAAGTCTGATATAATATTTGGAAAGCCACACTTCTCTAACCATTTACTGTTCCAAATGTCTTTAACTGTATATCCGGTATTACGAGAGAGGGCCATACCTTAATAGGCTATTCGTCGGCTTCGTACCGGTTTTCATGCCATGTCATGTGTGATTTGTGGTGGACAAGTTAGCAGTGGAACAGGCTATTCTCTGAGTACGACTGTTTTTCCATGTCAGTTATTATTCCAAAACTGTTGCATGTTTGTCTATCGTCGGACAACAATTGGCTACATTAGAGGCCGTAGTTTCACGGGGCGTGCCTTCACCCCCAAACTAAGAATGAACAAAATAATCATTCATGGTTGTCTTTGTAGTAAGGCCATATCTTTCGACTGCATGTAAAGGAGTCGTTACATAACCTAAGAATAAATTGCGGTTTACGTAATGTGTAGCTATATAGTTTCAGTTACATGTAGCGCGCATGCCAGAGATGAGAAATGTGTAGTGAGTTTAGTTGGAAAACTTTGCTTGGATTGGAGGATTATTGGAAGAGTTACGATCTTAGAGAAGCAGGATTTGAAGCCGTAGCCTGAATTGTTATTCATCAGTATAGAAGAAAGGTGAGATCTTGGTCACACGGCAGTGACCTTTCGTATCTCACAAGAGAATAATTTCTTCAATAGCTAAATGACTATTAAGCTTTTAATAACTTTGAATAGAGTTAGTCAAAATTAGTGACTTCATATTTAAATCGTCGGTAACAGGCACCGTATTACGCGACGTTGCTTAGCATTTGCACCTTTTTTTATTAAGCGACATATCGGCGCTTAATTACAATAGCACCTAGTCTTAAGACTAACAAGGTATTTTGCTCTGTCTTAATTTGCTAAAGGAGTATTAACTTCAGGCGTCGCCCAGCGTTTCTACCTGTTTAGTTTTGTTTGCTGATGACGCATTTTCTTTTCCTTTGTTGGCGGTGATTACTGCCCTGTATTTATCAGACATTAATAATGTTTATGCTGCACATCACTGTACTCCGCTTCTAGTGTTCACTAAACCAGCTCAAAAGGTGACATATGCAGCTGAAAAAAAAAGTTTTAAAAGAAATAAGAAACCAGCAGTTGTAATTAGGACTTGACAGTGGAATTGTTATGTAAGTATATTTTGTGTAATTTTGTGGCTTCGTAATTGGAGTAATGTATTATTAAGCTAAAGTTTTTATGATATTTTTATTATGAATCAGTTTTTTTTGCAATTTAATATTCAGTTAAAGTGCTGTGATGTGATGCCGTGTAGTCTGGTACATCTCAGCAGATACTACCCTTCAAATACACTGTCGTGGCTACCTCAGATTTCGCTTACGCATGAAGTTTGTCGGAAGATGCATTTGATTAGCACGAAGTGTTAAACATAACAGCACAAATCTATCCATGTAAGGAATAAATAGGTTTCAGAGAGATAAATCTTTTTCATAACCTCATACATGTTAGAGCCTCAGCTCCGCGGCGGTCTATGTCTCGTACATTTCCTCAGCTTTAAGTTCGTCTAACCAGGGACCTAAACTCTAGTACATTTATTAAACAGATCTTAATCCTTTGAAGACTGAAACGAATTTTCATTAGATATAAAGATTTAGTTTGTACCTCACACAGAACAAAGTATCCTTCTATTGAAAAGAATAACTAGCAAATGTCGTGTAGGGCAAAAATTACTTGTTATAAGAGTAACTTAGAAAACCTAAACACATTTTTTGGTCAGAACGCAGGGTTTTTTTCGGTGTTGCACACGGCAGTAGGTATAAAAACCATTAGGCTTTAAAGGTAACATCTTGAAAGAGGACAGGACTGGGAAGGTGTAGTCAAAGTGGGAAAGGAGAGAAGTAACGGCAAATTTGTGCCCAGATAGTTGCGGCTTCCTGAAGGCGGAACTTTTGATCATAACGCCGACGCACTTCGGCAAAGCCGACTGACTGTTTATAGCAAGACTAAAGCCTTTCAACTTTTATGCCAGGCTTCGTCCCCATTCGGCGTTGTGTCTTCTCTGTAATCGACAGCCTCGCTCATGCATGGGAAGCATTTCCACTTGAAGCACAGCATAGTTACGTTTAGAATAACAACCACCATGTTGTTCAAATTAGATGATTCTCTGCTGTTGGAGTTCGAATTGCGCGTCACTTTCTTATACGTTACGTATTTATGTAGACTACTACTGTATTTATGTAGACTACTACTGTATTTATGTAGACTACTACTGTATTTATGTAGACTACTACTGTATTTATGAAGAAAACTGTGAGAAGAATATTTTTATGTAAGGATGAGAAAGAGCAGGAGAACGGATAAACGATACGATCTGATATAATAACTTCGAGATGTGTGCTCGTCTTGTGATATTAAATCGAATTTAAGCGAATGATTTGTATGGATTTCGTGCCAAGCGTCGGAAAAGTGAGGCGTGCGAAATATTTCTTCCGGGACATCTTAACGGAAGAAACACATGGGGAATGTAGACTTAGGCCTATATGAGAAGACAGTTTTACAGGGAGTTCTGTGCGGAAATTAAGAAATCTGCTTTTCTGTTTCAAAAGTTATGTCATTAAAAATTTTATGTGATCTATGAGCTCAAAGTTCAGTAGCCTAATAAATAAAACAGTATTTTAATATCGCTTTATTTATTAGTGCCGTATAACGCAACGGGGACTTCTTGTCTAAAAAAAACTTCAGTAACCTTTCTTTAGTTCATCCAGCTAAACTACGAAAATGACGTCCAACCTGCATCCGCCTTCATTATTTAATAACTAAAATATCGACCGACTTAATAACCAACCAACCAACCAACTAACAGAATGAATAACAGGCCTAAAAATTGAAAGACCCATGAACTAACGAGGCACGAGTTGGCGCAGTTGGTTGAGGAACTAAGTTACAAGCCGGAAGGTCGCGGGTTCGATTTCCGATGGTGTCATTGGGATTTTTTATTTAAATAACCCTTCCGACCGCACTATGCCGCTGGGGTTGACTCAGCCTCTAACAGAAATGAGTACCATGAATATTTCCTGGGGGTAAAGGTGGCCGTTGCTTAGGGCTGACAACCTTACCACCTTCATGTGCCGATTGTCTTGAAATCTGGGAGTCTTAGCCTCCTGGAGCCCTCTGGTCCTGTCCAGGCCTCTAATGGGATTGCTTTAAATTTTCCCATAAAATAACAGCCACTATTGAAAAATCTCTGACCAGAACGTGCCTTATAGGAAAGTGAATGAACCCAACTCAATATCCTTTACGCGAGAAGCACGGCTTTCGGTAATTTTAATACTGCAGTTACACTTTTGTCTGTCTGTCAGTATTGGTCACAAAATGTTTCCCGTTAGTGGCACCAATATGTCATATGCATGCATGCAGCGTGTTCCTTCGTTACGTTCGTCATAAATTGTGGGTATAATGTAAGATATATAAGAAATTCTTCAAACACAACTAGTATACTTAATTAAAATCAGCATCTATTTAGTTCCAAGTCAGCTACATATTTCAACCGTATGAAGTGTCACTTGGAGCGGCCGAAGCTGAGGATGTATGCCTGGCTGGTTAAAGGTAGTTCTTTCACAGAACTGCGCCAGGTTGTATTTCTTTTGATTTTAGGATACGATCAATCATTTATTATGATTTTGTACGAAATATTTCGAATGAATTATTATTTTTTTGGTAGTATCTGCTGTAATGATTTTTTGATTATATAAATTATACGTCGCTTAACTGCCTCGCTTCACCAAACACCGCAAGAAAAGGTTTGAATGAAATTACTTGTGAGGCTCTTAGGAAAATTAGCTGAGAGGAATCCGCTCTTCAAGAGGATTATAACAGCTTTATTTCCCCGAGGAACGAATTCCTCAACCATTCCGCTGTGAAAGCCTCACATCTCGTAAAATTATCCCAATTAACATCAAATTTATATAAATATATATTATATTGTTTAAGACTAACATGGTAATGCTGATCCCGGTGGCCGTGCGGTCTAAGGCATACGTCTGCGCCTGCTGTTTTGCTGGGATTGCGGTTCGAATCCCGCTGCGGATTTGTACATTCGTCTCTTGGGTATGTGGTGCGTTGTGTGGGTAGCGCCCACTGCGAGGTGCTGTTCATTCGTTCAGAGGAGTCTTAGGGTGTGTGTGTGTGTGTGTGTGTGTGTGTGTGTGTGTGTGTGCCTAATTTTGTGTAATCTAGAAACCTTAACAGTTAGGCGGCCTAGGCCCTGGTTGGGCTGTTGCGCCACAAAAAAAAAGTTTTTAAAGATGTGTGTGGTTTTCGACATAAGTAAACAGTAGCGAACACGTCACAACTGTGGGGTCTACAAAATACGCACGTTTTGTAAATTGTAAACCTAACTGTTAACCTGCTTCAAAATTTGATTTTTGTTTTAAAGGTAATATTGTAGTTCATATAAATTGATGACCTTATCTCTGCCAGAAAATGTACTTGTTGTGAGCCAGAAATACCCGACGAAACTGTCAGTCGGTAATGGTGTTGTAATAGTTCTTTTCTCCGTAAAGTGGAGGAGGGTTCTGGAGCGACGAATCCCCCGTATCCAATTCGCTCAGTGGGGAATCTAAAGCGACAAGAGGGCGATGTTCACCACTGCTCTACACTTACTGTCGTAGGTTTGCGCACATTAATTCCACACCCCAAGAAAGACTTCAAAGCTTGGCAGTTAACGTTGAGAGACTTTTTAAATTTCAATTAGTGTAACATAAACATTGACGGCTGGTGAGAACAGACAGAAAAAACTGCAAAGCTCTTAGGAATTCAAATATCATTTTCTTCACACGAAGGAAACAAGAGTCTGTTAACGATTCAGTGACATGTTGTTTTAAGATGCCTTTAATTTTAATGAATATGTAATTTGTTCCTTGTATTATACTAATAACAAAGCCTGAGGCCTTTCAGAATTTCTTTCTTGTCTTGCCTTGTTGCATAAATATTCAGCTGTATACGTAAGAGATCTCCGTCATCAGATTCAATTTACAAGAACGGCTTACTCACGAACGCATTGGCTCAAACTTTACCAAAATCACGACATTCGCCTGTAAGATTGAATTGTGTGTATAAAACTCCCAAATCTCTAAGTGAAACAGAATTTCCTGTTTACGTGAAATTAAGTGAAATGCCAACTTGATGCAACTAGGTAGTTTTATTGATGTATTCTTAGCTCGACATGTTTCGGGTACATACCACCATCATCAGGAGAATTAGATGTTGAGTTGCAGCTTATGTTTTCTGCACCGAGTTTTTGAATGGGTGGTGGTCTTGAGAGCCGCTGCGTAGGTCGTGTGTACGGTGCGGATGGTGCCGTGCGGCACCATCCGCACCGTACACACGAGCCTATAAGAAGTACAATAAAATAATAAGTGGCATCTAGCTTTTTTTATTCTTCAGTTATCGCAATGATGCACGGTCCAATAAACATCAGATTATCTTAGTATGTTCCAATCCGTGGATTAAAAATGTTCAATTTTGATTAAAAGACCAACAAATGCACATTTGTAAGATGCGTTTATCACTTGCTACTCGTTCACCAACATGTTTCGATAGCCGTCCCGATCATCATCAAGAATATTATGAATCCCCGGATTCGTAATATTCTTTAAGGTTACCCTGATGATGATCGGGACGGAGATCGAAACATTCTGGTGAAGGAATAATTAAGAATCGCATCTTACATATGTGAGGAGGGTAAGACCCACCCAGGGCTGTAGAGCCATGATGATGATGATCTTACAACGTGTATTTTTTGGACTTGTTATGAGAAAAGTTTTCAATTCGTAAAGAGATGGTCATTTATTCATAATATTACAGAATAAACGAAATATAAGTCCAGGAGATTAAAAAACACAGCTTGCTGCTTAGCAAGATCCAGCCAGTCTCTCACGTCACTATCAATCCTTCTGAACGTGCCCAGAGCCAAGTTCTTTTGAATGTGGCCAGTTCCATTGTTTCCAATGTCAGAGTTTTGTACGCCTGCAAATTTAAACGACGGTGCAGTATTTTATGTACAGTTTCTGACGAATCTGAAGCCCTCTGCTAGTGGAACGGATGGATTTGAACGGGTTGCGCCTTATGTCCACTGTGTCAGCGTCTGTATCAAGTCCACCAGCGCCCTTCTCATTCAAGACACTGCCTGACCTCTCTATAAAGTGTTCCGACCAATGCCTATTGGACCGTCCCGCAAACTTCAGACCGCAATCACAGATTCCAGCTCCCAGTACAACTACATATACATACGTATATAGTGTGGCGACGCCATTTCTTTTTCGGGGTTATTTTCTTCATCGGCGCCACTAACGAGGGCACTGTAAATTTCCACGACGGTTTGAGCAGCTCTTTCGAAACAACACTTTCTTAGTACTGAGTGCTATAACTTTTACTGTGTGTTTATGTAAGTTTTCAGCGTGGTGAATAAGTTATGGGCGCCAAAGTAATGACGTGGTTTGGTGGACGTGTTTGCATTTCTGCATGCTTCCGCATCCCTCCTGAGCGCACAATAAAATCGCTCGCAGTCCATTTGTCCGTAGCAACTCGAGAACCGCTAAATGTAGTATTACGAAATTCTAAATAAGTAAATTTCACGAAAAATTGTGGGTCGGTTCAGTTTCGATTTCCATTCACGTAGGGCAGTTCTCATTATCACTTCACAGGCACGAGTGCACGCTTCCGCCTTTGGGTAGATACGTTCTCCGTTCTTCTGGGTTGTTACGAAGCGTTATGTCTGTAGATGTTTACTGACGATTCGGAACAGCGTATTGGTCCCATCTGCAAGGGTCAAGGGTCCCGAATCTACTTAAACTGCTTGAGCGAAGACCTTGTCTATATTCGTTTTTTCTGGCACATCAAGCTTAACTTCTTGCGTACCCGGGTGCTGATAAGTCCTTAGCCCGACCAGGAATGAAACAAGCTCGGAAGCATGTCAGGGACGCGCGCGATTTCGACAACATCGAGACGCGAGCTGTCATCAATCCCCCCCTGCAAGACGAGGCGCCGAAGGAAATTCACGCCATTCTGACAGAAACATTAGCTTGTTTCCTTCCTGGTCGGGCTAAGGACTTATCAGCACCCTGTAAATGTTATTAAAAACAAAAATGTTTCGCAGAAACGCTATAGAAAAGAGGGAAACTCGTTTTTTAAGTTGCATCTATGCTTGCTTATACGCTTACGATTTTCGAAGTTTTGAAACAAAAGTAATGCTATGCGTACATTTTCATACTTGCACGATA
>Ga0123353_10013579_pt1 | contig 11677 bp, 9 predicted proteins | sample TergutLab28metaG_3_FD_92763 | JGI IMG/M metagenome (GOLD analysis project Ga0123353, IMG submission 92763) | Labiotermes labralis P3 segment gut microbial communities from Petit-Saut dam, French Guiana - Lab288 P3 | ecosystem: Host-associated > Arthropoda: Insects > Digestive system > Gut ... | reverse complement strand
CTGTGCATTGATGTGTCGGGGAGCATGAAGGGACAGCCGCTTGTGCAAGTCAAAGAGGCGATGGATAACGTCATCAAGGAATTGCGTGCACCAGACCGTCTTGCCATCGTCAGCTTCCATAGCGTAGCTAATGTTGAGATACCCTTCACGTCCGACACTGCCCATTTAATGGCAGTGACGCAAAAACTGCAAGATCAAGGAAGCACAAACATGAAAGACGGTCTGGACAAGTCCGGGGCGTTACACGTTCTCGATGGGCAACGTATTCCGGCAGTCCTTCTCTTCACAGATGGCGCTCCGGACAGTACGTGGAGCGCTGTCGCCGCTGGGAAACGGCTTCGGAGAAACAACATCGGGCTTGTCGCCATTGCGGCGGGGCAGGCAGATGTCCACACGCTGGCGAAGATCACTGGAGACCCTGCGAAAGTCTTTGATGCTCGGAATACCAGCAACCTCTTCGAGACGTTCCGCCAAGCCATGAAGTCCCTCAGGGACAGTCACCAGTTTATGGAGGGTGATGCGGAGACGGGATACAGCGTTACCAGGCGCTATGTGCGTTCCGGTGGCTGGACCGTGATTATCACGTTGGGCGCACTCCTCGCCATTATCATGGTACAGAACAAGCGGCTGGGGAACATCCTCATGCCTGTTAAAGAACTGTTCAATATCCTGTGGATTACGGCGCTGGTGGGATGTGCCGCCGGTGGCACGGGGCAATTCATCTACGAATCTGGCATGACGTACATTGGGACGATTGAGTTTGTTGTCCGTTGCCTGTTTTGGGGGATAGTCATTCTCGGCGCCATTAGTCTTTTTACTGATCAGAAAAAAACAATAGGCGTGTTTATTCTCGTGCTTGGGGGAGTTAGCATTTTCTTTTCGGATGCGTTTTTCCTGTATGCGTCTTACATCTTCCGTTGCATCTCATGGTCAATCTGGGTAGGGCTGATCACTATCTTTGCCAGTCTGCTGATACCGAACTTCGACAAGAAAAACGCAATCCGTGTCGGTTTGATCGGGGGTATCGTCGCCGCCATTTGCTTTGCCCTGCTCGACCATCAGTTCGGCAGTATTATCGGGAGGCTTGCGGGGTCTGGAATTCTCGGAGTGGCCATCGGTATCCTCGTGGGTCTGTACATTGAGAAGCATGGCGCGGACGCCATTGTTGTGACGGGGAAAGACGGCGAAACCTATCGGATTGTGCCGGGGGAAGAAGCCGTCACGGTCGGTACCCGCGACGGGGCTGGTGGGCTTACGATACAGGCTGACCGCAATGGCCAGATAACGGTCAAAAGCAAAGAGAACTCGGCCTCTGTGAAAGAGACGGGGTTACAACTGGGTGATTATTCCATATCCCGTGATATAGGACTGAAAAAAAAGTGAATATGAAAAATTCCCTATAGTTCGTATTCAACTTCTTCTTCCTGCTCATACTGTTTCTCGTCGGGTAATTCGTGTTTGTGGGAACGGTTTTCATGTGGGTCTTCGACTTGATACCAGCTAGGGTTTTGCGCATAGGCGTTAAGCTCTTCCTGTGTCCACCCGTGCTCTTGAGCCTTTTGTTCCAGTCGCCGCCACTCATGACCAGGCTTATGCCCCAAATCATACGACCCCTCGATGACCTTTCCCGTGTTGGCATCCAGAAACTTCCCGTCCTCATTTTTCAAGGCGCGTTCCTCGACAATTTCACGTGTCTTCACGGAGATGTAGGGTCTATGCAGTCCCATGGTCACCCCCATCCTTACCAAACATGAAATTCTTTGAAACAACGAATCTCGCGTTTTCATCTTCGCGTTCCAGGGCGACACCCACCACTGTGTTTATCAGATAGGGAAGAATGCTCCTGTCTATGGTGAGAAGCGTGTCGAGGGAGTAAATGGCAATGTTATCAGGGTTATCGGCATAACCTTGACCCTCATCGCCACAGAAGAAGCGCCAGCCGCTGTCCTGAGCGTTGGACGGCTCCTCGCGATACATGAAACGCACCTTGCGCCTATTGTCAACCAGCATCTTGGTTGCCAGTACATAACCGAAGTTTTCCATAATGGTTTTCCTTTTCTCTTCTTTGTAATCCTCGCCACCATGGCAAAGATAACGTTAACGTTCCCCTTGCGGGAATTGCATGACATCGTCCGCCTCTATCACATCTTGTCCAAGAAGAACTCAATGAGATTTTCGACACCCTCTGGCATATATTCACCCGATGAAGCACGGCTGTGGCCTTGCGCACTAACCGCAAAATACTCACACTTCGTGAAGTTCTCTTCCAGAAGCCCCATCAGATTACCATCGTACTGTTCCAAGAATGCGCGGCACGATTTCCCAACATCACCCGGTTTTATCCCCGTAATCTCCTTGAAGCGGGCAATGTCCGTCTTGTTGATGACGACGGCACACACCGTGCCTTTCGGCATCTTCCCGTACTTCGCCTCCATCGCGTTGAGCAGTGTCGTAAACGTGTCGCTGGCGGACATGGTGCTGACCATAGCATTCCCGAGGCTTACCCCACGCCCCTCAAACTGGTTCCGCACCTCAGGATAGGAAAACGGGTCAATGACGAAAATCACATACCGTAGGTATTTGTAATAGTCGAATCCGGGACGTAATTTGTCCACCTCCATGAACGACTCCCCTGGCGGGTCGTAGAAGAACAGCCGCTTCGGGAACGTCCAGCCCGGCTTCTTCATTTCAAGGCACAGGCCGACAGGGGTAGCCATCGCGGTTGCCTGCACTGCTTTGCCTTGTTTGAAGCGGTCTCGAATGTCCGTCATCCGGGGCTTATCCAACTCCTCCACAGAAAATTCCCATTTCCGCTGAGGAAGGATTTTTTCCTGTGCCAAGTAAATAAAGTCCATCATCAGGAATGATTTGCCTGATGACCGTCCCCCAATGAACGCCAATGTCATGGGAACAGCCTCCGAGCTATGTAACTCTCCGCCACATTCTGAGCAGAACGACTTCAACGTGCGCTTTCCCGAGAGCCATGTCGTGGGAATAAGTACACCACAGGAGGGATTATCGCATTTCCGCCGCAACACGCCATACCGCGCCATCGGTTTGAGGCGGCGATGTTCCTGCCCGCATCCCAGGCATTTGTACATCGGCATTTTCACGTTGCACGAGCAATGTGGGCATAAGACAAAAATCCCGTGTATTTTCAAAATCAGCGTTGACACCGTACCGACTGTCAACGCCAAGACATTGTATAGCGCAAAGACGATGATAAAAACAATCGTGAATGGCACAAGGAAAACTGGCAGGAATAAGAATGAGGCCAGAATGACGACAACGCCGCCAGTCTTCCACATAATTTTCCAAGGCATACCGACACTGGCCGCTTTCGCAAAAAGCCACCCCGCATCCCTTAGGTTTCCCCCTATCGTATCACGGCATACGCCCTTCAGGTTCGCCCACCAATCGCCCCGCCAGTAAAAATAGGTCTCTTGCGCAGGGTCTTGTTCCTTGCCCCAAATGACATCAACGATGATTGAAATCACGGCGACAAGGAATACGCCCACTACCACAGGCAAGCATGAAAGTAGCCAGCCCAAGAAATCATTCGCTATCATTACACGAACTCCTATGATGCGAACGAACGTTGACCCAGATTCCCTCTGATCGCCAGGGCAAAGTTCTTGGCCGAACAGCCTAACCCGATAGCCCCTCCAATACCCGCCAGTATTGAAAACGCAGCGACAACCGCCGCCACAATTGAGGCGGCTACCGCAAGCCAAAATGCTATCACGATTAATCCCCAGACCAATTCTCCTCCACCATCATTTCCCATATCCACTCTCCTTTTGTTTTGTTTGACATGAACCACATCACGGGAAAAGCGCCAAATGCTTTTCCCGTAAACTCGTTACCCCATCTCATTCAAGAAAAACTCGATGACGTTCTCAACACCCTCCGGCACGTATTCGCCCGAAGGGCCACGCTTGCGCCCTTGCGCACTGATCGCAAAGTATTCGCACTTCGTGAAATTCTCTTCCAGCAGTCCCACCAGATTGCCATCATGTTGCTCCAAGAATGCGCGGCACGGTTTCCCGATATCGCCCAGCACGAGCCCCGTGACGTCTTTAAAGTAGTCAACGTCTGCCTTGTTAATGACGACAGCGCACACCGTGGCCTTCTTCGGCATCTTCCCGTACTTCTCCTCCATCGCGTTGAGTAGCGCCGTGAACGTGTCGTTGGCGGTCATGGTGCTGACCATGGCACTTCCTAAGTTTACCCCACGCACCTGGAATTGGCGACGCACCTCGTCATAAGAAAACGGGTCTATAACGAAAATCACATACCGCAAGTATTCGTAATAGTCGAATCCGGGACGCAGTTTGTCCACCTCCGTGAACGACTCGCCAGGAGGGTCGTAGAAGTACAATCGTTTCGGAAACGCCCAGCCGGGCTTCTTCACTTCAAGGCACAAACCGACGACATCATCCATAGTGGTCGCCTGCACGGCTTTGCCCATGCTGAAACGCTCGTGTATTTTCTTCATCCGATCATCATCCAGCGCATCCACGGAAAATTTCCATTTCCGCCTTGGAAGCACTTTTTGTTGCAACAAACACAGGAAGTCCATCATCAGAAACGTCTTACCCGATGACCGTCCCCCGATGAACGCTATCGTCATGGGGATAGCACTCTTACTATGTATCCCCTCTCTACATTTTGGGCAAATCGCCTTCAGCTTGTGCTTGCCCGATATCCACATTGTGGGAACGGTTCCTCCGCAATCGCATGTGCGATAGAGCAACCCGTATCGCGCCGTCGGCAGAAGCCGCTTATGTTCCGCAAGGCATCCGTTACATTTGTACACCGGCATCGTAACCCTATGCGAACAATGCGGGCACAAGGCAAAAACCCCATGCAACTTCAAAATCAACCACGCCCCCATGTTCACGATCAATGCCAGCACGTTGTATATCATAAAGATGACAAAGAACACGCATACGAACGGCACAAGAAACAACGGCAGGAACGCGAATGAAGTCAAGGTAACGGTAAGGCCGCTGAAAAAGAGGAAGATCGCACCCAGCTTACCGAATACATTTTTTTTCCAGATATAGGATGCAAGTCCGAAAAACTTATCCGCATAAGAGAGATTTCCCTTCACGGTGTCGCTACACACCGCTTTCAGATTCATCCACCAGTCGCCCCGCCAATAGAAATACGTCTCACGGGCGGGATCCTTGTGTTTGCCAGTGATTATTTCAGAAATAACAATCAGGACGATACAGAGTAGTATGAACGCAATTCCAATGACAAGCATTTCAGTACCCGAATAATATCGTCCTCCAAAAACAATGCCAAATCCCTCCATCATAGACCTCTCCTATTACTTAATGGTACGTTCGCCGATATTATCCATGCACGCCTTTGAAAAGCTCCAAAGAGAGCACAACAAACCAAAGACAATCCCAGATCCCGCAAGGATACCTCCAATAACCGCGGCTGACGGTATAACGACACCCACGATAAACGGGATAATCACCTTCACGATAAGCAGATAGAGCAGATAGATGACAATCGCCCCGATAATCAATTGTGGCATGAATTTTCTCCTTTATACGTTGTGATGTACATTCGGTTCATCATCTCACCTCCGCCTAAACAAACGTTTAACCCACACAAAAAACCGTCCGAAAACACCGCGTTTTGCGTTCTTTTCAACAAGAGCCGTAAAGGTGTCCCATCTCGACTTCATATTTGCATCCGTTTTAGCAATAACGGATTGCTTGAGATTGTCCAAGTCCGTTTGATTAAGCCTACACAAAATATGGGCAAAGACTTCTATAAAGGACTTCAAAAGCTCACCATCCGGCATCTTCGTGAAACAATGTTCCAGCAATGCGATAAAACCTGGTTTTAAGTCAACCAATTTTTTGGGTTTCTTCTTCTCGAAACTCTCCAGATACACATTCACGATACGTTTCGGATCTGAACATGACTCCAGCAATTCAAGACTCCATTGATGCTCCTGTACCGATTGCGCCTGCTGGGACAAGATGGGAGACAGCTTGCGAATGACTTCTTTGCGTTCCCCATCAGGCAAGTTCTTACATACGTCCACATAAGATGCCGCATCTTTGATCTTGCCTTTTCCTGTTCCCGTGAAAAATGCAAGCTCCCACAGGAAAAATTCAGGTCGTCCCGACATCGGCTCGGTGTCGTTGTCTCGCCTCAACGCAACCCAGCGCGTAAGTGCCTTGTGATATTCAACGTAAGTCTTTTCAATGTTGGGGAACGGCAGAAACTCAGAGACGCGGACAATCAACTTGTTCCGTTCCTGCGCATCCTGAAGGGTTTTGCACAGTTTGCAATAATCCTCCAATCCCGCCACAGGAATTTTCTCAATGTCCATTTGACCGAAACAACGCTCGGCATATTGAGTAGCAAACGTTGGATGAGGGACAAAAAGACCGTTGAGTATTTCACGGAACCATGCTTCGTTCTTTTTGTTTTTGTCCACTTGTAATGCTGCGTCCACTACCTTCCATGCTATTTCCAACTCCTGCGCGACAATCAAAGTCCGGCTTAACGCGATTGTCTCCTTGGCTGGCATATTACTCAGGATTTTTTGACACGCAGACGACCCTGCCAAGCCAGCGCAAAAACGTAGCAACATTGTAAAAACTTCTGGGGGAAAACGACTTCGTATCCGGCATATCGTCTCACAAGCGGATTCGTCCCAAGCTCTAGTTTGGACAGCGCTCTTGAACCACGCATACTCATCGGTAAAAAACGCTTCCACCGAATGGCGGCGGCACATCGCCAGCATTACGTAAAGCATCCGGGCGACATTGCCGTCAAACGTTTTCTCATCCTTTGCCCGAGCAATGAACCTGTCCAAAAACTCCTCGCCACGGTGTTTCTCAAACCAATCAAGCTGCTGAAGCGCAACCTCCGCGTCACGGGTTTCCCATTGACGGTTCAGGCACAACGTGTTGAGTTGTTCCAGCAATGGCTCAGAGTCCCGTGTTGCGTTATAGAGTGACTCAGCGGTTTGTAGAAAATTCTTTTCCGGAATACCGTCTTTCCACAAAAGGAACAGCTTCTTGATAAACTCGTCTTTCACTGTACGACTTGTGGCCTTGACGAGCAGTTGCAAGCAATCCTTTAACTGCGCGTCACTGAGCGCAATGCTGCCTTCACGTGTGACGGCATAAAGCATCACCAGACAAACGTCCGCAGAGAAAGCATCCCGCATCTTACACACCGTTTCACGCGCGGCGTCGTTCCAAGTCCCGGCTTGGATCGCACTCCTGACCCACGCATAGTCATCCGTAAAAAATGCTTCCGGCGAGTGGCGACGGCACACCGCCAGCACTGTACACAGCAGACGGGCGATATTGTCGCCAAATGTCTTTTGCCCCTTTGCCAGGACAATAAGTTTGTCTAAAAACGCGCCATCGCGTTTTTCCTCAAACCAAGCAAGTTGTTTCAGCGCAGTCTCCGTATGATGGGTTTCCCACTGGCGGTTCGCGCACAGCGTGTAGAGCTGTTCCCGCAACGGCGGCACAGAGTCCTGCGTCGCGTCATAGAGTAACTCGGCGGTTTGCAGGAAGTCCTTCTCGGGAATGCCATCGTTCCAAGAACGGAACAGTTTTTCGACAAACTCATCTTTTGTGGCATTTGAGGCCTTCTTGGACAACAGTTGCAGACACTCCTTTAATTGCGTATTATTCACTGTAAAGTTACCTTGACGGGCTACCTTATAAAGCATCACCAGACAAGGCAAATCATGCAACGTAAGCGAACGGAACTCCTGGCTATACGCTTTAAAGCTGGAAAAGTTGTCCACGATGGTTTCCACCCAGGGGTCCGCAGATACGGCTTGCTCCGCAATGTTAAACTGCTCCTTGCCGGGCAAGACACCCACGAATCCGTAATCCGTGGCACCTGCGGGCAACCCCATGAGACGGGGCTGGGCGGTATAGGTCGCGAACGACATCGTGGCGGCAAGCTCGATCGGGTACAACATCGTGTAGGCAGCGAAAAGCTGGGGAAGTCTCTTGTTATCGGTCGCAAGAATCAGCGGACGCTGAGCATCCGGAATCGCCTCTAGCTTTTGAATCATCTGCGACAATGCACCCTTCAGGTTATTCGTCACAATGTACTGCATGATGTTTTCTGGGGAAAACGCAGGGTTGCGCCTCAACTGCTCTTCTGGCAAGAGTGGCATGGGGGCTGGCGGGACAAACTCCTCGGCGCCGTCGCGGATACGCAATGCCTGCTGTTTCACGTCCTCGGGTAAATCCTTCCAGAACATTTCCGAATTGAAATACTCCATAGCATGCGTCGGCCAGTCCCCACTGTCGAGGATGAGCGCATGAGCGATGAGGCTTCCCCAACGCCCGTCAAAGAACCCCTTTCCGAGATAACGGCTTTGCGCCAAGACTTTCTTCCCCGATGCCAGCGTGAACGAGAAGAACGCAGGCGGGAACAGCGTCTCGATTTGCTCGGCGGTCGGCTCGTAAGGCTCCCCCGGGGGACACGTGTACGAGCAACGCCGTTCGAGTTCAGTAATTTCATCCTTCGTCAACCCTTCCGAATACGAGAAGGTGTTAAACCCCGGATTGCGGTCTCTATTCCAGCAGGAATAGGCATATACCCATTGATAGACTTTCATGTTTATCCTTTCTTCATCGTGATAAGACCGTTTTTGTAAAGAATCCACAGGAACGGATCCTCTACTCGTACAGGACGGGGAGCGTGAGGCAACCGTCCACTCGTCAGCATCGGATTACACCCCAAGGCGCTAAAACCGAAATAGCCGACTTCTGCAAAAGCCTTGCTGTTATTCGAGATGTTCTGTTGCTCGTCAACTTCCCGGAGCCATCCCTGCATGAGCTGGTGAATCGTTGTGAACTCGGCATGGTGCAATACCCCGCGATGCCGCGTGTCCCTGAAAATAGCACAATCCTTCGGCAGGAGGGTGGCATCGGGCGTGCCCCCGTCGTCAATGGCGTCAATCTTTGAGAACGCCAAGGCCAACGGTATTTTTATCGTCGCTGTCTCCATACCGGATTTCCCCCGCGCGATCTGTCCTCGCCGGATGAGCTGCTCAACCTGATTGATAATGTCGCCCGTGTCCTTCCCTTGTTCCGGAAGCCCACCCTTGCCGATGCGCGCCTCCACGGAAGCACGGACTTTGGGAAGTTGCAACGGGTCGAGCAGGCAAATAATCCCGGACGCGCTGATGATGTATTTGTTCACGCTAGTCATCGTGTCCACATCCTTGTTCAAGTCCTCGCCTGCCGTATCAAAGAACGCCAGCATGATGGACCGTTTCAAAAAGCCCTTGGTGAAACTCAACTTGTAGAGCAACGGTTGGCTTGTTTCTTTGTCAATGGCCGCACTTTGCGATGTGTCCAAGGGAAACCCTGCGTCGAGTCGCGCCTTAATTTTGTTTTTGTACCTCTCATTCGTCCTGTCATCCAACCACTGCAAAGTCCATCCGAAATCATGGTGCATTTGCTGAATACGACTGATGAGCAGGGCGATGTAGTGGCTTTTGCCCGAACCTTTCGCGCCGATGACGGCGATGTGCAGGTTAGGGAGCTTGTCAATGGCGATAGGCAAATCCGCAAGGCAGTCCGTGTTAGGGCATTTCCGTTTCGTGACAATGGTTTTACAATTTGGGGTCGTGCAGGGGATACGCCGTGGTGCTGGTTTCAACCCTATAACCTCCAAAAAGCCCTTCTTGATGTTCAGGGTTGCCTTACACGTGTGGCAACTGAACAAAACATCGGTTCGCCTGATACGCTCGAAACAAAACGGACAATCAAAACTGAACAATGACATACTTTTCTCCTAATTCCTAATTTTCAACGACAGTGTACTCCCGTTTCTGCCTTAAAACAAACCCTCCCCTTCATTTTGATGAGACCGTTTGGGTAAAGAATCCACAGGAAAGGGTTCTCGACACGTACAGGGGCAGGATCGGCGACCAAAATCCCGTTTTGCAGGTTGTGTCCCAAGGCGCTAACTCCAAAATAGGCAACTTTTTTAAACGATTGGCTTGCACTCAAAATCATCTTTGAGTCCTCAACCTCCTCGATCCACGCCTCAATTTTTGCCGACTGCTCGCTTGCGTTACTTTTCGCTCCAGTCCATCCTCCCATAGAGACGTTGAATTCTTTACCGATTTTAGCAAGCACGCTCTTTGCATTAAATCCACTTTTACTATCGCCGCCACTCTCAACCCTTTTGTCCATACTGTTTCACCTCCAAATAAAAACTCATTACACCTTGATCCTCTCGTTTTTCTATCATTTTCCCGTACCGTTGCAATCGGGACACTTTACACTTCCACTACTGCAGGTCATGCACGACATTCGTACTATTGGGGGGCGGATGACGATTTTTTCTCTTTTTCCTTTTCCATTGCATAATGGGCAAGTTCGTAGTTGCGTTGGAGTTGTTCGCCCCCCTATCCTTATACCCCCCGTTTTTATTTTTCCACGACCTGCGCAATAGGAACACGTTTCCCACTCTGGTGGAGGCGGCGGACTTGGCGGGGGTGTCACTTTTGTTCCCAGACATTTTGGGCAGGTAATGCTCTTCGTGCCGTTACAGGTTTTGCAGACCTTGTTCGCCTGTATCGCTTTCTCCACTTGTTCAAGCTGGCGCGTGAAAGTGCGATTTGTTGGTTCAAGCCTGACTACCGTTTTAGCATCCCGCAAGGCAGAGTCGAGGTCTTTATTTTTCTCATGCGCCCTGCAACGTTCATAAAAGGCCTTGGCATACTCTGGGTTGATTTCTATCGCCTTGCCAAACTCCCGTATGGCGGAATGATAATTACTCTTGTTGAACTCTTCAATTCCACGCCTGTAATGGTCATCTGCAATTTTTTCCTTCTCTCTCCTTTCTATCGCCTTCTGTACATCGTTACGGGCATCAATATATTTCGGCAGCGGATCAAGCTCAATAGCACTGTTATAGTCCCGCAGGGACGCATCAAGGTCTTTTGCTTTGTAATGTGCCTCTGCGCGTCCAGCGTATGCTTTGGCATACATTGGATCAAGTTTGATAGCCTCGCCAAACTCCCGTATAGCGGAATGATAGTACCCCAAATTGAATTGTTTTTCGCCACTCTGGAGATGATTGGTGACTTTCCCCGTTGTAATCGCCCCCTGTACAGCGGTCTCCGTCTGGTTCCCCTGCTCATCGTATTTCATAATGCCTTCTTCGCTCAAACAAGGCTTGCCGTCAATCCCGAAATAAGAAACCTCCGTCTGATTTCCCCGCTCGTCGTATTTGAACGTCACCCTCGCATAGCCGTCTTTGTGCAGGCAAGGCTTGCCGTCAACCCCGAAATAAGCGGCCTCCGTCTGATTCCCCCGCTCGTCGTATTTTGCCGTCCATTTCGCGATGCCTTCTTCGCGTAAACAGGGCTGGTCGTTAATGCCGAAATAAGAAACCTCCGCCTGATTCCCACGCTCGTCGTATTTGAACGTCACTCTCGCATTGCCGTCTTTGTGCAGGCAAGGCTTGCCGTCAAGCCCGAAATAAGAAACCTCCGCCTGATTTCCACGCTCATCGTATTTGAACGTCATCCTCGTATAGCCGTCTTTGTGCAAGCAAGGCTTGCCGTCAATCCCGAAACAAGCGGCCTCCGTCTGATTCCCCCGCTCGTCGTGTTTGAGCGTCACCTTCGCATAACCGTCTTTGT
>Ga0123353_10013578_pt1 | contig 11677 bp, 14 predicted proteins | sample TergutLab28metaG_3_FD_92763 | JGI IMG/M metagenome (GOLD analysis project Ga0123353, IMG submission 92763) | Labiotermes labralis P3 segment gut microbial communities from Petit-Saut dam, French Guiana - Lab288 P3 | ecosystem: Host-associated > Arthropoda: Insects > Digestive system > Gut ... | reverse complement strand
TCAATGCGCCGCCCTTTGGCGGCGTCCCGACCGCGCGCGATTTGCCCGCGGTTCCATGAATACCCCCTGAAAGGACTGTGACGACACGCCCGGCGCAAGATGAATGGCGTTGCGACACGGCTAACTGGAACGAGCGCTTTCAGGTGATACATGCTGTGTATCCCTTTGGCGTGGATGCCGGAGGCGCGGCCTCTGCGAGAGGTGCGGCCCCTGCGGGAGGCGCGGCCGGGGCCGTTGTCGGGGGACTATACGGCGCGGATGACGGAGGTGCGACCTCTGCGGGAGGTGCGGCCGGGGGCAACGTGCCCTCTGCGGCCGGAGGCACGGCCGAGGATGGCTTTCATTCCGTATACTATCTGGACGGTCACTCCGGGGCGGTATCAGGAAAAACGGGTACTGAACCCCATGTGCTGCGGCAGTCGTTTTTCCATGAATTTCCCGGTTTCGGGGTGCGTTGGGACGTGACCGGCGGCGATGTCTACGGGCATGGTCCGGCCTATGACACGCTGCCGGACAGTGTGCTCTTGCAGCAAATGACCAGTTCTTTGCTCAAGGCCTTGCAAAAGGAAATCGATCCGCCGCTGGCCGTGCCGCCGGGCCTGGAAAACGCTTCGCTCCTGCCGGGGGCGATCACGCCGGTGGACCCCACGGGCGCGCAAGGCAGGGGCATCTATCCCATTTTGCAGTTGCAGCACAACGTCAGGGGAACCTATGAGGTTATCCTCCAGATCCAGAACAAGGTACGCGAGGGACTGTTCAACAACCTCTTCCGCATGTTGCTGAATTCGGACCGCAGGCAGGTCACGGCAAAGGAAATCGCGGCCAGGGAGGAGGAAAAGCTCATTCTTATCGGCCCGGTGCTGGAGCGGCTGCATGATGAGTTTTTCATCCCGCTCAGCAACAGAACCTTCAATATCCTGACCCGTAACGGCATGTTGCCTCCGCCGCCCGAGGATATGCGGAACATGGCTGTCGTGCCGGAGTTCGTGTCCATTCTGGCCCAGGCGCAGAAGCTGGTGTCCACCGGCGGTGTGGAGCAGTTCGCCATGTTTGTGGGCAATGTGGCGCGCATGAACCCGGATGCCCTTGATGCGGTCGATTATGACGCCATGATCGACGACTACGCCGAATACCTGAGCATAGAAGCGAACATGCTGCGCGGTCAGGACGAGCGGGAGCAGATCCGGGCGGCCAGGCAGCAGCAACAACAAGCCATGCAGCAGCAACAACAAGCCATGCAGCAGGTGCAGATGCTTCAGGCGGGCATCGGGGCAATGAAGGAACTGGGCCAGGCGGACCTGGGCGGAACCGCCTTGGGCGCGGCGATTGAGCATGGCGCGGGGCTTGAACAGGACGCGGCAAGCGCCGTGCAATAGGTGAAAACTATGGAAATGAATGATGATACCATCACGGAACTCTTTTCCGCCGAGCTGAAATCACAGGAAGAAATACGACTTGAACAGGGCCTTGAGGGAGAAAAGCTCCGCACGGCCGTGACCGGTCTGATGGCATCCGACGCCGGCAGGCGCTTTATCTGCGCCGTGCTGGACCAGACCGGGGTATTCAAGAGTTCCTTTACCGGAAACAGCGCCACCTTCTTTCTTGAAGGCAAGCGCGCTGTCGGGCTGTATATCTATCAGCTTTTGATGACGGCCGACCCGATGGCCATGCAGAAGCTGATTACCTTCAGAATCGAACAACGCAAAGGAGTTACACATGGCTGAGAATACTACCGCAACTCAAGAACGCGCCGACGGCGCTCATGAGGCTGCAACGGCCGAGGAAAAGAGGGCCTATGGAGAAGTGGACCTGTGGAACGGAAACGCGGCGGGAAAGCTGTCCCCGGAACAAGCGGCGGCGGACAAAAAATCGGCAACGGAACAGGAGGCGACCGAGCCGGACAAAAGCCCGATGCCGCCGCCGGAACAGGTTGACGGGCCGACAGTTTTTGCGGACTTCACGCTAGAGGAAGGCGTCGCTCCCGATGTCGCCTTGATACAAGAGTTCAAGGAACTGGCCGGAGACATGAATCTCAGTCAGGAACAGGCCCAGCAGCTTGTTGATTTGCAGAACAAGGCGGTCAAGGCCCAGAAGGACAACTTCAACAATACGCGTCAGAACTGGCTGAACGCCATCCACAATGACGCCGAATTCGGCGGCAATAACATCGGGAAAACAACGGACGAGGCCCTCCTTGCCCTGCAGGAACACGACCCTTCGGGCGCTCTGCACAAACTCCTGATCGAGAGCGGGTTCCAGGATAACCCCGAAGTGCTGCGCTTTCTGGCCCGGGTCGGCAGGCGGCGCAGAACCGAAGGCAGAGTTTTGACCAGCAGATCTCCGGTCATAGAGGAAGAAGTGCCGCTGGCCAAGCGCCTCTGGCCGTACATGAAATAGGTTCAGGTTCTGGTAACTCCCTGAGGGGGCTCTGCCCCCTCAGACTCCCCCGGCAGGGGAATGATTCCCCTGCACCCCGCAGTACCTGAGAACAGCTTTGCCGTTTTCAGGAAAATTGCGGGTCAAGGGGTAACCCAAGTGAGGAAAAAATATCACAATGCGTACTCCATACATTACCAGTCCCCCTTTTCCCATACCCCAACCAAACAAGGTTTGCAAACGATACCCTCGGCAATTCGCACGCTGAAGTGGCCTTCATGCAAAACGCCTATGAGGCCGGGCTGATCAAGAAAGGAGACAGTATGACCATTTCCGTGACGGGAAAAGGTGTATGTGATTATTGCCAAGTAGATTTGTCGAGTATGGCTAAAAAGACAGGGCTTGGCTTTATGACCGTGGTTGATAGAACGCGCGGTAGAGTTTATTATTGGCGTCCCGGCATGGATGAACTGCAGGAACTCGGCCGACTTCCCAAATAGCCGTATAAAAAGGAGACAGTCATGAACATGGAATTGTTTTGCAATGAAAGAACCGTAGAAAACGCAACCTGGGCCGATGTTGAAGTCGTATTGCCGGAACTTAAGGAAGAGGCTTTTTTTCAGCTTTCTATTGAACCTGCACCTGAATCCGGGCCGGGCTCTTTGACGATACAATCCGAGGGCGGACATTATCTGCCTACTATGCTGGTTAGGGGAGGAGGTGGCATCAGAGAATTTGTCAATCCCGATGGCGTGGGAAAGGATGAGGTGTCAATTGGGGGTTATATGTGGGACCCTACCGCAGTCACCCAGGACTTTGACCTCATTCTGCGCATGGTGAAGGAATTCTACGAGACCGGGGATGTATCAAAGGAGTTGTTGAGGTAGCACCAAGGAAATTATCATGAGCATGGAATTGTATTGTCATGAGTATTGCGATGGAATTCATAAAAGTAAAACAAGAGTGGAAAACGCAACCTGGGCCGATGTTGAAGCCGTATTACCGGTACTTAAGGAAGAGGCTTTTTTTCGGCTTTCTATTGTACCTGAACCTGAATCTGGGCCGGCCCTTTTGGAGATACAATCCGAGGGAGGACACTATTTGCCTGGTATGTTGGTTATAGGAAAACCTGGCGGCAGAAACTTTTACAATCCCGATGACGCAGGAAAGGATGAGGTTTCGGTTGGTGGCTATATGTGGGACCCCGTCTCAGTCACCCAAGACTTTGACCTCATCCTCCGCATGGTGAAGGAATTCTATGAAACCGGGGATGTATCGCAGGAGTTGCTGAAGTAGCACCAAGGAAACTATCATGAATATGGAGTTGGCTTGTTATGGAAAAGATGAAAGTGATACAAAAGTAGATAACGCAACCTGGGCTGATGTTGAAGCCGTATTGCCGGAACTTAAGGAGGAGGCTTTTTTTAGGCTTTCTATTGTACCTGAGCCGGAATCCGGGCCAGCCCTTTTGGAGATACAATCCGAGGGAGGACACTATCTGCCTGGTATGCTGGTTAGCGGAGAACCTGGCGGCAGAGAATTTGTCAATCCCGATGGCGTGGGAAAGGATATGGTTTCAATTGGGGGCTATATGTGGGACCCTACCACAGTCACTCAGGACTTTGACCTCATTCTCCGCATGGTCAAGGAATTCTATGAGACCGGGGATGTTTCGCAGGAGTTTCTGAAGTAGCACCCCCTGATTTTTCCGGCCTTATCTGTAAAGTGCACTCGCGCTATCCCTGAACAGGAGTATAAAAATGGAAACATCACAGGAAAAACATACCGTGGAATCATTAACCAAGCTCATCAGGCAGAACCCGAATAAAGCGGTTGAAGTAGTAATGCTGATGCCGAAAGATGAAGCGGATGCTTTGGTTGGAGCCCTGGAGCTTGAAGACTACAACAAATTCGTTGCCCGCGCCGTAGCTAATATTGAGGGGGGCTAGGGGCTGTTTCTAAATAGTTCTTTTGTCCAAATAGCTTCGTCATCCGGCCCTTTTTGCTACGGTCGAGTACCATAAGAGTACACTCCCTTCACAAAAAGGGCCGGATTCCTCGCTCTTGGAGCAAAACTCCTTATTTGGAAACAGCCCCTAACGCTAAGCTCCCAGGCCCCTGGCGCGCTTAGGAGTATAAAAACGATAACAGCACAGAAAAATAGAGCGTGAAATTGCCAATCATGTGTTGACATTTATAAACAAAAGAAGTATACTTGTCTCATAAAACGAGCAAAGAGAAAGTTTCCTTACCGTAAACCCTACCATAACAACTTTCCCCGACCATAGTTCGACTGCGTACAGCCTTCCCATTCCACCGTCGCGAGTCATGTCTCGCCCACTCCCTGTTTCGTCCTGGCGGACCCGGAAATAGCGGGAGCGGTGGACTTCATACACATGCCTCCTGAGAAATATCACCGCGCCTTCAAGATAACACCGGCGGCGCTGTGTGCTTGAAACGACAAGAGAACCGACAACAACAGCAACCCGCGCGGGCCGGGCGGCATTTGGCCGCCAGGAAGGCGGCCCCGCCTTGTCTCGGGCGGAGGGCGACGGCTGCGAGCCGGGCCTGCCCATCCCAAGCGAAGCGTGGGTGGGCGTATCGAAAAAGGCCCCGGCGAAGCAACGAGCCCGATAGCGAGTGTCCCTGCAGGACGCAGGGACCGAGCGTCATCTAAAAAAGGAGAAACACAAAAATGGCAACGACATCCAACATGAACGCTTCCAACGTCCGCACTCTGGCGGACTGGGGCGTGTTTTACGGAAAAGCAGAAAACGGCAAAGAGGGCCAGGATGCGCGCAACATTATCGAGGTTATGGACCAGGCGAATTCCATCCTGGACGACATCACCTTCGTGGAAGCCTCGGACACGGACGGCAACCGCACGCTCCTGAGGACCAAAATCCCCACTGTTTACTGGCGGCAGCTCTATCGCGGCACGCCGCCCAGCAAAAGCCATGTATCCCTGGTCAAGGACCCGGTGGGCATGCTGGAAGGCCGCAGCATGATTGACCTGAAGCTCAGGGACATCGACGAGGGGCGATTCCAGAACTACCGCCTCGGGGAAATCAAGGCCTTTGGCGAGTCCATGCGCCAGGAGTTGGCCAAGGCCATCTTCTATGGCGACGTTAAAAACAACCCCCTCGGCATCAACGGCCTGGCCATGCGTTACGCCTACAAGAACGCGCCCAACGTGGTGGATGCCGGGGGCACGGGCGCGGAATGTACCTCCATGTACGGCGTGGTCTGGGGAGAGCGTGAGACTTTCGGCATTTTCCCCAAGGGGTCCACGGCCGGTCTCAAGCATGAAGACCTGCATAACTTTGACGCTTATGACGAGAACGGCAACGCCTTCCGGGCCACGGGGGATGTGGTGTCCTGGAACGTGGGCCTGGCGGTCGCGGACTGGCGGCCCAACGTGCGCATCTGCAACATCCCGGTGGACAAGCTGATGCTCAAGAAGGGCGATCCGGGCTTTGTCGATCTGCACCGCCTGACCATCATCGCCAAGAACAAGATTCCGGCGGAAAAGCGTTCGCGCCTGATCTGGTATGTGCCGGAAATCGTCATGACCGCCCTGGAGCTTCAGTCTTCGGATGGCGGGCATGTGCATCTCACCTATGGCGATTTGTTCAGGTCTCAAAATGTGCCCAAGCTGCACGGCTCGGCCGTGCGCCAGTGCGACGCCATTTTGGAAACCGAAGCCGCGCTCGGGCTTGTTCCGGCGGCGTAAAACTTGACCTGGGGCCTGTGGCCGCCTCTGCGACCACAGGCCGACAAAAAAGGAGAAAAACAATGATCACAGATGCATTCGGGATTTTTACCGACAATAAAACCGTTACGGTTACCGGCAACAGTGAGGTGGTGACCCTGATGCCCTTCAGCGGGACCGGGGATCCGGTGAACGTCACGGTGGTTGTGACCTGTCCGTACAACACCGGCGCCACCATGACCGTCAATGTGCAGGAATCCAACGACGGTACGACATTCAGCACCACGGGCAGCTTTGTGTTCAAGGAGTTGACCAAGATGGACCCCAGGCTGAGTTTCAGCCTCCCGCAGGAAACGCAATCCCGTTTCGTCCGGCTGAACTACGTGGTGGCCGGGGCCAGCACGGGCAGGCTGTGGGCGGGCGTGACCAGAGAGCAGCTCGGTTGGTACCGGCGTGGTTTGTACATTTCCAAAGGCCGGGTCGTGCTGTAACGGCGCAGGCAAGTCGCTATGGAGTGAACAATGAGTGCTGAACACAATACCCATGTCATCTACAGGGTAAAGGCGACCTGTCATATTGGCGGTCTGCGTGAGCCCGGAGAGCTGTTCCGCTGGGAGCGCTTTGATCCCTGCCCGAAACACCTGGAAGAAGTGGACAGCGGTTCGTGCCGCCATGATGCTTCTTCAGGCGGCGATGTTGTCCGGGAGGCAGGGCAGAGGAGTCCGGGCCGCCCGCGCAAGGATGCCGCAGGCCCCACGCTTGAGGACATTACGGCCGGGGCCGTACAGTCCAGGGCTTTGAAGACGAAAAACTAGGGTCAGATCACCTCAGACTTCCCTGGCAGGGACATGATGCCTCTGCACCCCTCAATTGCGGGGTCAAGGGGACTCAGTCCCCTTGCGGGGAGGCTTGGAGGGGCGGAGCCCCTCCAAAAAAATAGTTCCAACAACACTTAACGGGCAATCAGGGCGGCGGCGCGGTTTGGCGTCAAACCGCGCCGTCGCCCCCCGCCCCCGGTGGAGTCCTCATGATCGCTATCTGTAATATGGCGCTTGGCTATCTCGGCGAGCCGCCTATCGCTTCCATTGATGAACGCAGACCGAGCGCCGAGTACTGCAAGCTGTATTATCGTCATGCGCTTGAACTTGTGCTGCGGGAACACCCCTGGAATTTCGCGCAGGCGCGGGAGCGTCTGACCCCTGCGGCCATGCCGGAAGGTTGGGCCGGGGTCTATGGGTATGCTTATGTCAAACCCAAGAAGTGCGTGCTGTTGCATTTTCTGATGAGCGAGGGTGGAAAAAAGAGTGTCTGTTTCGAGACTGTGGACGTTCTGGACCGTACTTTGATTCTGTGCGGCCTAGATGAGGCTTTTGCGCATTTTACGCGCTATATCGACGACACGGGCAAGTATGACACGCATTTTACCCAGGCCGTGGCCAGGAAGCTGCAAACCTTTCTGGTAAAGCCGCTGCTCAAGAGCGGCTCCTCCCAGTTGCAGGAGGCCGAGACTTTGTATCAGCGCGCCCTTGAGGCGGCCCGACTGCGCGATGCCGGGGAAGGCAGACGTTTTCAGGATGCTTCGGCCAACTGGAACGGCGGCCATGATCTGTGGGGCGACGTGGTGCGAAGGGAGTGTGGCCGATGAGAGTCGCTTACAAAAATTTTACCGGCGGCGAAGTGAGTCCCAGCCTTTCAGCGCGCTACGACCTGGGCAAGTTCGTCTCAAGCTGCCGTTACATTGAAAATTTCATTCCCGAATTGCACGGGCCTTTGCGCCGCAGGATGGGAACGTACTTCCTGGAAGACCTGGAGGGACCGGCTGTGCTGCTGCCTTTCCAGTTTTCTTCCGACCCGACACAGAACTATGTGATTGTTGTGCAGGCGGGTAAAATCCGTGTTGCCCAGCGTGGCGGTTTTGTGTGCGATGCCGAGGGCAATCCGGTGACCGTCGCGGCGCCTTATGATGAAGCGGAACTGTACGACATTGATTACGCGCAGTCCGGGGACCTCATGTATCTGGCCCATACCGCGCACGAGCTGTGCAAGATTTCCCGATACGGCCATGCGGATTGGCGCATTGAGGCCGTGAACTTTATGCCGCCGCTTCCCGCGCCGGAATCGGTCACTGTGAGCTTTGCCGGGGCCGCGGGCGGGTATGAGCTCAGGTACAAGGTTGTGGCGGTCAATGAATCGGGTGCGATATCCGATGCGACCAGGGGTGTGCAGCCGAGGGGCAAGCATCCGAGCGACTGGGTGGTGGGCGATTATGCCACGGTCTCCTGGCCCGCGGTGGAGGACGCGGTGGAATACAACATCTACCGCCAACATGCCGGGGTCTATGGCCTGGTGGGTGTGGCCGACACCACCAGCTTCAGGGATGACAATTACTTGCCGGACGCGAGCGATACGCCGCCGGAGCGGCAGAACCCCTTTGTGCTGGGCAATAACCCGAGCACGGTCTGTTTTCATCAGCAACGGCTTATTCTCGGGTCTCCGGCCCTGGAACCGCAAAAGTGGTATTCCAGCCGCACGGGCAACTTTGAGGAATTCTCCAAGTCAAAGCCGCTCAAGGATGACGACATGCTGGAGTTTGCCATTGCGTCCGGCAGAATCGACCGTATTCAGTGGGTGACTTCCTTCGGGGACTTGCTCATCGGCACTTCGGGCAGCGAATACAAGGCCATCGGCGCGGACCAGGGCGTTGTTACGCCGAGCAGCATCAATGTGCGCGAACAAAGCTACTGGGGCAGCATCAAGATACGGCCGCTCATCATCGGCAACTCGGTGCTGCATGTGCAGCGCCAGGGCAGTCGGGTGCGGGACCTCTTTTATTCCCTGGAGCGAGACGGCTATGCCGGGAGCGATTTGTCCGTCATGGCCTCCCATCTGTTCGACGACTACATGATACGGCAGTGGGAGTATCAGCAGTCGCCGGGGTCCACGGTGTGGGCGGTGCGCAGCGACGGGGTCATGCTGGCCCTGGTGTACATGAAGGAGCACGACATCTGGGGCTGGACGCGCGTCACCACCGAGGGAAGCTATCTCTCCGTGGCCTGCACCGCCGGGTATAAGCAGGACGACCTTTATGTTGTCGTGGAGCGTGAGGTGCAAGGGGAAAAGCGCTGGTTTCTGGAGATGTTTCAGCCTCGCTGGAACTATCTGCACGACGACATCAAGGACGCCTTTTATGTGGATGCCGGACTATCCTACGCGGGTAAGCCCACGGATGTGGTGTCCGGCCTGGAGCATCTGGAGGGCAAGACGGTGTCCATTCTGGCCGACGGTTCCCCGGAGTCGGACCAGGTGGTGCGCGGGGGAAGAATAACCTTGGCGGACAAGGCCTCGGTCATTCATGTGGGCTTGCCCTATTGTTCCCTGATGTGTCCGCAGACCCCGGAGGCGGATGCACAGAACGGGGCCACGCTCGGAAAAACCCGCACCTACGGAAAAAGCTTGATCGGCGTTATCGGCAGCGTCACCGGACAGTACGGTCCCGCGCCGGACCGGCTCTATGACATTCCGGCCGTGCCCGCGCTGTACGACGCGGCCGTGCAGCCGGAAAGCCGTTTTGTGGAGTTCATGCCCAACTGCGATTTCTCGCCCGAGGGCCGGATATGGTTTGCGCAGAATAAGCCGCTGCCGTTTACCATAAGTTCGTTAGTGCTTGATGTAAACATACAGGGATAAACAGGAGGGTAGACATATGGGTCCGGCATGGATTCCTCTCGCAATGATGGCAGCGAGCGCTGCTTACAGCGCGGTCAGCGAATCAAAGCAGGCGCGCGCGCAGAACAAGGCGCTTGAGCAAAACGCGCAGATCATGCAGCAAAACGCGGAAAACACCGGTTACGAGGCGTCATACGCCAGAGCCCAGGCGATGCGCAACGCGAACAGAAAACAACTGGAAACCGGCGTGCTCATCGGCGCGCAACGGGCCAAGATGGGCGCAAGCGGGGTGGTGGTTGATTCCGGATCTTTCATGGATCTTTTGCAGAATACGGCGGCCGAAGGCGCTACGGAAGCCATGGCCATCGTTCATGAGGGAGATGCCGCTGCCTGGCGGCATGAGACCAGGGGTGTGCAGTATAGGAGCGAGGCGAACATGCAGTTCATGAGCAGAAAAGATCCCAATGCCGTGCTGGTGGGCGGGCTGCTTCAGGGAGCGGCGAGCACGACTGCGAGCGCCTACGGTGCAGGTATGTTCGGGGACTAGGCTAGGGGCTGTTTCTAAATAATTCTTTTGTCCAAATAGCTGTGTCACCCGGCCCTTTTTTCGACCGTCGAGTACCGTAAGAGTACACTCCCTTCGCAAAAAAGGCCGGGTTCCTTAACGCCCCTGCGAGGGGCCGCAGGCTGCGCCGGTAGGCGCTTAGAGCGACAAGCCCGCGCTGAGGGGACCGGGCAGGCCGCGCCTGTTTGCCCCGAAGCATCCATAGCGGGTGCAGGAGCGGAGCTTTTGTAGCAAAATCTTTTATTTGGAAACAGCCCCTAGACCGGGCGTCAGACAATCTCAAGCGTAAATTGCTATAAAGGAGAAAGCCATGACCATTGAATCCACAGTATCAGTGCAGACAATGCTCGCGGACGGCATTGTCAGAGAATGGCCGTTCACGTTCCGGGCCTGGGAAGGTCAGGTCGCGGTTATTGTGACCGACCCGCAAGGCAAGGAAGCGGACGTGACCGAACCGGCGCACATCACCGTGCGTCAGGATAGTCCGGGCGGGGTTGCGCTCTATCCGGTCCCGCCCGAGTTGCCGGCCCTGGCCGCGGGCTGGAAGCTCACTGTCACGCGCAACATGGATTTTTTACAGCACACGGACCTGGTCACGGGTTCACGCTATCAGTCGGAAGTCATTGAAGACCGCTTTGACCGGCTCACGGCCCAGGATCAGGAGTTGTTTGAAGGTCTCAGCCGGGCCTTCAAAATTCCCATCAGCGACCAACAAAAACCCGAAGCGTTGCTCTCCGATATTTTTGACGCCAGGGACCGCGCCGAGACTGCTGCGGATAAAGCGAATACCGATGCGGACAGGGCCAAGCGAGACGTTGATGCCGCTATCGAAGGAGCGCTTGGGGAACTCAACGCGAACTTTGATGAAGCAGTACAACAAACTCAAAGCGCCGCTGAAAAAGCGGAGCGTGAGGCGGTCCGCGCTGAAAACGAAGCCGACAGGGCGGAAGAAGCCCTGCGGCGCGCCGAGAACATTACGGACATCGCCATCGGCATACCCCTGCTGTTTCCCATGCCCGTTCCCTTCTCCACCATCATGCCCGGCTTTCTCTCCGTAACCCGCGATAACGGAATTCTGACCGGGGATGCTTTCAAAGAAGCTTACGCACAGCTTCTCATCTTACACGAAGCCGGCGACACCAACATTGTCAGCATGGAGCAATGGGAAGCTGAGTTTACCGCTAACGGCGACATCTGCGGACGCTTCGCTATTGACACTACCGCACAGACTTTCCGTTTACCGTGCATGCCCGGTTGTCATTGGGAAGGGTTGATGCCCGAAACTGATGTGGGAGATTACTTTTTTGATACGATAAGACCCTTTTCATTTTCAGGAACTATTGTATCGCGGTTAAACG
>Ga0123353_10013577_pt1 | contig 11678 bp, 8 predicted proteins | sample TergutLab28metaG_3_FD_92763 | JGI IMG/M metagenome (GOLD analysis project Ga0123353, IMG submission 92763) | Labiotermes labralis P3 segment gut microbial communities from Petit-Saut dam, French Guiana - Lab288 P3 | ecosystem: Host-associated > Arthropoda: Insects > Digestive system > Gut ... | reverse complement strand
CTCTGCGGTCACGTATGTTTTGCCGGGATAGATATCATAATGCTTTCTGTAGTTTTCCGGGGTGAAATCAAGCATCACCACATTGGCCCCTGCTTGCAGGGCTTTCCGACGACCGGTGCGATCCAGAACTCCCAAAGAGGTTGTCGCAGGTATGTTGGCCTTTGGTAGCAGGAGCCGTGTGAGGGAAACCATTTTCAGGACGGTGTCACTTGTTCCGGCAGGATGGTGTGCCAAAGGCGTTGCGTGATGGGGGATAAATGGTCCAATACCGATCATATCTGCCTCGATGGTTTTCATATATAGTAGGTCGTCGGCCAGATCTTCCATAGTCTGTAGTGGCAGACCGACCATACAGCCTGTACCCGTTTCAAATCCCAATTCCTTGAAGAGGAGAAGGGCGTTTCTCCGGGACCTATAAGAGGAGCCGGGTCGCAGGGCATCGAATAACTTCTGTGATGCTGTTTCATGTTTGAGGAGGTAGCGATCAGCTCCGGCGTCTTTGAAAGTCAGATAATCCTCTTGAGACCGTTCTCCCAGGGAAAGGGTGATGAAGAGATCACTTTCTTTGCGGATGCGGCGGATCAGGGAAGAGAACCATTTTATATCTGTTTTGTCTTCTCCTGATTGCAGAACCACCGTAGAAATATCCGCCTCTTGAATCTTTTTGACGGTATCTATAATTTCCCCTTCCCCCATACGATAACGCGTCAGCGTTTTATTTTCCTTTCTGAGACCGCAATAGTGGCAGCTTTGATTACAGATATTGGATATTTCGATGATGCCTCTAAGTAAAACGGCGTCGCCGCATCTTTCCTGTCTTATTTGGTCCGCGATGGTGTGGAGATACGTGGCCGGTGACGGAAGCGCAAGAATGGCTGCCAACTCCTCCCGGGAGAGAGTTTGCCCGCTCATAATGGCCGTAAGTTTTTCTTTTAAAACGGTTATATCCATTTGTTTTCCGACCCGTTTTATGGAGGATGATGCTCATGTTCTATTTTACGGGTTCATCATTTTTACCATAGTTGACTGAATCCAGCCACCTTTGATCTGCTAGTAAAAGAGGTAAATGGAATTTACGTTAGAGGAAATAGAAAATTACGGGGATTTGTACTATATATAGTGAATAGTCGTGAGCTTTTACTAGCTGCGCGGTCATGAAGCGATACAGGGAATTGGCGGGAGAGGAAAGATATACTTGAAATCAGCGATTATTTTAGAGATAATGAAATTAATGAAATTAATAAAAGTAAACAATTCCATAAATATTCCATGAGAACCTTTTTCATTTCATTGAATTGGTACATTGGTTCCAACATATTATGGTAATGCAATAAGCGCATTGAGTGAATTTTAAAAACAGAAATCAGGCTTTGTTTGATTTCCCTGCTTTTAAACGGTGCGAGCTTAGTTTGAGAGGAGAAAAAAGTGCAGAAAAAAAGCACAGCAATTACAAATAAAATTAACTTTCGGATATTGGCCATGCTGTTAATACTATTTGCCATTACCGCCGTTATTGTCGGCGTGGTCAATCGGAAGAATATCCGCGATTTATATGAAGAAAACTTTACCAAACGGGTTCTGCTGACGAATGTTATGCTGGCTACCATTATTGACAGCGAAGATGTGAATTATTTTGTAGAACTAATCAAAAAACAGGACGACGAATTCAGGCGCAGACAGGTCCAGTTCTATCACGATCGGGAAAAATTCTGGGATCTCCAGGAAAAAGGTGCGTCCGAAGAAGAATTAAAGGAGCTGTTTGACCGTTTAGAAGCTTTTTACAATGATATGGCGGTTTTCAAGACCGAGAAATACTGGAAAATCGCGGAGGAATTGAGGCATCTTAAAAAAGTCAGTAATTCTACCTATTTATATGTTATGGCCGATACCGGCCTGACATCCAAAAATGGAAAACCACTGTACACCTTTATTTTTGATGCAGAGGACGACGGCGTTTTCAGCAAAGATGCCGACACCGATGGTTTGGGAACATGCGATGACAGCCAGGATTCCATCATTGAAGTTTTCAGGACCGGACAACAGATGGAACGGGTTGAACATTATGACGGCGGTTACGGGGAGCTTTTTTACGCGTACGCGCCCATATTGAATGATGACGGAGAGGTTGTCGCCGTTTTCGGCACCGACATAGACTTGGGAAATATGAACGACGCCATCTCAGCCTCTGCACTGCTGTTTAATGCCATCTTTCTGACATTTTTTATCATTATACTCTTCTTAATATTTGTTTTCCTGCGTCGCAGTGTCACACAACCGCTATCCAGTCTGACAGATACAGCGCGTGAGCTCGCACAGGGAAATGTGTATTCACCTGTATCGGAAACAACCATGAAACAGCGCAGTGAAATCGGAATGCTGGCTAATGCTATCAACGATATGAGTTTTACTTATCAGGAGATGATAAGCAGCACCGAAAAATTGTTTGCCGCCGCCAATATTGGCAAGCTGGACGTACGCAATGATGTCGAGAAATTCAAAGGCGATATACAAAACGTAATCAAGCAGATCAACGATACCCTTGACTCGATGACATTATACCTGAACAGCATACCGGAAAGCATTTTTATCATTAGCAAGGACCTTGATACATATTTCAGGAACGATCAATTTATTACTTATTTCGGTGATATACCGGCAATGGAGTTTATATCAAGGATGTTCCCACAAGATGACATCCAAAACAAATTAGATCTGCAGAATCAGCAGGAGTACCTTATAGAACAAGTATCCGGGATATTGAAGCAGGAGAACAGCGACATAACAGTTTGGATCAATGATTTGTGTTTTTCTGTCATTTTCAAGGCAATCGTTTTATCAGATAAAAAAATGAACAATAGTATATTGGTCATCGCTGTTGATATTACAAACCTTATGAAAGAAAAGGAAAACGCCCAAGCGGCGGCTGAGGCAAAGAGCAGTTTCCTCTCACGCATGAGCCATGAAATACGTACGCCCATGAACGCGATTATCGGCATGACGAAAATTGCAGAAACTACGGATGATGTTCCCAAACTAAGACATTGTCTTGACACTATTGGCACTTCATCCGGGCATCTTTTGGGCATCATCAACGATGTTTTGGATATGTCAAAAATTGAGGCGGGTAAATTCGAGCTTGAAAATATCCCGATGAACATAGAAAAAATGCTGATGAAAGTCTGTAACATCATCATTGACAATATGGAGAAAAAGAATCTTAAGTTCAACGTGATATTGAGCAAAGATCTGAATTTGAATTACATCGCTGATGACCTCAGGCTTTCGCAGGTAATAACGAATCTGCTCTCAAATGCCATGAAATTCACTTCCGAAGGCGGAAAGATAACGCTTACTGTTGAAAAGACAGGACAGAAGGGGAACGCGAACACTTTGCGCTTTTCCATTTCTGATACGGGGATAGGTATGACAAGCGAGCAGACCACCAAGCTGTTCAGGGCTTTCGAGCAAGCAGACGGCAGTGTCTCTCGCAAGTTTGGCGGCACGGGACTCGGTCTTGCCATTTCCAAAAACATTATTGAAAAAATGGGCGGACGTATTTGGGTAGAGTCGCAAATAGGAGTCGGCTCCACTTTCATTTTTGAAGTAAGCCTTGAGCGCGCACCCCATCAGGGTACCGTTATTTTTGATGGCATCCGCCCTGACGATATCAGATTACTGATTGTTGAAAATGACGATGACGTTACTAAAAGTTTTTTAAGCATAACAGAAAGCTTCGGTATAAATGCGGATTCGGCAGCGAATGTCGACGAAACACTCGCTCTTCTGGAAGCGGCTGGGAGCGCGGGTCGTGTGTATGATATTGTTTTCCTTGATTACGACATGCTTTCTACAAACGGGATTGATTTTGTCAATCAACTCCATGACAGAATTGATAAAAATACCGTCATTATTGTTATGACATCCATAGAATTACATCGAGTCGAAGAATTTGCGTTTAGAAATAATGTTACTCATTATATTACCAAACCTCTCTTTCCTTCATCTGTTTTAGACGCGATCAACCAGATTGTGGGTACAACGCTGAAATCACTTGATATAAAAACCAGCACAAGTGAAAAAGTTCCGGATTTATCCAACGTCCGTATCATTTTGGCGGAGGATGTGGAGGTAAACAGGGAAATTTTTCTCGCCCTTCTGGAAGAAACGCATATATCAGTTGATTCCGCTGAAAACGGTCTTGTAGCTGTGGAAAAATTCAAGGAAAATCCCGATCAATACGACCTTATCATTATGGATGTACAGATGCCAGAAATGGACGGTTATCAGGCCACACGAACCATTCGTGCCTTGGATATTCCCAAAGCGAAGACAATTCCGATTATCGCGATGACCGCTAACGCCTTCAAGGAAGATATTGCACGCTGCCTTGAGTCCGGCATGAACGACCATCTGCCGAAACCCATAGATGAAAAATCTGTGATTGAAAAAATCATGCACTATTCAAAGTGTGGCACGTAAATTACATTTTTCAACTGGCAAAGCGAGGGATGAAAAGGGGATGAATGGTACCATCCGTTTTCCCCGGTCGCCTAAGAATCTCTTGCCGTAAAGAGCTCCGGCACGGCTCATGCCGCCTCTAAACTTATTTTCTTTCTGTAATTTCTTGGATAGCCTATCAGTATACTGGTAGTTCCGGTTGAAATGCTGAAACAACACCATCGGAGGTTTTTTCCTGTGATAGGGCATCATGCTAATTCTCCTGTCGGATTGCTTTTTGTAGACCGGCCTGTGATATCATAGTGGCGAAAAATACTGATTGACTATCTCTGAGGGACGTATTAATGGACGTGGGGATAAATATAACAAGATCGTTCGGTTGTCAGTGGAAAAGAAGGTATATATTCAAACATTTGGCTGCCAGATGAATGTTCATGATTCAGAACAAATCATCACTCTATTGCGGGAAAGCGGTTACGAAGAAACACGCCGTCCTTCGGAGGCCGATGTAATCCTTGTCAATACATGCAGCATTCGTGAGAAAGCCGTCCAGAAGGTTTATAGCCAAATGGGCCGCTTTGCGAAATTAAAACAGCAGAACCCCAATCTAATGATTGGTGTGGGGGGATGTCTTGCCCAGCAGTTTGGACGCACAATGCTTCAGAGGGCCCCTTTTGTCGATGTGATTTTTGGTACCCATAATAATCATTTGGTACCTGATTTCCTGGAAAAAGTTCTAGCTGACAGACATCCGGTTGTTGAGGTCGCCTTTCGTGAAACGGTTCCTTCCCTTAGTGTCGTGCCCATTCTCCGCAAAGGGGCAATCAGTTCTTTTGTAACTATTATGCAGGGCTGCAATAACTTTTGTTCTTTTTGTATTGTCCCCTACGTAAGAGGGCGTGAGCAAAGCAGGAAGCCCGATGATATTATCAATGAGATCAAAACTCTTGCTGGTCGGGGAATAAGGGAAGTGACCCTGTTGGGGCAAAATGTTAATTCTTACGGAGGGACATTGGCTGAAGATTGCGATTTTACCAAGCTTTTGCGGTCTATCAACCTCATTGACGGTATTCAACGTATTCGTTTTACGACATCCCATCCCAAAGATCTCTCGGATGATCTGATAGCCTGTTTTGGTTCTTTGGACAAACTTTGCGAACATATCCACCTGCCAGTTCAATCTGGTGCGGATCGGATATTGAGCAGAATGAATCGACAATATACGAGAAAAGATTATCTAAATAAAATTACCAAGCTTCGCTCATATTGCCCGCGAATCAGTATCACCTCGGATGTTATTGTTGGTTTTCCCGGTGAAACGGAGCAGGATTTCCAGGATACATTGGATTTAATGAACGAGGTGCAGTTTGACGGTTTGTTTTCTTTTCAATATTCTGAACGGGAAGGAACAACCGCCTTGTCCTATGATGGTAAGGTCGAAAACTGTCAGAAGCGGGAACGGTTGCAAATTCTGCAATCATTACAGGATGAGCATACTTTGAAACGGAATCGCGACTTAATAGGGCAGGTGGTTTCCGTTCTCCCTGAAGGCATCAGCAGGAACTCTAATAAAGAGTTGAAAGGGAGAACGAGAACAAATAAAATTGTAAATTTCAGCGGGGAATCATCGCTTAAAGGGAAAGAGCTTGCTCTTCGGATTACGGATGCGTATATTCATTCCCTGCGTGGAGAGGTTCCTGTAACAAACTGAATGAGGGATATTATGCTGAGAGAAATGAGGGTGTTCGGACTCACTTTGGATCCCATGACGGGAGTACCGATTGTTATCCTCAAAGATTTACAGGATCAGAAAGCCATCCCGATCTGGATTGGCATGTGCGAGGCCAGTGCTATAGCCATGGAAATAGAAAAAATCAAGCTATCGCGCCCCATGACTCATGATCTTATAAAGAATATTATACACCTGCTACAGGCGAAGTTACTCAAGATTGAAATTCATGATCTGAAGGATAATACATTTTTCGCCACGATTTTTCTTCAGAGAGACGATCAGGTTTTTCCCCTTGATGCTCGTCCAAGCGACGCGATTGCCTTGGCCATGAGATCTGACGCTCCTATTTTTGTTGAGGAAAAAGTAATCGAAAAAACATTAGTTATTGATTATAAAAATAATTTGCTGGAAAAAGATTGGCTTACGGAAGAAAAGGCGAGGAAATTTCTAGAGAGTATGTCCACAGAACAATTCGGAAAATACAAAATGTAGATCGTAAGAAATTATTTTTGTGAAGCTAATCCGCGGGAGCCATGTTGTTTTGCTTTTCGCGGTTTATATTTTTGAAGATGGAGTCAGGAACTGCTAATGCTAATACAAACTATGGAAGAATTCATAAAATATATTGATCTGGAAAAGGGATATTCTCTCCATACACAGCAGAATTATCGCTCCGATTTGGTGCAATTTTTCCAATTTCTGGATAAGGCAGGACAATTTTCTCCGGATTCATCTATAGATTGCGGTATTGATGCTACCTTGATCAGGCGGTATCTTTCCTTTCTTCATCAGGAAAAACTCAAAAAATCTTCCATTGGCAGAAAAATCGCCACGTTAAAATCTTTCTTTAAATTCATGATCAAAAAGGATTATATTCGCAAGAATCCCCTTGAGTTTATCAGAACACCCAAAAAGGAACAGTATATTCCCGTGTGTATGACACTTGATGAGGTTCATGCCGTTTTGGAAAGTTCTCACCAGTCTCTGTCTGGGAAAAATAGTCTCCGTGATCAGGCTATTTTAGAATTACTCTATTCATCGGGTATTCGTCGGGAGGAATTGATCGGGATGAATCGGGAAGATATTGATTTTGACCGGGGAATAATCAAAATCAGGGGTAAGGGAAAAAAGGAGAGAATAGTCCCCGTGGGGAAATATGCTTTGACGCGGATGATTGATTATGAGGATAAGGAACGTGTCCCACCGTCTCTGCCCATTGTGGAAGGGGGAGGAAGCGCATCCCCGTTTTTTACAGGCAACAAGGGTAATCGTTTACATCCGCGTACATTGGCGCGCGTTGTGGATCGTGTCGTGCGGCAGAGCGGTATCAATCGCAAAGTCTCCCCCCATGTTTTTCGCCATACCTTTGCCACCCATCTTCTTGATGAAGGGGCGGATCTGAGGGCTATTCAGGAAATGCTTGGGCATGAGAGTCTTTCTACAACCCAGCGTTATACGTCAGTAAGTATTGCCAAACTTATGAAAACATACGATGCTGCTCATCCGCGGTCACGGCGTGAAGAAAAAAAGATTGAGTGAGTTTCAACTCTCAGGGAGATAAAAAAATGCAACTAAAAGGGACAACCATACTAGCTGTACGAAGAGGAGGCACCGTTTCTGTTGCTGGTGACGGGCAGGTCACCTTCGATATGACCATATTAAAGCATGGCGCGAGAAAGGTGCGACGCCTTTTCAATGACCAGGTTATTGTTGGTTTTGCCGGAGCTACAGCCGATGCTTTTACCTTATTTGACCGGTTTGACCAAAAGCTAGAGCAGTATAATGGCAATCTCTTACGAGCCTCTGTCGAGCTGACCAAAGATTGGCGTACTGACAGAGTGCTTCGTCATCTGGAAGCTATGATGATTGCCGTTAACAAAGAGCATTCTCTCATCATTTCCGGAAATGGCGATGTTATCGACTCGGATGACGATATTATGGCGATCGGTTCGGGAGGTCCCTATGCCTTGGCTGCGGCAAGGGCTCTTTTAAGACATTCTAAATTGTCCTCTTCCCAAATAGCGATGAAAGCGATGCAAATCGCTGCGGAAATCTGCATCTATACCAATGATAATATTACCTTAGAAGAACTTAATCTCTCTGATGAAAATTCAGATCAGGAAAAAGGACGGAAGAAAGGATTAAAGGATTAGAAGAATATGTCATCCAACGCATTAACCCCTCGTATGATTGTGGAAAAACTGGATAGGCACATTATTGGTCAGAACGAAGCCAAGCGAGCCGTTGCTATTGCTCTGCGGAACCGCTGGCGTAGGCAGAACGTCCGTTCAGACCTTGCTGATGAGATATCACCCAAGAATATCATTATGATTGGTCCCACGGGAGTTGGTAAAACAGAGATTGCCCGCCGACTGGCAAAGCTTGATAATTCTCCCTTCTTGAAAGTTGAGGCCTCAAAATTTACCGAAGTAGGTTATGTTGGTCGTGATGTGGAGTCCATGATTCGTGATCTTGTGGAATTAACGGTTAACATGGTTCGTATGGAAGAACAGGAAAAAGTTCGGGAGAAGGCGGCGGAAATGGCGGAAGAGCGCATTCTTGATCTTCTTTTGCCTTCCAGGCATATAGAACTTCCTGAAGAGCAAATAGTGGATGTTCAGGATCTTTCCGTTTCTGGCAAACCAGATTCATCTGTTGATTCCACCCGGGAAAAACTGAGAAAATTGCTTCATGAAGGCCGTCTTGATAATCGTATGGTGGATATTGAGACGATAGAGGCAAGACAGGGACCAATGATTGAAATCTTTTCCTCCTCTGGCATAGAAGACATGGGGATGAATATAAAGGATATGCTCGGCAATATTTTCCCTCAGAAAAAGAAAAAAGTGCGTATGAAGGTTATTGACGCCTTGGGTATTCTGGAAGAAGAAGAGACTCAACGGCTTGTTGAGATGGACAAGGTAACCCGCCTAGCCTTGGATCGCGTGGAACAGTCTGGCATTATCTTTCTTGACGAAATTGACAAAATCGTCGGATCTGATACAACTTCTGGTCCCGATGTATCGCGTGAAGGAGTACAGCGCGATCTTTTACCCCTTGTGGAAGGCTCGAACGTGAATACTAAATATGGCATGCTCAAGACAGATCATATCCTTTTTATTGCTGCCGGTGCGTTCAGCGGGTCCAAGCCGTCGGATCTTATTCCCGAACTCCAAGGGCGCTTTCCTATTCGTGTAGAGCTGAATTCATTAACTCGGGAAGACTTTATTCGCATTCTAACAGAACCAAACAATGCTCTCATTAAACAGTATACGGAGATGATGGCAACGGAAGGGCTAGCTTTGTCTTTCAGCGATGCCGCCATTGCAGAAATCGCGGAATATTCATCGCTGGTTAACGAACGGACCGAAAATATTGGTGCGAGGAGGTTGTACACGATCATGGAAACTCTGCTGGAGGATATTTCTTTTGAAGCCCCCGACCGAGAAGATAAAAATGTCCTTATTAATGAGGAATACGTGACGGAGAAACTAGGTGACGTTATTGAGGATGAAGACTTGAGTCGTTACATCCTCTAGCAGCCAAAATGAAGGGAAACCACAATGACAAATATGGAAATTTCCATGGAAAAAGCTGATATTTTACTTGAATCTTTACCGTATATCTGTCGGTTTTATAACAAGATTATCGTCGTAAAATATGGTGGTCACGCTATGGTTGATGAAACTCTCAAGGATAGTTTTGCCCGCGATATGGTATTGATGAAATACATTGGTATCCATCCTGTTGTGGTACACGGCGGAGGACCGCAGATCGGAAGATTCCTGGAAAAAGTGGGAAAAAATTCTCATTTTATTCAGGGTATGCGTGTAACCGATGAAGAGACCATGAGTATTGTGGAAATGGTGCTGGTTGGTTCCGTTAACAAGGCCATCGTGGGAATGATGAATAATCACGGGGGAAAGGCTGTAGGATTGAGCGGAAAAGATGGAAATCTCATCCAGGCAAATAAGTACTACCTTACGGATGAAAAAGCCAAGGACACACCGTCCGAGATTATTGATATCGGTTTGGTGGGGAAGGTCACGGCGATTAACGCAGACTTGATTCTGTCCCTTGTCCGGGATGGGTTTATTCCGGTCATTGCCCCAACCGGTGTGGGAGAGAGAGGGGAAACCTACAATATTAATGCTGATCTGGTGGCCGGAGCTGTTGCGGCTTCCTTAAATGCTGAGAAATTGGTGCTTCTGACTGATGTATCGGGGGTTCTCGATGCTGATTCTTCGCTGATTAATACCATGAATCGTGAACACGCATTGCGTTTGATCGACGAGAAAGTCATTATCGGCGGTATGTTTCCCAAAGTGAAATGCTGCCTGAAGGCTTTGCGGGGAGGAGTACAAAAAGCTCATATCATTGATGGACGCTTAAAACATGCCGTTTTGCTGGAAATGTTTACGGATATGGGGATTGGTACAGAAATCATCGATGATTGATGATTTCCTTCACAAAGTGAGTGTAGATATAACTGCTTTTTAGCACAGCCAAGATGTAGCCTATGCTAAATGCCATTTGCCAGCAGGTTTCTTGGCTGATGGAGAGGCGCAACGAGGTGTGAAGACAACAAGGCGTTCGTTTATTCTATAAAGGAAATAAAAGGAAACAGTTAGATATCATGATGAATGATAAAACTTTATCAGGGGCAGAGTGGATACAGTTAGGAAAACAGTATCTGATGGAGACCTATAACCGCTTTCACGTGGTACCGGTGAAGGGCGAGGGGATGACCATTTATGATTGTGATGGTAAAGCCTATCTTGATTTTCTGGGCGGTATTGCCGTGTGCGGATTGGGGCACAGCCATCCGGAAGTGGTTGCAGCCATTCGGGAGCAGGCATCACTCCTGACCCATGTTTCCAACCTGTACCATATTCCGTTGCAAGTTGAAGTAGCCCGTCTGTTAGTTGAAAATTCCTTTGCCCAGAAAGTTTTTTTCTGCAACAGCGGCGCGGAAGCGAATGAAGGAGCCATCAAACTGGCGAGAAAATACGGTCATGAGCAATTGGGAGGCAGAGATGAAATTATCACCATGGAAAATTCTTTCCATGGGAGGACCTTGGCCACGATTACGGCAACGGGGCAGAAAAAAATTCAAAAAGGCTTTGAACCCTTGCCCAAAGGATTTGTCTATGTTCCATTTTCTGATATAAAATCCTTGCGTGAGGCGATAACGGACAGAACATGCGCCGTCATGCTGGAGCCTATTCAAGCGGAGGGGGGGGTGATTGTTCCTTACCCTGGTTATTTGAAAGATGTACGTAACCTGTGTGATGAAAAAAACATCCTGATGATTTTGGACGAGGTTCAAGTGGGAATGGGACGTACGGGAAAGTTGTTTGCCCATGAATACGAAAACATCACTCCTGATATGATGACGTTAGCCAAGGCTCTTGGCAATGGTTTTCCCGTGGGTGCTCTCCTGGCAACGGAAAAAATCGCCGCTTCCTTTGTACCGGGGAGTCATGCT
>Ga0123353_10013576_pt1 | contig 11678 bp, 8 predicted proteins | sample TergutLab28metaG_3_FD_92763 | JGI IMG/M metagenome (GOLD analysis project Ga0123353, IMG submission 92763) | Labiotermes labralis P3 segment gut microbial communities from Petit-Saut dam, French Guiana - Lab288 P3 | ecosystem: Host-associated > Arthropoda: Insects > Digestive system > Gut ... | reverse complement strand
TGGGTATCCACTTGAGTAAGGTAACCCCAGTAAGTAGGGGCGGCGTGCCAGCCGCCCGGGCACATAAGCATGATTTTTCGCGAAACACCTATGTTTTTAGCCCTTGGGCGGCTGGCACGCCGCTCCTACAGTCAACATTTTGCGCCAACCTTAGTGAAGTGGATAACCAGAATCGTCTAAAATCTAATATCTATTGCCCGTACCAATCCCAGTAAAATTCGTCAAACTGTGCGTCCTCCTGCATTGCCGGGAAATCCGGGCGGGGCGCGCTGGAGAACTCCGGCAGCAGCGGCGGCATGGGTTCCGGCGGGGGCGGGCTGTATGGCGGCGGGGCAGGCGGCATCGGCGGAGCGGAAGGCCAGGGGGCGCTGTATTGCAGCCACGGATCCCCGCCGGGGTAGTACGGGGTTTCCGGCGGCATCGCGAATTCGCCGGAATAGCCGGCATAAAAGGCCGGGTCGGGCGCCATCATGACGGGAGACGGGTCAGCGGGGGGCACAACCACTGTCACGGGGTTGATCTGCACCGGCGGCTGGGCGCCGTCCCACTGCTGGTAAGATGGGTAGGAGGGATACGGCTGCGAATTGAATGGGAAGGGCTGCGGAGCGGGCGGCCAGGGCGGCGGGCTGAAATAGGGTGCCGGCATCGGCATCGCCTGATATGTGGGGATGGCGGGCTGTATGATAAAGCTGGGTTCCGGTATGTATGGGGCAGGCGGCAGGAAGCAGGGCTCGGGGCAGGGGAGCGGCCACGGCGCGCAGGGCGGCGGACAGAGCGGGCACGGCGGCGGGCAGCAACAGGGCGGTGGACAGGGCGGGGGGCAGCAGCAGGGATTGGGGCCGCCGCAGTCAGACGGGGGGCAGGGCGTGGTGCCGGGCGGGAACAGCCCCCACGGGAAGGGGAACCGGCCGTCGAGAGGGGGACGGTTTGGTTCCGGTCCCGGCGGGAACGGTCCCGGCGGGAACGGCCCTGGCGGGAACAGCCCCCACGGGAATGGGCCCGGCCAAAATCCCGGAAATCCCGGTCCCGCGCCCGCAAAACCGCCGCTGGACATAGCGCCACCCAGCATGCCGCTGCCCAACATGTCGCCGCTCTGCAAGCCGCCGAGTAAGTTACCGTTCATCATACTGTTCAGCAGGTTGTTCAACAGATTGCTCAGCAGGTTGCTGTTGTTGTTGGCATTGTTGTCGTTGTTGCTGGAATCGTTGTTGTTATTGTTGTTGTTATTGTTGACCAGCACATGCTCCCACCAGGGCTCGGGCCCGGGCGGCGGTTGCTCGGGGGTGATGTCGATGCAGATGTGGATGCAGGTGGTCCTGCGCTCGGTCCGCCCGAACGGGATGGCGACCCTCTGCCTATTGGGGGCGCCGGGCCTCCTGAAGAAATAGACCGCCCTGGAGGAGGTCTCCATCTGCGCGCACAAATCGAAGCAATACCGGCAGCTGGGGGGCCGGAAGGCGATGTAGAATTCGTCGCCGACGGCGGGCGGCTCGGCGAGTATGTTGCAGCAGAAGTCCGTGATCTGAATGTCAGCGCCGGGGCAGCCGTTGCAGGGCACAAGGGAGAGACTGGGCGTACCCCTGTTGGAGGATTGCAGCTTGAAGGGTCCCAGCACCACGCGCCCGCAGCATTCCCGGATGTCATTGGGGCAGCCGGTGAATATCAAATAGGTACTGCTCCGGTCGGTGACGGGCTGGGAGGTGTTGCAGCTGAATACCTTGCCTAGCTGGCAGCCCATGCGCAGCCCGCAGGGATCGTTGCAGGTGCATTTATCCGCGGCGCATCCGCAGCCTCCGCAGGTGCCGCTTCCGCCGCAGAAGCCGCCGCTGCCACAGGCGCTGTTGCAGCAGACGGCGGCGGCGCCGCTTGCTCCCCCCAGGGCGCCGTCGCCGCAGTCCAGGGTGCCGTTGCCGTATGACATCGCCAGCTCGTAGAGCACCTGGGCGGCCTGCTGCAGGCAGGGAGCCTTGGGCGTGCCGATGAATTCCAGGCGGGCGATTCCCCCGGGGAGCTCGTTCAGCAGCGCGAAGACGACGTAGCGCGAAACCGCCCAGGCGTCCCAGCCGTTGAAATTCTCGGCGCAGTCGAGCCCTATCATATCCCAGAACTCGGTGGCGTCGTCGCTGGGGAGCGCCGGCACATTGGCCATGACGAACACAACCGCCAATTGCACGGCCCTGCTGAAGCTACCAAGGGCCGCGTCTATGGAGATACTGCCGTAGGTGCCCCTGGGCGCGGCGATGCCGTGGTCCACGCAAAAGGCGAAGGCCTCCTGCCCGTCGATGAAGGCGGGGATCATCCATATATCGCCCGAGCTGTCGTTCACCTGGTACTGGGAGTCGGGGGGCACGCCGGGCAGCCGGTTGGGCGAGGGGCCCCCCAGGGAAAGCTCTCTGGTGAAGGTAGCCGTGGTGCTGCCGCTGGGCGGCATGACGATGGGGGTGTGGCAGGACACGGAAGCTCCGGGGTTTGGGTTGGGGAGCGGCAGGTCCTCCTGGTCGGGGTCATCCGGATCCAGCACGGGCACCACCACATCGGCAAGATATGCTATTTTCTCGTTGATCAGGACGTCCAGGAGCCGCTGAAAGGCCGGATCGGCCAACAGTTCGTCCCCGTAGATCGGCTCTGGCATAGGTACGCCCCTTCCCCGGCAAATAATTTTAAAAGATAAAATATATGTAAAAGATAAAACTATTCCATGATATGCGCAAGGCGGGATAGCGGTGAAAAAGAATATGTCGCGTTAGTGCCGGATATTTTGCTTCCATTGCGGAGCAGTCATATAAAAAAATCGCTCTTTTAGACGACTGTAGTGATTTTAGCTGCGGACGGCAAGAATGCCGCCCTTACAGGTTGGCTAAAAAGCAAGCAAGGCACAAGTTGCGGCATGACATAGCTGTAGGGGCGGCACTTTTGCGTGCCTTAGCAGCGCAAAAGTAGTTGCCGCCCGAAACCAAAAAACCGCCCGCAACATATCTGTCACTACAAAAGTCTAAAAGAGCCTTGTCTAAAAGAGCTAAAAAAATTCTCCCTTGCGCATTGCGGCGCTAAGAGGTATGATAATTAGACAATAGACCTGCTTGTGGCATGTTTTTTGGCGTCAAAATCCAAAAACCCCCGCCTTTGCAGGCAGGGGTTTATCTTTCTCAAAGCTGTTGCGCACAACAGCGTTTCTGCATCATACAAACCACAGTGGGTGGGCTGCGGCCAAAAAGGCCATAGGGGCCGCTTAATGCTGTTTTTGCAGTGCGAAGGCGTTGGCAGTCTCCTCTTCGCGCAGGTCCGCCTCCGAGATGAAGGTCATCCCGCGGCAGGAGCCCCCCGCCAGACGGATGCGCTTGCGCAGCAGGCGCCCGGCATGGCCGAAGTAGCGCATGCGGTTGCTCACAACGCAGGTGATGTCGCGCCCGCCCAGGTCGCAGCGGTACAGGAACTCGTTGCACTCGGCGCTGGGGGAAAGGCAGCGCAGGGAATCCACCAGGAGGACGGAGTCGTACTTCGCGAAGTCGATGTCCAGCGGCGCCAGGCGTACGCCCCGGCCTACCAGGGCGCGGTAGCTGTCGACCATGCCGTCGATCAGCGCTCGTTTTTTGTAGCGCGGGCGGAGCTCCAACACGTCCACGTCCTCCATGGCGGAGGCCTCGCACATGTCGCGCACCGCGCTACGGTTACTGTGAAAGATGAGCAGCGTTTTCATATGGATCTCCTCACTCCATTTATATAGGCGGCATGATGAATGCCGCCCTATGTCAAGCCGGTCAGTCCGGCGCGGACGCGAGCGTGTCGTTCATCCAGGCGACGACGGCCTCAAAGACCTCCTGTTTTTCCGGCGCCAGCAGAATCTCGTGGCGCAGCCCGGGGAACACGGTGCAGGTCAGCCGGTTACAGCCGGCCTCGCGCAGCTTGCGCGTCACCAGCTCCATGCCCTTGCCGTAGGCGGTAACGGGGTCGTCCCCGCCGCCGATGATCAATACGGGGAACTGGTAGGGGATGGAGGTGAACCACTGATTGCCCGAAACGGATTTCAGCAGCATGAACAGGTCCAGGAAGCCCTTGACGGTGAACAGGAAACCGCAGCGGTCATCGGCAATGTACTTGTCTACCTCCGCCTCGTCGGTATTGAGCCAGTCGAATTTGGTGCGGGGCTTGCCCGGATATTTTTTGTTGTACGCCCCGAAGGCGATGGTATCCAGCAGCTGGCTGCGGTGGGTGTCGCTGCGCAGCGCGGCGATCACCTTGGCCACGAGGATGCCCGCGGCGGCGGCTGGATTGGGCGGGCTGGTGCCGCAGAACGCCGCCCCGGCCAGGTCGTCGCTGTAGCGCTCGCAGTAGGCGCGCGCCAAAAACGAGCCCATGCTGTGCCCGTATAGGAGGATGGGCAGGTTATCCGGGTAGGAATCCCGCATCAGGCGGGTCATCAGGCGGATATCGCCCACGAGGTTCTTCCAGCCGTGCTCCTTGCCGAAGTAGCCCAGCTGCCCTTCCTGCGCGCTTTTGCCGTGGCCCAGCAGGTCCATCACCCACACATCAAAGCCGGCGGCGCACAGGGCCCGCGCAAACTCCTCGTAGCGCTCGCCGTGCTCCGCCATGCCGTGCACGATCTGCACAGCTGCCTTGGGAGATTTATTGACAGGCTTCCATACGCGGTAGTAAATGTCGGCAAGGCCGGAACACGAGCTAAAAGTCCCCTCGCTGCGCTCATATGCGTTTGCCATATGTACCTTCTCCTCACAAATGCTAGAAGCCGCGGCATAACAACGCCGTGTTTATGTCCCCATGCAGATTTTGTAAACAGCATTATAGCACATTTTATTTAAAATTGATAGCCCTTTTGCTGCATTTTACGCATCTTTGGCGGAGTGCACAAAAAATAAGGAAAAATACGGGAATTCCAAATGGATAAACTGGCAGGTTTCACAAAAATTCAATCCAAACACCAAAACTTTCGACATACTTTGTTCACAAAAAAGCTTGCGGTTTGGATATTGCATTTCCTGGCGGAGTGTGATACAATAGACTTTAGACAGCAGACATTAGATTTTAGATGGTTGGGCGTAGGTAGCGGTGAAGGTGGGGCGGAAGAAGTGATCAACACAGCCGTAGGGGTCGATGCCCTCATCGACCCGCTGCAAGACATTCATAAGTTTTGGTTTCGGGCGGATGAGGGCATCCGCCCTACAGATTACTAAAAATGTGAAGCAAAAATTTATCATAAAAGGAGCATCTCTTTATGGCAAAAAAAATAATTGCGCTGCTGATGGCTGTCGGCATGCTGGCCGGGGTCGCGGTGATCCCCGCGGGCGCGGCCGACACGCCGGCGAAGAAGGAGGCCTATGTGAACCCCAACGGCTGCACCCCCGGGAACCCCTGCAAGGTGGCGTCGCCCAGCATCATCCTGCCGGGCATCGGCCAATCGGAAACCGAGCTTTACGTCGACGGCGAGGCCACCGGGCTCAAGGGTAGCACGGTGTTCCCGGATACAGACAACATGAACCTTGCGCCGGTAATCGCCTCGCTGCTGGCCTCTCTGTTCCTGCAGCACGACATCTACCTCACCAAATCGGTCTATAATCTGGTCAGCGGCATCCTGGAGCCCCAGCGCGTGGACAAGGAGGGCAATTTCGTCCACGACATACGCACCATCGACATCGGCCGGCTTTCGGAGATGGAAAGGAACGCGCGCGACAGGGTTCTGGACGTCCACGTGCCGATGCACGAGATGGCGGATCACGTGGGGGACGACCACGTTTATTTCTTCTCGTTCAACCTGGTGGACGACGTGTGGCACAGCGTGGACCTGCTGGAGAAGTACATCGATAAAGTCCGCAAGGAGACCGGGCACAGCAAGGTGAACCTCATCAACGTGAGCCTGGGCGGCACGCTGTTCACCGGTTACATCGAAAAATACGGCTGGAAAAAGCTCGACCAGGTGGTCAACGTGGTCAGCTGTTCCGACGGCACCGATATGTTCGCGGACCTGTTCAGCCACAAGGTGAACCGGGCGGAGGACTTCCTCTACCGCAACTGGATCCCCACCATGATGAACGACGAGCTGAAAGTGGCCGATGGCTGGAACACAACCCTGGGCTACAGCGCCAGTTTCGTGGCCCGCATGTTCCCCAACAAGGTCTTCGAGGGGATCATCTCCGCGGCGTGGGCGGCGGCGCTGGATACCATCCTGGTCAACTGCACGCAGTTCTGGGCGATGATCCCCTGCGACCGCTACGACGAGATCGCCGAAATGCACCTGAACGACCCGGACAGGGCTGAACTGCGCAAGAAGACCGACGCCTACCACAAGGCGCAGCTGAACCTGGCAAGCAATGTGAAGAAGGCCAAAGCCGCCGGCGTGCACATCAACAATATCGCAGGGGCGAATCTTTACTTCGGCGAGGGGGAATACACCTTCTTCCAGGCAGTGGAATCCATCGCCACGGTCAACGGCGACGGCATCATCGGCGTGCGCTGCGCGGGTATGGGCGCCACGGGCGCGGCTCCCGGCAAAACCCTGAAGGAGGAGGGCTACGTGCCCAAGACGAAGAAATACCTCTCCCCCGACGGGAAAGTCGATTGCTCCACCTGTGTGCTGCCCGATAACACCTGGATCTTCCTGGGCCAGCCCCACGAGGTGGGCCGCAACGACGCCGTGCTAACCCTAGCGTCGGCCCTGATCAAGAATCCGGGGATGAACATCTACACCAACCCGAAGAAATTCCCGCAGTTCAATTACGCGATGAACACCAACAGCCTGCGCCGCCATTTCCCGCGGCCCGCCAGGGAATTGCTCGAGGAGGGCAACCTCACCGAGGAGGAAGTGAAGGAGCTCAAGGCCGCCATGAAGGAGAGCGACGCCGTGCGCGCCCTGACCATCGGCGACGCGAAACGTGCCAAGGCGGCCACCGATACCCTGGAAGCGATTCTGATCAAGCACGGCAAGCGCAGCGCGCCCTTCGAGCAGTCCTGGACCCAGAAGCGCATGGAGGAGCTCACGGGCTTTTTGAGCCAGATGGCGCTGTATTACTACGGCAACAACGGGTACATCGAGGGCGGAAGCGTGAGACGGTTCTGGAGGAAGATACTGAAATAGGACGGCCAAGGCTGTAGGGGCGGCTTGCGAGCCGCCCGCGATAAAAAACCAAGGCCCGGTCTCAAACAGGAGGCAGGGCCTTGTTGTTCATTAACGGGTGGCCCTAAGGTGGCCTGGGAGAATGCTTCCTGTTCGGCTGCATTCTGACTCCCTACAGGTTCTTATACTATGCTGAGATGAAAAGCGTAGTTAAACGCAAGCGAAAAGCTTTGGTGTATGGGTTTTTGCGCAGCGTTTTACGTAACGCTTCTTATCGAAGGATAGTATTACCACCCGAAATATTTCTCCCTTTGCTTTTGCATCCGCCCCGACAGGAATTCAAGAGTCTCCTTCGCGCCCGGTTCGCCCGTGACGTAGTCCTTCATGGCGCGGCCCTCCTCAAAGCACAGCTCGTCGTGCAGGGGGAACCAGTTCTTCTCCAGGAAGCAGGCGTAGCGCACGAAGCGCCACTCCCCCACGGGGCGGGGCATCTCGTCGATGGTATCCACCGCCACGGAGTAGAAATTCTCGATGGAATCGATCAGGGCGGCGCGCTCGTTTTGCGGCGAAAAGACAATCGTGGAGCACACGTGGCTGTTGCGGTTGTTGACGCTGCCATGGCTGTCGGTGCTGCCAACGATGGGATAATGGCGGCCTTTGGCTATATCACGATAATAATCAGCGGCCTGGAATCCGTTTTGCTCGAAGTAGTTCTCACCGCCCAAAACCTCGTAGGCGCCGAAGGGGCTCGCCTCCATCATGGCGTCCACGAAGGAGGGCGGCACGTGGAACACGTTGGCGATCCAATAGGGGTGGCAAAAGATACCCAGCCCCCCGCCGCGCTTGATGTGCTGGAAGATCCAGTGGCAGGCGGCATAGCCCCAGCGCTCGGTGCCCTTGAGTTGTGCGGGGATGTCGATGGCCTGCATATAAGCGTCCACCTCGGCCCAGTACTCCTCCGGCGAGCGCACGGGCGGCGGGACGGGGATGACGGCGCGGCGGGCGTCCTCGTAATTCTTGGATTCGATCTCCTCGCGGCGTACCAGGGCGTTGACGCTGTAATCCCCGCCGAAGTTGACGATGTGCACGCTGTTGAGGTGTTCGCAGGGGCCGCCCTCGTCGTCGCTGGGCAGGTGCACCTCCTCGCCGGGCACGAGGCAAAGCTCGATGGGCACGTCTTTGTAGGCCGCAATGGCGTCCAGGGAGGGGTAGTATCTGTGGTGGTCGGTGACGGCCAGGAAGTCGTAGCCGGTTTTGCGGTAGTTGGCCGCGAGGATCTCCGGGGCCTGGCGGCCGTCCGAACGCCTGCTGTGCAGGTGCAGGTCGCCCCGGAAGGGGTAGCGGCCCACGAGGTCCTCCAGCACGGAATAGACGCTCAGTTGCAGCTTGAATTTGTCATTGCGAAGCCTGACGAAATACTGCTGTTCACCGAAAAACTCGAAGGAGAAGCGTATGTAGCCGTCGGCCTGGGGGGTGACATCGTACTCGAACTTGTTCGGCCTGTCCGGGAACTGCGAGGGATTGCCCTCGTCCAGGGGACATATGCTGAGCTTGTAGGCCTGGCCCTGCTTGAACGCGGCGTGCCAGCCCAGGGGTTTTACGGTGATTTCGCTTGGCTTTCCGGCGGGCACGACCTTGGGGAAGATGTCGTAGTTGCGCAGCTCGTCGGGGATGGATAGCTCGAGTTTGTTGGTGTACATGGGGCCTCCTGGATTTTGTTTTTAAGATTGCGGGCGGCTTGCCAGCCGCCCCTACAGGCTGTACGAAGACAATAAAAACTGCGGTAGAAACCAGGTTGTAGGAGCGGTTGGCAAACCGCCCGCAAATCTAAACAAGAGCCACCCCTTGTTCCGCCGTCCGGCAGACATAACGCCCCTCGTATGCCATGGGAGCAGCCAACCCCGTCGGCCTTGTGCCCGCCCTCCAAATCGAGTATACCGCAGAGCCCGAGCCGGTCATGCGGGCCAGCAGCGCGCCGCTTTCCAGGCGGCTGCGCCGGTACTGCGTCAGGCCGGGCAGGCGGGCCGCCTGCTCGAACACGTTTTCGCACAGGGGGAAGAGGCGTTCCCAGTCGCCCTGTTTTGCAAAATCGATGGCCCGGGCGGTCTGCGGACGGCGCAGATCGATCGAATCCAGCGTGGCGTAGGCCCGGGCGGTATTGACGCCCACGGAGGGCTTGAAGACCTCGATTTCGTATGCTGCGGGCAGGCAGGGCAGGGGAGTGAGGACCTCGCCTATGCCCTCGGCCAGGCAACAGCCGCCCGCCAGGCAGAAGGGCACGTCGGCCCCCACTTTCACACCGATGGCCCGCAAATCCTCGTCAGGCATGCCGGGGCGGAACAGATCCCGCAGGGCGGTGAGCACGGCCGCCGCGTCGGCGCTGCCACCGCCCAGTCCCGCCTGGCAGGGGATGCGCTTTTCCAGGGTAATCTTCAGGCCCTCTGTTATGCCGGGAAGCCCAGCGTCTTTTGCGGGAAGCCCAGTGTCTTTTGCGAAAGCCGCGGAGGCCTTCCAGGCGATGTTGCGGCGGTCCGTGGGGATGTAGGGCAGGTTGCAGTGGATTTCAATGCCCGGGTTGGACGCAGTCTCCACCGTTACAGTGTCATGCAGGTCGATGGACTGCAAGATCATGGCCACGCTGTGGTAACCGTTCGGCAGTATCCCGGTGACGTCCAGATGCAAATTTATTTTCGCGTAGGCGCGATACGTTCTTTTCATACGATTTTAATCTCAATAGGCTCACGTTTTTGATACAGCGTAATGAATTTAAAGCCGCAGCGCAGGGTGAGGTCCATGGCCCGCTCCAGCCCCGCGCCCAGGTCCTCGGCGTAGTGCGCGTCGGAGCACACGGTGATCCGATCGCCGCCCAGCTCTTTAAAACGCCGCACGATGCCCTCCCCCGGCATGGTCTGGGCAAGCTTCTGCCGCAGGCCCGAGGCGTTGATCTCCAGGGCGAGCCTGTTCTTCACGGCGGCCTCCAGGATGGCGTCGATCTGCTGCGCGTAGTCCCTCAGATCAACGGGGAAGCCGTGCTCGCCCGCGATGTAGCGCAGAGGGTAGGTCAGGTGTGCCAGGACGTCGAACTTGCCCCACTGCGCCAGCAGGAGCACTTCGTCGAAGTATTCGCGCAGCATGGTGTCCGCGCCGCCATCGGCGTAGTCCGCGTGCTCTAAATACCAAAAATCCTTTCTGCCGCGCAAATTGTGAATAGAACCGATCACAACGTCATATGAATACTGTTGGACGAGGTGTTCGGATTCCGGCAGGTTGTAGGTGGGCTGGCCGAGCTCCACCCCCGCGCAGACGATCAGCTTGCCGCGGAAGGCCGAGCGGGCTTTCACGATCTCGAAGTAGCTCTGCTTGGCGGTGCGGTCAAAGTTTTGCCCCCGATAAAAGTCCATTTCCACGTGGTCGGTGAACGCCACCGCGCGTAAGTGCCGGGCGGCGGCGGTTTCGCACAGGAAGACCGCGGAATGGTGGCCGTCGAAGGAATTGTCGGTATGGACGTGCAGGTCCAGCAGGTTTTTGTAGGGCATAAAAGAATCCCCCGCGTTGTTTTGTGCGCGGGTGGCCCGCAGGCCACCCCTACAGTTATTTCTATTCTATCACTTTTTTAGGGCACTTGCAATAAAAAACTTGACAAAACAAAATTTTTTGCGTATAATGAAAGTAGATTAGTATGCAATGGAGCGCCCGCGCGGCCTCCATGATATAAAGATACCCAATACATAATCAGCTTGCGTAGGCCTCGTCATCGGGAGGTCATGCTTGGGCTGTGGAATCACCCCAACGAGCCTGCGATGCTCGCAATGAACCGAAGGTTCGATGGGACCCCGAAAAAAGAAGGAGAATTTTTCTTGCAGCAAAATGGAAATGCGGCAAAAACCCCGCGGCAAAATCCACAAAAATCGCAGCAGCCACAACAGCAAGCGAAACCGCCCGCGAAAAGAGGCCGCCCCCGTAAACAGAAGCTCGAGCCCGTGAAGGTCACGTTCCTGGGCGGGCTCAACGAGGTGGGCAAGAACCTCACGGTGTACGAGTTCCGGGGCGAGCGGATCATCGTAGACTGCGGGCTGGCTTTCCCCGACGCGGACACCCCCGGCATCGATTTAATCATCCCGGACTACGCCTGGCTGGAGCAGAACGCCGAGAGCATCAAGGGCATCGTGATCACCCACGGCCACGAGGACCACATCGGCGGCTTGCCCTTCCTGCTGCGGCGCGTCAACGTGCCGGTGTACTCCGCCAAGCTCACCCTGGGGCTCATCCGCGGCAAGCTCAAGGAGCACCGCCTGCTGGACAAAACCCGGCTGGTGGAGATCCGCCCGGGCGATACCATACCCCTGGGCTGCTTTTTGGTGGAGACCATCCATGTCAACCATTCCATCCCCGACGCCTTCGCGCTGGCCATCACCTGCGAGGCGGGCACGATCATCCAAACCGGCGATTTCAAGATCGATACCACCCCAATCGACGGCGACATGATAGACCTCGCGCGCCTTGCCCGCTACGGAAAGAAAGGCGTGCTTGCGCTGCTTTCGGATTCCACCAACGCCGAGCGCCCGGGCTACACCATGAGCGAGCGCAAGGTGGGCGAGAGCTTCGAAACGCT
>Ga0123353_10013574_pt1 | contig 11679 bp, 12 predicted proteins | sample TergutLab28metaG_3_FD_92763 | JGI IMG/M metagenome (GOLD analysis project Ga0123353, IMG submission 92763) | Labiotermes labralis P3 segment gut microbial communities from Petit-Saut dam, French Guiana - Lab288 P3 | ecosystem: Host-associated > Arthropoda: Insects > Digestive system > Gut ... | reverse complement strand
TGATTTCCGCCGCTTCCTCCGCGCTGATTTGGTATGTCTTTGGCATCTTTATCACCCTCATCTATTATACCATATCTTGCGCGATTTGTCTAGTGTATTATTGGAGGTTAGTATTAGTTCTCAATCGCATGGTATTTTTCCAGCAGCATCGCGGGGTAGTAGGACAGTTTTGCGCGCCTCAAGCCTTCGTCACCCAGGTCCTCCTCGCGGTTGACGAACTCATAGTTCTCAAGACACATGGAGGCGAAGCACTGGTTGATCATCTGGTAGGCGCCGGGCTCCTCGATGAAAGCCTTCTCAAAGTGCGTGCAGAAGCAGTGTTCGTTCAGTTTCTCACCCATGGTGAACGCGATGACCCTGCCGCCGGAACGCAGCAATACGCCGCAAAATCCGAAGTCCTTGTAGTGGGCGAAGCAGCGCTCCAGGGCGCGCAGCTCATCGCGCAGGCCAACGGGGTCCTTCTCCGCGTTGCGAGCCACCCACTGCCGCTCCATCTCCAGGCACTCGTCCAGCAGGCCGGGTGTGATAGCCTCGCAGCGCCAGGTGTTGCCCCGTTCGAACCGCGCGATATGGTTGCGCTTCTGGTGATATTTTTTCCCGGCAAGCCCGGCCAAATCCTCCCGGCGGTAAATATAATCCGCCCAGTCGCGGTTGGCCTCAAAGCGGAAAGCGCCGGGCAAGGCCGCCTCCAGCCTGGGAACATCCCCGCTGGTAACGCCGAAAAGTTTCAGGGGCTTCCCACAGCGCCGCGCGTCCTCCCTCAGCAGGGGGAGCACCTCGCCCAAATCTCCCATACCCAGGGGCAGGCTATAGAGCCCGCAGCCGTTGCGGGCGAGGAAAAACCCATTGTGATGCGTGATTTCGGTGCCGTACCTCTCGGCCCAGGCGTAGATATTGCCGAAGCAGAACTCGCAGCCCATGCGCTTTTCCGCCAGCAGGATGGGCTTGGCCCAGGCGATGTCCTCCGGCCGCGGCGCGCGGAACCGCAGCTCAATGGGTAAGTCGGTCTCCGATGCATTCGCGGATGCGCTCATGGATCTCCTCCAGTGTATATGGGGTATCCGAGCCGGGCGCGGCGCAGGGGACAACCTGCCAGCCCATGGCTCCGGCGGCGGCAAGAGCCGCCTCGCGGCACCGGGTCAGATACGCAAAATCGGCCTCGTGGATATCTCTCCTCGTCTCATCCCCCTGGTAACGCGCGCTGATGAGCGCGCGTGAAACCTCCAGGGGCATGTCCAGGTAAAAGACCAGATCCGGCCTCGGAATTCCCAGTTTGCCGTATTCGGTGTCCTCCAGCCAGTCGAAAAACGCGGGCCATTCCGGCCGGGGAAGCTTGGTTGCCTGGTGGTACGCGTTGGAGGTAGTGTAGCGGTCGGCAAGAATCACCCGCCCGGCCTGGTACTCCTCTGCCCATTTGAGCTTGAAATTCACATAGCGGTCCACCGCGTAGAACAGCGAAGCGGCGTGGGCGCTCACGTCCCCCGGCCGGCTGCCAAACCGCCCGGCGAGGTATTGCCGCACCAGCAGGCTGGAGCCGTCCTCGTAGTCCGGCAGCTTGATGGTCACAGGGTTCATTCCCCGCATAATCAGCCAATCCCTCAACAAGGCCAGCTGCGTGCTTTTGCCGCTGCCGTCCAGGCCTTCCAAGACGATGAGCATAGTACACCTCCCTCCCCTTATTATACCATCAAATTCTCCGCAATGCAAGCAGAAAAATCATATGTCGCCCGCAGGCGGCATTGTGCATGAAATTGTATCCTTCCACCCATACTTCTTTTATCGAAAAGAAAGAGCGGGACGAAAACATGCACTTCAACAAGGTGGAGATCTGCGGGGTGAATACGGCCAAGCTCAAGGTGCTGAAAGAAGCGGAAAAGCGGGAATTGCTGGGCCGCGTGCGGCAGGGAGACCTTTCGGCCCGGGAGGAGCTCATCAGCGGGAACCTGCGCCTGGTGCTCAGCGTGCTCCAGCGCTTCACCGGGCGCGACGAGAACATGGACGACCTGTTCCAGGTGGGCTGCATCGGCCTGATCAAAGCCATCGACAACTTCGACATCGCCCAGCCCGTGCGGTTTTCCACCTACGCGGTGCCCATGATCATCGGGGAAATACGTCGCTACCTGCGGGACAACAATTCCGTGCGGGTGAGCCGCTCCATGCGGGACACCGCCTACCATGCCATGCAGTGCCGCGAGCGTTTGGCCTGCGCGCATCAGAAGGAGCCCACCGTGGAGGAGATCGCCGCGGAGATGCATCTGAAAAAAGAGGACGTCGTGCTGGCCCTCGAGTCCATCGTGGACCCGGTCTCGCTCTACGAGCCCGTGTATTCCGACGGCAACGACACGATTTACGTCATGGACCAGATCGGCGACAGGCACAACGAGGAGGGCTGGCTGGACGAAATGATGATACGCCAGAGCATGCAATCCTTAAGCCCCCGGGAGAAGAAAATCCTCCATTTGCGCTTCATGCAGGGGAAGACGCAGATGGAGGTAGCAAAGGAGATAGGCATCTCGCAGGCGCAGGTGTCGCGGCTGGAGAAGGGGGCGATTGACAGGATTAAGAATCCGGATTGAGTTAATGCGCAGCGTTCAACTTGTTCTGGCTTTCTTTGGCTTTCTTCTTTTTGCTGCGCCACGCAATAAATAGCACAATAATTAAGGAGGAAAACACAAAAACACCCAGAGGCAAAGCGGAGCTGAAAGACGTGAATGCGGATACACCGCCTATGGCATACATCAAATTAGGCAGGAGAAGCCAAATCACAAGCGCTAGAATACACAGGATTAGTGAAGTACCCAGCCTTTTGCACAAGGATTTCAGGCGGGCAATTTCTGCTTCCGCTTCGCAGATTCTCGCGTGGTGGGCTTCACGGGCCCCGGCGTCCCAAGCCGCTTGAGCTGCGCGGGCCTCAGCATCTCGGGCTTCTTGTGCTACACGAGCTCTTGCTTGCGCTTGATGAATCCTAGTGTTGTGGGCTTCCACCTGCCGCATATACTCTGCTTTCATGTCCTGCGGCGCATAGGCCAAAGCTTGCCCATAGTGGCCTGCTTCTCTAATAAGATCGTCCGGCTGTGTGGCCATATCGCAGCGCACAATGCCCCAATAGCTCTCGTAATCCGTCCGGTCCAGCTGGGTTGCTTTTACCCAATCGGCCCGGGCGTTGCCATACTGCCCAACCTCGAAGGACCGGTGGGCGTTGCGCTTGAGCTTTTCCAGGGTCATGCTTTCCATGTCCAGGTGCAGGACGTCTTTCGTTTTCACCGTGGAGCCGCAATAGCTGCAAAAGCTGTGCTCGCGGGTGGTGTCGATCTGGATGCCCGTGGCCCCGCAGTTCGGGCAGGTGACGGATTCAATTGCCATGGCGGTTTCCTCCTTCCGGATTGTCTTCCTCCGGTTGGTCGAGCGCCAGCAGTTTCTTCGTCTTTCTGCCCGCCATAAACCACCAGAACCAAACGGCCCCGGCCACAACGAAGGTAAAGATAATTATTGGCCATACACGGGAGCTAATCAGGACCAGGCTCGCAAGCGACAGCAGGATGGCCAGCACGAGCAGAACAACGCGAAAAACCTTGCGCGCCACGATTTTGCGCCGGAACGCGGCAGCTTTTTTGGCGATTTGCCGCTGTTCCCCGGCGATGCGCTGCTGCTCCAGGTAGCGCTCCTTCTCGATGCACCGCTGTTCCTCGGCGATGCGCTGCTGTTCCCGGTATTTTTCCATCTCGATGCGCTGCTGTTCCCGGCGGCGTTCCTCTTCGATGCGCCGCTGTTCCTCGGCGGCGACCTGCTGCCGCGCCAGGATTCCGGCATTATAGTCCTCCACCTGCTGTACGTAGGCCGCCCTCGCCTCAGGCGGCGAATAGGCCCAGGCCCTGCTGTATTCCGATTGTGTCTGGTCGATAGGGGTATCCGGGAACTGCGCCATCTGGCAGCGCACGATGCCCCAGTAGCTCTCGTGGTCCATTGGGCCGAGTTGAATGGCCTTTTGCCAGCCGGCCCGCGCGTCGTCGTACCGCCGCGCGTCAAAGGACTGGCGGGCATCGCTTTTCAGTTTTTCCAGGGCCGCGATGCGCCGGGCCTCCTCCATATGAATTGTCGCGCCGCAGTAGCTGCAAAAGCTGTGCTCGCGCGCGGTATCGATCTGGATGCCAGTGGCTCCGCAGTCCGGACAGGTGACGGATTCGATGGCCATGGTGGTACGCTCCTCACATAAAAAAATGCCAGCTTTGTAGATTATAGCACCTTTGCGGCGGCGGCGCAATACAAATTTGCAGAAATATCGCTTGACAACCCCACGCCGCATCGCTATAATGGTTGCCCCAAATGGAAGGAAGGGTGATGCGAATGGAGGAAAGCGTGAAAGCGCGGGAGGGTAAAAGGAACAACCGGCTGCTGTTCATCGCTGTAGCAACGCTGGGGTTGCTGATATATACCGCGGGGGTATGCGCCTCGGCCATCTATGTGGACCGGCGCGCGCTCGCACGGCAGGCCGGGAACGAACTGTCCTGGGAGGAGGACGATGATACCCTGCCGGCGGCGGCCGGCGGCGGGATGCTGGAACTGGGTCAAAAGATCACGGCGCAGGGCGAGTGCGAGTTCACGGTTGTGGACTGCTCCTTCAGCCGCGAGGCTTTCGCGCCCAATGCCACCGAGGATTCCCCGGGCTACGTGGCGGGCAGCGAGGCCCAGGGCTACGTGGACCTGGCCGTCAAGTACAAGAACCTGAACGGCGCCGCGGCGGATATTGACGGCATCGCCAGCCCGGTGCTCACCTGCGCCAACGGCGACACTTACGGCGCCTTCGCGGTGATCGAAAGCCCCGGCGGCAGCCAGTTCGTCGAGTACGCCGAAATCGCCCCCCGGCGCGGCGAGCTGCTGCACTACCTCTTCCTGGTGCCCAAAGACGTGGGCGAAGGCGCGTTCTGGATCGAATTCACCATCGCCGGGCAGGAATATACCATAGGCTTCGCGGAGGGCTTCGCGGAGTAAATCTCTCTCTTTCTTCTTGTATCGCATTTTCATCCGGAGGCATATAATAGGGTGAAGACGGCCCAGCCTCTGAGGTCAAGACCCTTATGGCCTTTTGGGTCGTTGCGAGATGGAAGGAGGATTCCCCCGGATGAATCAATGTAATCGTTGCGGGTGCCGCCCGTGCTGCTGCGGAAACGGGATAAACGAAATCTGCCATGGCATCAACTGCATCGCTTCCGGCGTTGGCAAAACGATCTGCTGCGGCATCAATGTGCTTGGCAGCATCGCCTGCCCGCCCAGACCCTGCTGCAGGCCGTGCTGCAATCCCTGCTGTAGACCGTGCTGCAGGCCCTGCCCGCATCCCCCCGCCTGCAGATGCCGCTGCGTCTGCCGCTGCGAACGCGTCTGCGACTGAAACAGCGCGTAACCCCAATACACACGCGCGCCTTTTCTCTACAGAAAAGAAAGGGCGCGCATTTTTTGTGCTTGTTTTCTCTTGTCGCTTATAGTATAATTGGTTGGAACTAACAGAAAGCGGGTGAACATATGAAACTTGGCATCATCTCCGGGCCGGACGAAAAGGGCTTCCAATACGTAAAAAACTTTGGGCTGGACACCACCGAATTTTGCATCAACGTGGGCCACGATGCGAAACAATACCTTCCGCGGGCGGAGGAGCTCAAGGGCTACTGCGGGCAATACGGCGTGCGGGTGGCCAGCATCGGCCGCTGGGGCACCAAACGCGTAACAGCGGAGGGCTTTAACCGGGAGGAATACGAGCAGGACCTGGCTCTGATCGACCTGGCGGCGGCCCTCGGCTGCCCGAACTTCACCTGCGGCTGCAACGGGGTGGAGGGCATGCCCTTTGAGGAAAACGCGCGGCTGGCGGTGGAATACTTCCGGGCGCTGGCGGAATACGCCAAACCGAAGGGAGTGAGCATCCTGGTATACAACTGCGACTGGAACAACATCATCTACGACAAACGCGGCTGGGACATCGTCCTGCCCCAGGTGCCGGAGCTCGGCATCAAGTACGACACCTCGCACTGCATCAACCGGGACGGCGATTACCTGTGGGAGATGATGGAATACGGGCACCACATCGGGCACTTCCATGTCAAGGGCACCGTGCGCGTGCGCGGCGAGAATATCCCCGACCCGCCCGCCGGCCTGGACGACATCCCCTGGGGCGCGGTGATGGCGATCCTCTACACGCACGGCTACGAGGGGGCCCTGAGCCTCGAGCCCCACTCCCACGTGTGGAGCCATGGCCCGAAGGGCGACTGGGGTGTGCGCTTCACCATCGGCATGATGCGGCGGTACATCATGCCCGGGGACAGCGGAGGCAGCGGGGCGTACATGCCGTAAAGGCGGCCATGCAAAAAAGCGAAAGCCTTGTTATACAAGGCTTTCATATGCATTGGTTTTCTAAAAGAGCCGCGACTACCGGGGTTCTTTGAGTCCATCCAGGACTTCCTGCGGGATTTCCGGTTTCGGCGCGTCTGGATAATAAAGCTTGTACGGGATAAAGCGCGTCCTTAAGTTCATCTGCATGGTATGGAAGACGGAATTCGGCTGCCCGAACGGGTAGAGGAAACTATACTTTGTGCTGCCTGCCCTCAAAATGCTACGGGCAACCGTAAGGCAATTGTCGTTGTCAACCGGCCAGACGCTGGCCCAGAAGCTGGCTTCCCTGGCGAACTCCTTGAACTGGGTGGTTTCGGCATAGTCGTACATTCTGCGCCCTTCTTCAGGCTTTATGCCGAATAAGATGACCCTGTCGAACTGAAACAGCGACCCCGCGAAAGGAATCCCTTCCTTCAAAAACGTCTGCACCTGCGCGGGTGAATACGGCAGCTTCAGCAAACCGCTCCTTCGGTAACTGTAGAGCCTGCCATAGCCGTTTTCATCCACTAGCATAAGCCCGAGATGCCCGCTGCCATAGACGCCCCTCGTGTCGTTGACCAGCATGCATTGCGTGATCGCGTCGGGGTCGAACCCCTTTTTCTCCGCAGCGGATACGCTCATTGCGCAGACAGCGCACATCGTAAGACCAACCAACAGAATAGCTAAAAACCGTTTCATAGTAGTAGTGCCCCTTTCATATGATGTTTAATCATTTCATGTAGGGCGTGTTGTTCGCGTCCCACAGTATTCTATCAGAAACCAGAGCCAAATGCAAGCCTTTGTGAAAATAAATTCTTTCCAGGCCGCGGGCCGGCGCAGTGCAGCCCCATGCCGCAGCGGATTTTAGGGAAGGCCAAACCCGCCGCGATTGATGGGACGCAGACCCTTACTCCGCTTTTTCCCTCCACAGGAAGCGCACGGTGTTGCCGCTGACGGAGTAGCGGTCTGTATAATTTCTGTCTATAGTCGTGCTCCCAGCGCTAAAGCCCTTGGCGGCCATCGCCTGGGCGCACGCCGCCGCCATTTCCGCGTTGGGGAAGCGCAGCGCGCCTTCCATGGTGAGGTATTCGCGCGAGAAATCCCGCCCCGTAATGTATTGCTTAAAGCCCGTGACCCACCAGGTGTTCTCCATGGGCCGGGTAAAGAGCCTCTCCTGGTAGTGATACATCGAAAACTGCATGCCGATCCAGTCGCCCGTGGTCGCGCCCTGGTAGTGCTCTATGGGAGACCATTGGGGTTTGCTGTACAGGCCCATCTCGCCCCCTGTGTACAGGCCGTACCCATAGGTGCCTTTCCACAACTGCACCATCCAATCGCGGCCGCCATAATTGAACCGAATGCGCGTCGTATCGAAGAAGCAGCCGGCGACAGGGGAAAGCGTGTCGTACGCACTGTTGAAGCCGAACAGCCACTGGTAGGCATACTTCGTATGGAAGATGTACTTCTCGCTGGGCCAGTATCGTAAGGAGGGAAGGCCGACGACGTTCCAGAAGCCGGAGGGGGCCTGGGGTTGTACCGCCGCCTCCTTTGGCGCCTCTTCGGCGTGCACGGACAGCGGCAGGGCGAGCATGAGCGTTAAAATCAGGGAAAGCGCAAGCAAGCAGTGGAGAATTTTTCTTCCTGTTTTCATAGTGGGTAGCCTCCTATATTGAATTTTATTTGTTGTTTTGTCACCATACAATGCACACTGCCGGGCCAAGCGCGGAGTCCAGCGTTGTGTAGCTCAATTCGCCTTTGGCCGCCGCTTTGTCCAGCGCCGCCTTCATGGTCTCCAGCAGGGCGTCGTCCTGCGGCGCGAGGGTGGTCTCCAGCGTCAGGTGCTTGCCCTCCAGGGGCGTTTCATGGATGGAGAAGCCCGCCGTCCACCAGCGCGGGACCATGGGCCTGTCGATGAGCACAGCGCCGCCCCGTTTATCGGTGAGCTTGAAGGACATGCCCACCAGCTCGTCGTCGCCGATCGTATCGTAGAACTCGACCAGGCGGCTCTTTGGTTTGCTGTAGAGGCCGATTTCCCCGCCGGGCATGTTGAGATAGCGGCCCTTCCACAGCTGAAGCAACCAGTCCCTTCCGCCATGGGCAAACTTTACGCGGACTGTATCGATGTTGGTCATCGTGCCGCTTGAGAGCAGCAGGTCGTCGTACAGCTTCATATAGCCGAGTTTGCGCTGCCAGTTGCCCTGGGTGCTTTCCAGGAGATTGTCGTCGACAAAATAGTTGTAGCCCAGATTGCCGAAGCCGTTTTCCCCGCCGAGCCGGCCGGTATTCGTGTTCAGGGTTGTCCCGGTTTTGACCGCGGCCGTGCTGCCGTCCGCATAGCTGAACACCCCGACGAATTCATAGTCATCCGGGTCGGTTTCCAGCGGAACGGCCTCGACATAGAGGCTTTCGGGCATTTTGATTGCCGCGCCCGCCACGCGGTAGACGGTCTTGAGCAGGGTGTTGTCCTGCTCGTGGTAGTACATGGCTCTATCCAGCCACCTGTCGCCCAGGCCGTCGAGCAACCAGGGGGCCATCCTCTTTTGCCAGCGGGCATAGTAGAAGGGATCCGGCATGAGGTCGGCGGCCTTGCCCATATGAAAGCCGTTGGCGGCCTCGATTTTGTCCCATGCCGCCTCGAACACGGGGTCCCAGGTGATTTCGCTGCGGGGCGGCGGAACACGATCTGTCACCTGGCTGAGGATTGGGAAGCGTCCGTTGACGGCTTTTTCCCAGGCCTCGCCGTCCCAGGCTGCTTCGCCCTGCGCGCCCAGGCCGGATATGAAGCTGAGAAAGCTGATGATCGTGGCAAGAAGGATGCTAAGCGCTGAAGCCATGGATTCTCCTCCATCGCAAAAAATGCAGTGCATCTGGTCTATGGACAGTATACCAGACATTGCCTGCCTTGTCAAGACCAATCGGGAAATCCCGGAAACTGGAGATCCGGAAATCCCGGAAACTGGTTTGACAGTACCGATGTAACATAGTCGTTCCATAGGGCCGCTTTTCCTCAGTTCGCAGCTTGCCAATTACAGCCTGACCAATAAATTTTTTTCGGACCGCAAAGCGTGTCTTTGCCGGGTAGTTCTAACGCTCCCCCGCTCCCCGTAAAATAATGAGGCATTCAGCATTCAGCATTGGAGGAAAGCCATGCGTACCCTGCGGGAGGGCGACTGGGGCGCGGCGGTGGAACTGCTGCAGTGGGGTCTTGGGCGCGCTGGGGCGCACGTCGCGGCGGACGGCATATTCGGCCAGCTGACCGCGCAGGCCGTCAAGCGCTGGCAGGAGCAAAGCCGCCTCGAACCCGACGGCGTAGCGGGCCCCAGGACCTGGGCCTCGCTGTATCCTTATCTGGTCGGCATACGTATGCACAGCGTGCGAAGGGGAGACACTTTTCCTGTCCTTGCGGCGCAATACAGCACCACGCAGGAGGCCATCGCCGTGGCAAATCCCCTGGCGCTGCCGAACCGTCTGGCCCCAGGTCAGACGCTGCGCATTCCCCTGGATATGGCCGTTGTGCCCACGGACATCCGCTGGAGCTCGGACCTGCTGGAACTGGTGGTAGAGGGACTGCGCGGGCGGTACCCCTTCCTGGGTGTCAGCGTCATCGGCAGCAGCGTGCTGGGCAGGCCGCTGTATCAGCTGACCATCGGCCGGGGGGAAATCTGCGTGGGCTACAACGCCGCGCACCATGCCAACGAGTGGATCACCACGCCCGTCCTGCTGCGCTTTCTCGAGCAGTACGCCTACGGCGTGGCTTTTGGCGGCCATGTGGGCGGTGCGGACTTCCGCGGGCTGTATGGGCACTACACCCTGGATATCGTGCCAATGGTGAACCCCGACGGGGTGGACCTCGTCACCTGCGCCCTGGCGGAGGACTCGGCGCCCTACCGGCAGGCCATGGCCATCGCGGCTTCCTTTCCACACATCCCCTTCCCGGACGGCTGGAAGGCCAACATCGAAGGCATTGACCTCAACCTGTCCTATCCCGCCGGTTGGGAAATCGCGAGGCGTTTGAAATTCTCCCAGGGCTTCGACCGCCCCGCTCCGCGGGACTACGTCGGTCCCGCGCCGCTGGCCGCTCCCGAGGCCGCCGCCATGGCCCGCCGCACAAGGGAGGCAGGTTACCGTCTCATCCTGGCCTACCATACCCAGGGGAAGATCATCTACTGGAAATATGACAACTTCGACCCGGCGGGGGCCTACGCCCTGGCCCGGCGCATGGAGGCCGTGAGCGGCTATTCGGTGGAGACCACGCCCGATTACGCCGGCCACGCGGGATACAAGGACTGGTTCATCAAGACCTTCAACCGGCCGGGATATACCATCGAGGCGGGCAAGGGCGTCAGTCCCCTGCCCCTGAAGCAGTTCGATGAGATTTACCGGGATAATTTCGGGATTCTGCTGCTGGGGATGGTGGGAATAGAATAGAGAACAATTTATCGTTGCATTTCCACCTTTTGTATGTTACAATTGATATCAGAAATTACACGAGGTGATAACCAATGACAATCTTTAAGAACGCCCACTTTATCTCCTGCGAGAAGGAGAACCGCGAATTTTCCGTCCTGGCCGAGGACAGAGGCCGCATCGTCTACTGCGGGGATGAGATACCCGCGCAATACGCAAGCGCGCCCACTGTGAATTTCGGCGACAAAACCGTAGTACCCGCCTTTGCCGATACGCACATCCATTTCGCCTCCCACGCTCTGTTCGAATCCACTTTGGATGTCCGCGAGGCCTTGGATTTTGCGCAGCTTGGCCAGATGCTGCGGGACTACGAGGCCCGCACGAAGAAACAGAAGATCAGCGTATGCTTTGGTTGCTGCGCCCACACAGTAAAAGAGGGCCGCCTGCCCGAAAAGAGCGATCTGGACCTTTATACAAGCAGGCCCACCCTGATCGTCAAGTACGACGGCCACGCGGGGGTGGGCAACGCCGCGCTGGTGGATTCCCTGCCGGAAGCGGTACGGGCCGACCCCGGCTTCGACGCCGAAACCGGCTGGATGACCCAGAACGCCTTCTACGAGGGCGTGAATTTCATGACGGCGCAGATCTCGCCTCTGTCGATTCTTTCTGGCTTGCAGAAGACGGCCGACGGCATGGCGCGGCGCGGCATCGGCCTTATACACGCGGTGGAAGGCGTGGGCTTCAAGAACGACATCGACCTGGACATGATGCGCTTCGCCGCCCGGGGCCTGCCACAGGATTTTAGACTCTTCTTTCAGACCATGGATATCAGTAAAGTCCTGAAACGCAAGCTGCCCCGCATCGGCGGCTGCTTCCGCCTGGCCCTGGACGGCTGCTTCGGCTCGGAGGACGCCG
>Ga0123353_10013573_pt1 | contig 11679 bp, 6 predicted proteins | sample TergutLab28metaG_3_FD_92763 | JGI IMG/M metagenome (GOLD analysis project Ga0123353, IMG submission 92763) | Labiotermes labralis P3 segment gut microbial communities from Petit-Saut dam, French Guiana - Lab288 P3 | ecosystem: Host-associated > Arthropoda: Insects > Digestive system > Gut ... | reverse complement strand
TTTTTTTTTTTTTAAAAACGTAGAGATTAATGTACACAAAATCTTAACCGTACAAGCTGTCCTCTGTGTGTATGTGTGTGTGTGTGTGTGTGTGTGTGTGAGAGAGAGAGAGAGAGCGAGAGACATAGAGTATTTCAGAGAACAAAGCGCTTATAAGAAAATACTTAACTAAGAAGGAGGAAGCAACAGGAAGCCGGAGAAACATTTGCAATGAAAATCTTCATAAGTTTTTTTTTCTTCACCAAATCATTATGAGAAATCTGTTCTCGAAATCGCGTAACATATCAGGCGAGAAAAATTCTAAATCTGGTGGCTGATATCGGGGCCAAATCATTAACAATTTATCTCGCCAGTTCCAGCACAATCGCAGGTCCGCAAGTACTATATTCCAAAGAGGTACATAACTGTATGATCTGAAGTTCTCGTGGTGTTACGGAGAAAGTTTCAAGACTTGTGGGACGTTACACCCTGTAGACTGGTAGACAGTTGTCAACGTAGGGAAGAATCGCTATGTCTTTTTGTCTTCAGGGTTAAGTAGTCCAAGGAGAGTAGCAGCTTTTGAACTGCTGGACTTTGAATATAAAGGCATAACGGTCCTTCGAAACGTCGTTAACTACTGGCCAGTCGACAAAGTTGAACTTTCCACGAGGCTTGAATATTCAAGTATAAGGCTATATATAACTGAACAGTTTACTGTGCTGTCTGCTGGTATTGAAAGGACACAGAAATTGAAAGTCACTTGCTTAGGAGGGTGTATTTTCCCCCCAAAATTCAATTATAATTCACTCAATAGTCTACGAAGAAGATAAATCGCTGTTTTCTCTGTCATTCATTGTGCAGTTAGGAGATTATTACATATTATAACTTTACATCCAAGGCTACCAAAGAATAATAAATATGGAATTTAAGTTGACATGTCAAACTGATTGTGTCGGTTTTATACCAGCACGGCATACAAGGCAGGTTTGCAAGATTCCTGGGCAACCGGACGCCTGGGGGAATAAATTTTATATGCTGGAACGCAATATTTTCAGCATAATTACTGACGTTTTCCTTAATGCAACAGTACGGCTCACTTCACATGCATGGATCGCAAAGGGCTAGAAAATACGAAGGTTCACAGTTTGACTACAGAATTTTGGGCCTGCTGTATGAAACTTGATTTATGTCACCCCTGTGTTGCCTGTAATGTGAAGGTAGCTCCTAGATTTTTGCAAATTTGTGGACCCGTGGTAAAGGAAACGAAAGATGAAGTCTAGTTGTATGAACTTAAAATTCTGCCCCGAGCAGCCCTCTTCACAATTTGGGCACTTCACTCCAGGAAGGAAAGCGAATAGCCTTCAATGATTAGTGGAATCAAGAGCAGGCATGTCTATACTGGCGGGGAATTAATTTCAACATCTCTCGAAGGTCGGATTTTTAAATAGCGATATTTTATATAAACTTTATTAGTGTCAGAGAAACAATTTAGCCTACGGAAAAACAAATTGCTGAAACACTTTTGCACTTGCAAAATCAAAAGCTGTAGCTTGTGCATGTATAACAAAGAAATTATAAAATAACAGCTGAAAAATTAGTTGTGTGTTATTAAATAACTTTTCATTAGATTAGAATTAAGCCATGTGAAATTATTAAAGACTTCTCATGAATAGGCAAGTGTTAGAATTAAGCCATGTGAAATTATTAAAGACTTCTCATGAATAGGCAAGTGTAAGTTGTTACACATAAAACTCTTCTGTGACTAATCCTGTGTATGTTTCTTCTCCTTATGTGTATAATTGCACCGGAGTGAAAATATCTTTAACTGACGCAGCAAATGAATCATAAGTATTATATGAATATTCAATTATATTTCTATAAAAGGTTTCGGATTAAAACTGACTCATCTTCTAAAACTGTTAGAAAAAACATCGTCTCTGAAACCGTATATAAAATAAGCTTTGAAGGGGGTTAAATCCTTTAATAGCATCCGTGATTGCTGACAATGTTTTCAGTTAAAATATTCATAAAGGAATGAAAAGGGTGAGCTCAAATAGATGGAATGATAACACACTAGAATATAAGGCTCAAAGGGAAAAAACGAAAAAACGGTATCACTTATGTTCACCAAAATATATCAGATTTGGCGAAGTATAAACAGTACAGAATTTTAAATCCACGTAACACAATACACACATAGCCAATAGTTGTGTATGGATCAGAGACTTATCCGATCAACATAAACTCTTCTTTGCGTGAATAATGAATATAATATGAGTAGGCCTACTCCTCTGAAACTTGAATCACATTGAGGAATTTAAGATAATATTTGCACACATTTGATGCTTATGTTCTACTGCAGTATTTATGAGCGGATTACAGGATAATATAGAAGTATAACTTAAGAAAATAGGAGAGGGATTTTGTGGAATGGATTTATCTGGATCTGGAGGAAGACATAAACAGAGAAACATATCTTTGTATTTCATAAAATAAAAATTCCAGTAATCGACGAGAAACTGTTGGATTTTTAAGAATTATTCTTCTCAGTGACGTTTGTTGTTGTACAGTTTTCACATGTTACATTATATTTATATATGTGTGTGTGTGTGTGTGTTTATGTCTCGCTGTAGGTTTTTTTAATTCTTTAATTATCAAATTAATAGGGCCGTCAAAGACAGGAGCCTAATTTGAATGGTTGAAGATAACACCGCCATCTACGCAACTTCATATAATTCAGGTATGTAAGTATGTATGTATGTATTCACATTACACAGCTACATGTCTCAATTGGCACACTGTCATATTCAGGATGTAATTTTATACTGTAATAAGAACTCCAGAATAATTTCCACCACCGTTTATTACACAAGTTTTCTACCGCCGTCCTCACGTATTGCCAAAATACGTAAACAATATACGTAACAGCAAACAAACAAACAAATGTCATACGTATGTATAGGTATATATAACAAAGAGGTACAGTTCCTTCCATACGCTAAATTTACCTGCACTCACACTATTCCAACAATGGCAACTAAACAAACCTGTAACGCTGTACTTCCCCGTTGTCTCCAAGCATCTCTTCAACTTGTAGCACCAACATTCAAAAAGCAATTTCGCTAAAACCGCGCCGTATTCTCTTTACGTGGCGGAGAATAGCCTGGAGGAACTCAGTCTCTCGAGTAGCACGAGAGCTGAGGCGTGGTGGGATCACTTATAATATTGCTATGCTGCTGTCCTGACTTGAGTTTTGTTACTCGGAAATTGGCTTCTTTTAAACTGATTGGCATTGAGTTCGAAGAGAGAAGAGTTATGGGTCATTCATTTTTTTAAAGAGGTTCTTCACTGAGTTTGAAGCTTAGAGGGTGTCATAAGTGAGAGTCATTCCGACCCTGCACGAATCAGGCACTAGGCTACAGGCATACATCAAACTGCTCACTATGTTCTGAAGAGAATTGCTTCGAACCAAAGCCTGCCACAAGAAGTTAGTCTCTCGTTCATCATTTCCATTCCCACCTTGTATCTCCCTATTACGCCTAACTTCTAGAGATCTGTCTTATTTAATTCTGTATTGTTTATATAGTACACAATTGAAATTCGGTGATATTCTGCGAAAATGTTAGAAAACCTAAACTCAAGAAGGGAAAATTTTAAGTACTGAGCTGCATCCTATCAGCTGCGGTTTAATTCTGTTAAGACAAGTTCTTCAATTTTCAATTTAGAAAATTATATGCGATCTTTATCAACTACTTCAACGTGCAAAAACAGTTTCCCGTGAATGATAAATCTTGTATCATTACTCATTTTCTCGTTAAGATGTTGTTGCTGTGTAGCACTTTCACTTCTATAAATTCAAAATTATCGTGTTTAGAAAATATTTTTCATCTTCCAAGCAGCCCATAAATAGTAGCAAAAGTTTAGAGCAATAAGAGCTCTCAGATTAATAAAGTTTACTTGCGTAGTAATAATTTTTAAAAAAAATTAATTGGGGGTTAATGCCTCATCCATAATCTTCAGAAATAGACCCCACAACGCTGTATCTGTCGTGGTTACCATATAGGCCTAATTTTGTAACAGTACGGATGCACAATGTATGTGTCTTCCGTATTACAGCTGCAAGAATAAATAACAAGGCAGTAAATTCACTATAATATAACACTGAGGAACTCTCGTTTAACAATTTTGCTGTGGAAGAGCCATAAGTATTCAATATTATCAGGTCGTGTGTCTGTATTCTTGAATTTGTTACCTGGCATGCTAATCGCAACCTATCTGCTTTGTGTTACATTGTCACAATTTGCCTGTTTGCCTCTACCATACTTGTCCACATTATGTCATAAAAGGCACGATTATCGGAAAAAAAATATAGCGAAACTAAAATGTGCGTTTTAATTTTCTCTGTATCTTTGTACGTAATATTTCTCGTCCTCAGACAAAGACAACGAGATACTATCATAAACATACACAGATTTCCATGTAAAATACCAATTAATTATTTTTGTCAAATTTTAATCAAATCTGAATTTTTCGGACAAATTTTCCAAACATCCTCAAAAAGCGAACTTCATGAAAATCCGTCCAGTGGTAGCCGAATTGTTCCATGCGGTCAGGCAGTCGGATAGACCGAAACGGCGAAGCTAACAGTCGTTATATGTACAATAATGGCAGCAGCAAATGCACAGCACACAAATACGCTAAAATTAACATTATACATACAGTAAACTCATACGGCTGACAGTCGCTCTTCCCAGTTTTGCGAACGCGACTAAAAGGGGAAGAAAACTATATCCACTGCAGTTCTATAATATATATTAGATGAACAAACTGTCTGCGGCTTTTCAAGAACAGAAACAGAATCGGTTTATAAATCTACGGCCAGATGCTGTCTTACGTATTGTCTTAAAAATGTTGAAATAATCGATACCAGGGAAAATAAGCAAGCAGCTCAAATAAACATTATTACAAGATTTATTTCTTTACGACAGAATATCCCGATTCTTCCACATTTTGTATGTGTCCTTTAGGTTCTGAATTTGATGGTTCGTTGTTAGATTTGTGGACCTATTAAAAACACATGAACATCCATAAGTTACACACATATTGCAAATCTGCAACATTACGTTCCATGAAGGCAAGAAGCAGAGCCGTCGGCAGTAATTCTGGACATCACCACAATGCTCGTTTGTCATTTGCGGCAACAATTTCTAATACAGCTTGTTTTGTGAGCGTTCGTGCCTGATGTTTGTCTACTTTCTGCTGGCCAGTAAACTTGCAGAAGATATTGAACGCATGCAAATTTCTAACTGGGCTGCAGTTGTCATCAGGAAGACCATTCCCTTATAATTGCTACTTCTGCCTCCTCTTTCTATACTGAGAAAGAGAGTAGTGCAGATCTTACGTTCGTGCGCTTGGTCGGATCGCGATTTTGTCTCTGCCGCGGACAGGACCCTCCCAACGGTGCAGAGGTTGGAGAGGGGTTGCGGTAAATTGTCGGTGTCTGGTGCTGGCATCTACAGCATTGCATTAGTACTAGATTTCTTCCCCTCCCTCAACTTCGTGTAACGCTGGGGAACGACTGCGTGTTAAAGAATAATGCTGGGGTTAAATACATGTTAAATATTATATACAGCGAGCAGGCCGTGTGTTTAAATTCAGTGCATGAGACCAGGAAAAACATAAAAAGTTCCAGACTACTTATTATTCTCTGAAGCTACGAATTAAAATTCGCTTAATTCCTAAGTACGGCACGACTTTTCATTTAGGCTTAAGGACATTAATTGTAATTGTTTCCAATTGTTCCAAACAAGGATTTCGTACAACCAAGATCACAACTATCGTGGAAATAAAAAAATATTTTATGAAATTCGAAGGGAAATATGCGTACTGGCTCAGATTCCAGTTGTGGCTACTATTTTAACACAAACTTGCTACAGTAGTGTCACTGCAGTTCAATTTTCATGTTTCGTTCTAGATACATGGCATGCTGACTGAGATCGTCCTGGATCCCACACAGCAAATGCATGGAAAAATAAAACAGACTTTTGGGATATGACGTCGTGTTTATTGGTAATTTGTATTCCAAGACGACTTGAAGCAGCAAGCTCCCCCGACACGTCTCCGATTTAAACCTTAATCCACAAGGCTTTTAGAACACTAAACCACATAAACGCAGCAATAGTTCATCAAATTATGTCCCTAGGGCTTACTTCCACAAATTTCCAAATAAGTTACTAACCCCCACTCCTCCCTTAATGCCATACATTCCGATATGCAGACAGCGTCGTTTCAAAATCCGTAAGTAAAGAGAGAAAAATAAACAACAAGCCGGCCTATTCATATGCTCCATTTTATTAACTTGAAAGAAAGAGTTCTTATCACTGGCATATATCAGTTATTGCATATACAGAGTGTTTCAGTAGGAATAGTCAATATTTTAGGAGGTGGCAGTATGGACTTTTCCGAGTAAATAAGTTCACATAAACTGTGTCCAATTTTCAGTGGGTGTGGAGATACAGCTGTTTGAATGTTACGCTTAAAAACCTTACAAAAGTATGAAGGAAAGACAAGTGACGTATTGATTGCACTTATTGGTTATGTAAATAGTCTCAATAAACTGCAACAGTTCAAAGTAAGTGTTAAAAAATCCCACCATCGACTTCAATGCACTTTTCAACCCTCTTGGCAATAGTACGTTTAGCTCTCCTGAGGTGGTCTTGGCGTTCTTGCTTTATGAGGGCAGCACAATCACAATGCGAGCGACAAATTCGTCTCTTGTGTTTACCTTTTCTTTGTAGACTTCGCTTTTCATCCATCCCCACAGACAAAAATCTAATCTGTACGCGCCAACTTCAAACAGCTATATCTTCACACCCATTGAAAACTGAACGCATATTTATATTAACTTATTTACTAGGTATAGTCCATACTTCCACCACCTAAAGATTTACTATTCCTCCTGAAACACCCCTATATATATATAACGAAACACAGAATGCACATCCGTTGCAGGGCACTCTTCGCAACATAACATTACACAACACGGCAATTTGCCACAATACCCAACTGGCACAAACGAAATTAATGTGACTTTTTATAGTTTGACTTTAGCAAGGAAGATATAGTTCCCTGATGATGGTCCTAGGACCGAAACATGTTGGAGCGTTTTTAATGTTTTAATATTTTAATGTGTAAGTTTTATAAATTTTATATATGTGCAGTAGTTGGTATAATCATTGAGTAATTCAAAGTATATAATTCGTTACAAAATGCAACAATCACCAAAAGATAACACCTTAACTCACGAATACAGTCCAAAATTGCACTGTCAGTTTCAAACATACATTTTAATATTATCCTCCAATGCACGCCTAAAACACCCAGTACCAGGACTTAATAGTTTATTGCAAGAATCCTTTAAGAGCTCCTACACATGTATTAAAGACGAATTTCCTTTTATCTGCACGTCTTATTTCCTAAGAACCCTAAAATCTACCACACGAACTGGTGTGTTTGAGTTTGTTTTATATTATTTGTCTGACCTCATAGAATTTCTTGTTGGTATTCAGCTGCAATTTTCTTGCTGCTTGACGCTAAACACAGTGAGTGAGGCAGATTCAGTAACAACTGGAGCGTGTGGCGGGGTGGTCCCTAGAGACGGTTAGCTACTCACCCCGGTCAATCCACACTTGTATGCCTGTGGGAAACACAAGACCGTGCTGCTGCACACTGCAGAATGTAGGACCTCCGGACGAGAAAGGTAATTATTTCGCGAAACAGCATTTACCGTGTACACAGAATTTAAAACAAGCACGGGGAGGATAAACAGAATGCGAGTACTGCAGGGATTGTGTTGAAGCACTAGAAGCAAGTAAGCCAGTAACTCTAACACACTTTTAAACAATTAGTGTTTTCACAACGTTTTCATTTTTAGACACGCAATGTTCAACTGATTCTTTGAATATACTTCGATAATTCACCAAGATTACAGGGATGACCGTGGTCAGAAAATGGGCTGAAGAGTCATTGCAAGAATAAAAACAATGATTCACCAACATACTGACAAAATTGAATTCTTAGTGGAAGAAAACCCACTAGAACTACATAGGTAAAAGCAGTCCCGTTACAGGCCTGGAGTGGCCCAGAGAGTTCCATGAAGTTAAGGTTCCCAAATTTCATGACAACGGCACAGGATGGTGGTAAGGTTGTCAGCCTTACGCACGGGCCGCCTTTACCCCCAGAAAATGCTCCTGGTACTCATTTATGTTAGAGGCTGAGTCGACCCCAGGGCCATAGTGTGATCGGAAGGATTTTATGTAAATGAAAAATCCAATGACACTAGCTGGGATCGAACCAGCGACCTTCTGATTTGTAGCAACTACATAGGAGTTTCTGTAATTTTAAGTTTATTCTGTATAATTTATATTTACGAAACCCACAGACAGAACGGAATGCTTTATATCTGCCTGTTAAAAGTCCTCAGTGTTTTTGACACTTCTAGAATTCACGCAAAACCACGCACTTAACTATGCACCGTAACGTGAAGACTTGGACGCGTGGAAGTATCGTAATCCCGCACCAGATAGGGGCTCAAGAAGGACGAGGTAAGGGTTACTGGAGGAAACTGCATGACGAGGAGGTTCATGATCTGTCTTTCTTGCCACATATCGTTCGGATGATTAACTCAAAACGAACTACAGAGGAGGAGCATGTGGCATGTATGGGGGCAGGAGAAGTTCATTTAGGGCTTTGCTGGGAAAACCTGAGAGAAAGAGAAGACTAGGAAGATCCGGGCGTAGATGAGAGGATGATATTAAATATATATGAAGGAAATCGGTTGGGATGGCATGGACTGGATTGATTGGATTCAGAATAGGCACTACACCAGTGGCAGGCTTTTGTGAACACGGTAATAAATCTTCGGGTTCCACAAAATTGAAGGGAATTTCTTTTATATCAGATTAGTTGCTAGCTTCTCAAGGTCTCTGCTCTATGTAGTTAATTAGCTGAGGGGGGGGGGAGGTTCACCCCTAGGAAAGGGCTCCCGTATGTTGAAGTGTAGTCAGGTAGGCTGAAGAGTCGGACTGGACGCAGAAGGCAAGACTGTTACACGCAGGATATTTGAAGTTCCGCAGCGGTGTGGTTGAGGTTGCTGTTCTAATGAAACGACATAGCATCTTTGATGGATACATGGCTATCGGCTTTTCGAATAACGCCGTGTCACTGAGCAATATGTTCAAAAAACTCTAGTCCCTTACTGATTAAGACAACACGTTCTTTCGAAACGTCGGGAAAACAATTTCCTCGTGACGCAGTCTCGCACCTTAGAACGGAATCATCAAACACTTGCGTCTCTGATTAGAACGGAGACAGATTCCCCGATCGCCCAGCGTGTAACCCATCCATTTACTGACATACCCAGGCTCATGAATTACATTACTAATTTTAAACACACACTGGACTTTTACAAAAATACACATTTCTTTACTGTGTAAATATTATCCTTTGTAGCAGTCATGCTTCAATATTGCTGTAGAGTAGGTGCGTAATAGTTTAACTTCCCCATAACCCAGCGAAGTCTTGGGCATGACCATACAATTGTGTTATCAGAACTAAATTGTCGAGAGATAGAAACAGTGAAGAACAACTGCGCTATTTATTGTAAAAACCCGTATTCACGTAATAATGCTACATGTTTCGACCGTGCGGCCATCACCAAACATGTATTCACAAAAACATACAAAGGAAAGTAACGTTATAACCTCCGCGTGTAACACAACAAGTAATTGCATTTCTTACTTATGCCGAAGAAAGTTTTTACTTCCACCACCGGTTTCTGCAGTATAAAGTATTATAGTTACATCTGACACATAACAGTGAACAACGAAGGCAGCGTACTCCTGATTATGAACATGAGATTTTGACATCCGAATAAGATGCGTCTCTTAAACGTATTTTGGAGTCAATGTAATGTTCTACACTGCTGCCACCAAAAATAATATATTATTATTGTTCATAAATAACATACAAAAGTTGTTTTAACATTTACATACAGCATAAGGATATTTGCAGGGAAAAGGCCTCTTTCGATATTATTTTACTTTCCTTTGTAAGGTTTAGGGGTGACGTGCCCGATAATGGCCGTAAGGCTGAAACAGATAGCATGATTATGTGAAGACGAGTTTTAACAATACATAAAAACTTGTGTGTTACAGTTTATGTCTGTTGACTAAATAAAGAAGTGCTGAAAACAATTTTGGATACTGGTGTCGCATAGGTCAACTGCCAAGTTGCAACCTCTCAAAAGGATCTAGATTATTAGACCGGTTTGCGCAGTATTTCCATGAAGTGTGTTAAAAGTTTGCTTAATGTTTTCTTCGGCTAACATGAAGGACATCCTAACTATAATAACGAACCCAAAAGTTTGCGAACTCACCGCTAGGGCCGAGAACAGCAAGGAGCAGCGCTTTCTTCCATTAGGCCGTAGTATCGCTGAGTCAGTTTAATGAGTTTTGCAGCCATGAAGCTTTGTGTTGCCTCTCAGCGGATGCGTATTTTGGGAGTATTAAGTACGATCCGCGATCTGCGCTCATTTTTGTTTCGGAATCGGGAAAGCAGAAGTAGAGCCCCGGATTCACTGTTACTACCCAGAAACAAACGCAGCAACCTTCTCAGTGGGAAAAACGTACTCTCTAGACATCTCAAGAAAGTAACTTTAGGTCAAACATTGAGAGAAAGTTGACACTGTTTTGGACTAAGAGGGCATTGGTAACCACGAATTTGCTCCTCCAGTCCGGATGGTTATTACTGAGACATACTGCCACCTCCGAGAAAACAAGTCCGTCGAAGACTTCGACAAAGATAGCGGAACCAGAACTGGTTCATTCACCAGGACAACGATCTAGAACACAATGCTTGTCAGTGCAGAAACTTCCGGTCGGTAAAAGTGTGGATGTTGGCAGCCTACCCTTCTTAATGGCCTAATTTTGACCCATAAAATTTATTATTCTCTCCGAGAATATCACAGCCAGTACGGCGTCGTTGTAAGGATGACACTGAAATTCGGGATAATTACCTGACCGTCCTAGAAGCCATTCCCAAAAAGTCACATCCAGCGGGGTTTCAAGTAGAGGAAAAAACACTGGAGCCTTGAATGTATTGGAATTTGACTACTTTTTAGATTACCAGAAAGACAAATGAAAAATGTGATATTATAACGTATATCGTTACCGAGTCCGTGCGGGGAATTTTTGATATGGCCTCGTACTTAATACAAACAATGGCGCTACCTTATATGGAGGAGCTTTACTTCGTTGTGGCTCCTTTCATTTCACGTGCATGTAGTTCAGATTTCAGGAAATGAGCAACGTCATTCAGTCCAGCCACCCCAAAGGGTGACACGATCCCAAGGGACTGCTAACTAACAATTCTGGAACAACACACTACAGCAAATATTGCAACTTCATCACAGAAATGTACAATTTACAACAAGTTTAACCACGAGAAGTAATTGTATTTATCACTGCATGTACCATAACACTGCTTCTGTTTCTACCTGATAATCTAAAATGAATACTACACGTAATTTTATGCGTATTGGACCGTGCATCATCTTGATATTTGAATAAAGGTTGACCAACTAGATGACACTTGCTTTATTATCTACTGCTCAATATGTTTCAGACGTTAATACGTCCATCT
>Ga0123353_10013572_pt1 | contig 11679 bp, 7 predicted proteins | sample TergutLab28metaG_3_FD_92763 | JGI IMG/M metagenome (GOLD analysis project Ga0123353, IMG submission 92763) | Labiotermes labralis P3 segment gut microbial communities from Petit-Saut dam, French Guiana - Lab288 P3 | ecosystem: Host-associated > Arthropoda: Insects > Digestive system > Gut ... | reverse complement strand
GCCGCGTCTATGACTCCGTATGCCCAGTGGTTCTGGATATCGGGGAATGGAGCATCCTCCGCCAGCTCAGGCATTTCCTTGACAAAACGCACCACAATGGCTACGAATTCCGCGCGGGTTATATTGTCGTTTGGATGATAACCCCCGTCGGGATAACCGTAAACCACATTTATCGCGGCAAGTGTATGTATAGGTTCATAAAACCATGCGACTGCCGGTACATCCGGGAATTGTATGGCAATCTCCACGTCCTTATCCAGCAGCAGATTGAAGAATAACTGCGCGACCTCGGCCCTGCTGATAGACCTGTTCGGTTCGAAGAGGTTGTTCCCCACTCCGTGCACATACTCCACATGTTCTTCGGTGTCAAGCATATGCGAGACGTCGCCGGAAAGCGGCACATCCCCGGGTTCCAGATCCGTGCCTGGTTCCGATGAAACCTGCGTGAAGTTCGCGGTCAGTGTGACCGCGTGGTCCGGCATATACAGAGTCGCCACGGTATCGGTGTATTCGCTTTCGAGGTCGCCTAATGAGATCGTCCAGTTTACAAATTTATACCCCGGATTTGCTACCGCTACCACTTCGATATATGTTCCCGCGAGGAAATCCTGGGTCTGTGGGTCTGTGGAGAAAAAGCTGCCCATGCTGGTCGAGCCGCCGAGCCATGGAGTAACTACTATGGTAAGTGGGTATACGGGGTTTACGTGTTCATTGGCTTTATATACTTCCACATCTTGAGCGTATTGTACCAGATAGTATCCTCCGAAGTGGTCAACTGTAACGAAAGCCGTCCCCTTGTCTATCGACACGCTATCGAGCATAACCGTCCAGATCCTGCCGGATCCGGTAAATGCCACGCCTTTCACCGCTGCTCCTGATATGTCTATATCATCTATAGTCAGGTCCTTGACCTCCCGGTCGAAGGTGAGCACTATTCCCGTGGAATTCGAGACTCCACTCACGCCGCCTATCTGCCAGGCTGAAATCAAGTTGAGCGGGACCAGTGTCTGGAGCATTACATAATGGTCGGTGTTGAAGTATTCGAACTCTACGGCTGAGTTGAAATCTTCGTCCCAGTCTCCCGGGGTGGCAGATCCCTCAGGGATGCTTGAGCCCTTAACAGTCCCGCTGCCGTCATAGTTCTTGCTCCACTTCCACCGGTAGTAAACGCTCCCGGTCGGACCGGTACCGCTTTTTGGCGTCGTAGCCGTATCGGCGCCCTCCCAGTGGATAGCTCTTTTGCCGCCCTGGGCTACAAGCGTGCCGCTGTTTATTGTCAATGAACCCGCGCCTATATCAAGCCCGATACCATCCGGTGAGACGCTCCCCTTAGCTGTTAATTCGCCGCTGCCGCTGATAGTGATGTTCCTGCCGTTCGATTTGATCCCCGTTCCCTTAACGTTCATCGTTTCGAACCAGCCGTTCCCCTCGAGGACAATCAAAACCGGAGCGTCGCCGATTATTGTCAGGGCTTCTTCTGTATTCGTGACCCAGGAGAACCCTTTGATGACCAGCCTGTACCCGGAGCCCACCTGCTCAGCCGCCCATGCCGTGCCTTTACCGGGGGCCGGTTGGTCGGTGGAGCCGAACATGTTTGTGACCGTAAAATACAGGTCGCCGGTCGACGTATTGAAGATAAGCCCGCTATTCCTGAAGATGGTAACCGCGGCTATCGGGAAAAACCCTGTATTCGTTCCATTGACATAGTTGATGCCTCCGCCCAGAGTCGGATGATAATGCCATTGATAAGACCCGCTTGAAGACCAGCGTGTCAAATCGTTTTCCGGCAAACTAGAACCCTCCGGGTATGCAACAACGCCCTTGTCCGCATTCCATGAGCAGACCATTGCCAAGCTGTTGACAAAATTGGCTGGTATGATATTTGTGGCGGAAATCACATCCGACCGGCTCATCCCGTTCCCGTACGCAAACAGAAACCCGCCGGTCACAGTCACTGTTCCAGCCGAACGCACGGCCAAGCCCTTTTGCGCGGTGATCTGGCCGCCGCTCACCGTGATACCGGTCGTGGTACTGGTCCCGGTGATATAAATGGCATTACCCGCGCCTGTGGCTGAAACCTTTCCGCCGCTCACGCTGATCCCCGCATTCGCAGCCGATGAGTCCACCTGGACCGCATTGCCGGTCGTAGCCGATACAGTCCCGCCGCTTATGTTAACTTTGGAATTGTCACCGGTGATCCTGATCGCGAAACCTGTGGTAGCCGAGACCGTGCCGCCCGATATAGTCACCGCTGTTTCATTCACGTTCACGCTGGCCGTAGTGGCAGTACATATTGCCGTGCCTGTACCCGTCGCCTGCACCGTGCCGTCGCCGCTGACGGTGGCATTGGAGTTCACACCGACAAGGTTTATCGCTCGCCCGTTGATCGTGAATACCCCGCCGCTCGTAACGTCTATATCACCGGTGGTCTGGATCGCGTAGCTGGTGGAATCTGCGGCTATATTCTGAACAGTCCCTCCGCTGACGATGACGTTCTTGACTGTGCCGCCGTTCATATAGATTGTGGGGTTGGCGTTGCTGGCGGCGTTGTTTGACACCACTCCGCTATTGACCGTAACCACGGATTCGGTACCGGCTGAGCGGATGGCGCATGCGCTCCCTGACGATACAATACCGTTATTGGACACAACGATTTCTGTCTTGTTATTTGCGGTGCCGGTGCCCGCGCCGTCATTGATGGCGTACCCGCTCAGCTCTGATATTACCGTGCCGCCAGTCACGTTTATCCTGACGGGTTGTAAGTTGTTGTTGATTTGTATGGCCGCGTTGGAGTTGCTGCTCACACTTCTGACAGTCCCGCCCGAGTTGATGTTGACAGTAACCCCGCCGGCGTCGATGAGCAGGGGGTTACCTGTGTTTACAGCTGATAGCTCCGCGCCGCTGTTTACATTGATGGTAGCGCTTCCTGTCGCCTTTATTACACCGCCGGTCCTGGCCCCCGCGTTTCGGATAGACGCGTTAATGCTGAGAGTTCCGCCGCCATTAACGGATATGAGATAGTCATTTACCGATCCGATATACACAGCGTTCCAGTTGACAGTCACGCCCGTGGGAATGTTAAGTGCAACAGCGGATGACGCGTTCACTGATACGGCGAGCGTCCTGACGTTAACAGCGGTACCCGTGGCTGACGCGGTTAAATTGGGTATGTGATAGGCGTTGATCTGCTCTGCCAACGCGGCGGCATCATCCTCCGGAGCTGCCAACGCATCGAATCTAACCATGCCGAGTATCATTAACGTGATCATAAGGATCGCAAACAATTTTCTTAGAAACTCTTTCATTGAAATCTCACCCCTGTTCAAGAAATCTGTTTTGTTATTGGTTTGGTGACTAGCCCTGCAATTATAACATAATAATATGAATAATGCATCAAGTTGTAGAATATTTAACACTTTAGCACAACTTAAATATGTCTATTATCTCATTTTTGCCCAAAGGTATCGGGCCGGGCAGTATCCTTTTTCCCAAAAACGTGCATTTTTCCGCCATTTCCTCGATTTTCTGGTCGCCGACTCCCAGTTCCGCGAGCCTTACGGGCATTCCCAGGTCCTTGAAGTAATCCTCCGTCGCTTTTATGCCCGCCAGTGCCGTTCGGTCCGGATTCCCGAAATCCATGTCCGCGTTCCACACCCTTACCGCGTACTTGGAGAAACGGTCGATGTCGTGCTTATAGACATACTTGGCCCAGGCTGGAAAAATGACGGAAAGCCCCGCCCCGTGCGCCACATGGTCGTACATGCCGCTGAGCTCATGTTCCAACTGGTGGCAGACGAGCACGAGCTTTCTGCCGAGCCCGGTGAGATTGTTGTGTGATAAGCTGCCCGCCCACATCAGGGTCGCCCTCGATTCATAATCCCGCGGGTCTTCCATAACGCCCCTTCCGGCGCTGATGACGCTCTTGAGAAGCCCTTCCGCTATGCGGTCGGTCAAGTCGGCAACCTCCGGGTCGGGGAAATAACGCTCCAGAGTGTGCATCATAATATCCACGATGCCGCAGCCTGTCTGGTACTTATCCACCGTGTACGTGAGCTCGGGGTTCATTATTGAGAACAATGGCCGGTTAAGTTCGCTCGTAAACCCCCTCTTGAGCATCCCGTCCTCGTTGGTTATCACGCATGACGCGCTTGTCTCACTGCCCGACGCCGCGAGCGTAAGGATGACGCCAACCGGCAGCGCCGCTCCCGGCACGGCTTCGCCTGCAGAGAATCTCCACATATCCTCATCATACGGGATGGAGATGGCTATAGCCTTCGCCGAGTCTATGACGCTGCCTCCGCCGACAGCCAGTATCATATCGCACGCCTCTTTTTTGCATAACTCCACGCCTTGCCTCACAAGGCTGAGCTTCGGGTTGGGCTCCACCCCGCCGAGTTCCGTGTAACCGATACCGTTGTCGCGCAGTGCGGCAGTCACCTGCCCGTGCAGGCCAGTCTTCTTTATGCTGCTCTGTCCGTAATGAAGCAACACCTTCTTAAACCCGAGATCTTTAATGATCTCCCCCACCTTCAGATGCGTACCCTTACCGAAAAACACCCTGGTGGGTACATGAAACTCAAAATTCCTCATTAACTTTTATTCCTGCATAGCAATACTTAATGGATATTGATCGGGGAAGTTTCTATGCAGGATCTACCTCCTTTTCATTATATGAGTTTGCCGATTACCAACACCACTGTAACACACGATATCGCCAAATAATTACTGCTTTATGTGAAAAATCTGTTAAAGTATCCACGTTCGTTGCCGATATACTAAGTATAAGGATTTTACCCGCACCGGTTTTCCAGCCGGTGCCGCTCAGCATGGAGGTATGGACATGAAGACTATCGGCGTCAGTGTCAGTGGCATGCAAAAGATAATCACTCAGACTTCTCTTGCCACTAAGGCCTCAGGCCCGGCTACCAGGGAGAAGGCGCCCGGTATCTCGACACCGGTCGTCCTGCCTGCGGACATAGCGGAAATCTCCGATGAGGCAAGACGCGGACAGGATGATTTCCAACGCATGTTGGATGAATTACGCGAAAGATACCGTACTTTGCGCGAGGGGCTCATCCAGGCGCGGGAGACTAGCAGCGGTATGGCCGAAGCGATGAAAGAAAAAATCATATGCCTGCGGATCGCCATGCGCATTATGTCCGGTGGCAAAGTCCCGCTAAAAGATAGACGCTACTTGATGGAAAAAGACCCTGAGCTTTACAAACAGGCCATATGCTTGAGAGTCGAAAAGAAAAACCCGAAGAAGTATGACAGATTGTCTGAGGACGAAGAAAAAGTTGAGAACGCCGACTCTGATAATTCCGCGGACGGCTCGGCAGATAGCCTGTTAGAAGCAGATGAAATCGAGTCAATCGTCTCCGAAGGAGATACCCAATAACCTTGCCTGACGCAGAATCTCCAAATCCGGTGGTATGGTTTTCAGCTTCCCTGCGACCTTCTCCAGGGGGAAAGGTACGATGGAAGTGCCTGATAACGCGACCATGTAACCATATTTCTCTTGCAGCAGCAATTCCGCCGCCGCCGCTCCAAGGCGGGAACAGAAAAAGCGGTCGGTGGGCGTAGGGTCGCCGCCTCTTTGGATATGCCCGGGCAGCACGAACCTCACGTCCTGATCCAAACGCGCGGACAGTTCATCCACAAGCTTCGCGCCCGAAGTGGTATTATCGGCGTTGCGCTCTTTCTTGGGCAGCGCCGCTTCTTCTTTTGAGATCGCGCCTTCGGCGATCGCTATGATAGAGAAATTCTTGCCGGATTTGTTGCGCTCCTCGATGACGCGCAGCACGCTATCAATGCCGTAGGGTATCTCGGGGAGCAGTATTACATCGGCTCCGCCCGACATGCCGGCGTACAGCGTGACCCAGCCGGCTTTGTTCCCCATAAGCTCAATGACGAACACCCTGCCGTGCGAAGCCGCGGTAGTGTGGATGGCGTCAAGAATCTCAGTGGCTTTTGCCACGGCGCTGTCAAACCCGAACGTAAGGTCTGTCCCGTACAGGTCGTTATCGATGGTTTTTGGCAGCGTCACTACATTCACGCCGTTTTTGCTGAGCGCGTAGGCTGTCTTATGGGTACCGTTGCCTCCCAGGATCACCAGGGCGTCGAACCTTTCCTTTTTGTAGTTGTTTGTCATGATGGTTATCTTGTCTTGCCTGTCGTCATTTGTGTCCCACATCCGCTTAAATGGCTGCCGGGAGGTTCCGAGGATCGTTCCGCCCTCCCTGAGTATGCCGGAGAACTCATGCAGCTCCATCTTGCGCCATATGCCCTCGATCAGCCCCTTATACCCGTCTTGTATCCCATACAGCACCAGATCCGGGACCGCGCCGTATAACGTTTTGGCTATTCCTCTCAGGGCCGCGTTCAAGCCCTGACAGTCCCCTCCGCTCGTCAGTAGTCCTACCTTCATAGATTTATCAACTCCTCTTGTGAATTTATTTGTTCGCCCGTCTGGTCGACACGCTGGTACTTGTATGCGGGGGCGCCGTTATATGCCCCGTCTTCCGCCGTCAATTCCCACGCGCATACATTATCGAGCCACATCAGCTCCAGTTCTCTCCGCAGACGGATTTTCAACAATATGTCCTCTACCGGAAACACTACCTCCACCCGGCGGTCCAGATTGCGCGGCATCAAGTCCGCGCTGCCCAGATACACCAGAGGATCCCCGGCATTTTCAAACACGAATATCCTCGAATGTTCCAGAAACCTCCCCACGATACTGCGCACCCGTATGTTCTCGTTTATCGGCAACAGGCTGCATATCCCGCGTATGAGAAGGTTGATCTTCACACCCGCTTCCGACGCTTCATACAGCTTCCGCACTACATCGCCCTCGAGTAACGAGTTGGCCTTGATGCTGATCGCGCCGGGCAGCCCGTTTGCGGCATTTTCGATCTCCTGCCCGATCCTGTCGATGAAAAACTTCTTCATGTGTTCCGGAGCGACAACGAACCTGCTATACAGCGGCGCCATCGAAAAGCCTGTCAGGTTGTTGAACAGGGCGGAGGCGTCCGCGCCGAATGACGGCCGGCAGGTAAACATGCCGATGTCCGTATATATGCGCGCGGTCACATCGTTATAGTTGCCCGTGGACAGGTGCAGATACCGCCGGATCCCATCCTCCTCCCTGCGGACCACCAGGGTTATCTTACAGTGTGTCTTGAGCCCTGTGAGCCCATAGATGACATGGCATCCTGCCCGTTCAAGTTGTGTCGCCCACTTGATATTGCGTTCCTCGTCAAATCTTGCCTTAAGCTCCACGAGAACAGTTACCTGCTTGCCCGCTTCGGCCGCCTGTTCCAGCGCGGCTACTATCTCGCTGCGTCCGCTCACCCGGTATAAAGTCTGTTTTATCGCAAGCACACCGGGATCCGCCGCGGCCGCGGTAATGAAATCGACTACATGGCCAAAGCTCTCGTAAGGGTGATGAAGCATGCGGTCGCGCTCCCTGATCGCGGCGAATATATCCTCGCAGTCCACGAAATCCATCCCGGCTACGGGGGCGATCGGGGCAGTGCGTAAATTGTCAAACCCCTTAAGCGACGCTATCTTCATGAAAGCGGAGATATCCAGAAACCCAGGCAGCTCAATTATAAACCGCCTGTTAACGCGAATCCTTTCACGCAAAAAGCTCCGCGTCTTTTCGTCAAACCCCGCACTGAGCTCCAGCCGTATGGGATTGCCGCGTTTGCGTTTCTTTATCGTACGTTTCATTTCCTCCAGAAGATTATCGGTGTCCTCGTCCGCGTCAAAATCCGCGCTGCGCATTATGCGGAAGCAACCATACGCTTTTATCTCATGCAGGCTGCAAATATCCGGAAGATGGTGAGCGATCAGCTCTTCCAGAGGCAAGAAGCACCGTCCGCTGTCCACCGGCAGCGGAATGAACCGCGTCAGGATCGATGGCACTTGTATGACCGCGTATACGTTCTTCCCTTCCGCGTCATGCATTCTGACCGCGATATTCATGGATAAGCTGGAAAGCAACGGAAACGGCCGGCCGGGATCGATCGCCAGCGGCGTAATTACCGGGAGTATTTCGTCCTCGAAGTACTTGCGCGCGAAGTTGCTTTGCGTTTCGTCCAGTTCTTCCATTTTCAGGAAGGATATCCCGTTTTCGCGCAACTGGCTGAGTATGTCGGACAGGCTCGCCGCCTGATCGAGCTGGAATCTTCCGGTCTGCTCCAGTACTTTCACGAGCTGCTCGCCGGCTGTAAGCCCGGCGTCGTCCGGCGTGCTGTCGCTCTTGCGGTCATTCAAGTAGGCGACCCTGATCATAAAAAACTCGTCAAGGTTGGACGCGGTAATCGCCAGAAACTTGAGTTTTTCCAGAGGCAGGCTACCCGGTTTCACCGATTCCGCCAATACCCGCTCATTAAAGCTGAGCCAGCTAAGTTCCCTGTTGATAAACGGAGTCATATACCGCTTTCCTCCGGTTGATATGAGTTCTTGATCCTTAACCGCGGTACAATCCCGAAGATCTCCTGAAACAATGAAGCGCTCTCCCTGAACATCCACTGTTCGAGCGTGAAATCCTCGTCTACCGCCGCGTCAACGATCAAGCTTCCATCTTTCAAATTAACATCAAGCAGCTTTACCTTTTTCCTGTGTGAATAATCAAGATTGTCCGATAAACGCAATATGGCATGCATTTTTGCCGCAAACAGTACTTCCTCATCATTGAGAGCGCTCACGCGCGGAGTATTCCGGCTGACCCCCGGCAGACTCTGCGGAGTGATAATGTTCGCGACCAGTAATGTCTCGCGTGATCTGAGTCCGTAAATATGCGCATTCTTCACTAAATCGAAGGATGCTTCCTGAATGTCGTAGCAACTTGTATAATACCCGGATTCATGCAATATGCACGCGATATTCAACAGGATTCCTTGATTCTTGAGGAATCCGAACCTCTTTTTCAGTTTTTCGAAGAGAATCGTGGCAATCATGGCAACCTGATCGCAATGCTCCATATCGCAGCGGTAACGCCCGGCGAGGCTGTGTGCCGAGGTTATCGCCCCCGCGCGCAGGTTTGCGTTATACTTCCTGCGCGCGCCGGGAGTTAATATCAGATCCAGCATCGCGTTGGCAAGGCTCACCTGTGTGCAAACCAGCTTCTGCGCCTTTGTCATGCGTAAAAGCGCCGATAAGGCGGCCAGCATGGCGTACAGGATATCGCCCTGCTGCTCGGGCAGTCCATACTGATGGCATATTTGACTGGTGGAAAACGGACGGCAGGATTCGTACAGCTCCAGAAGCTTATCCCTTTGGATGCATATCACCGCGCCTTCGGTTTGAATTCCAAGCAACTTACGCAACGGCTCCAAATCTCCGGCGCCGAAGATGATCGCGTCCGCGTCATATAGGTCCTGTATCCGTTTTTCCCGTATCAGGTAGGTGTTAACATACTCCTCGGCCATATTGTCGATATGGCGGGAAAACTCGGCCGCTTCTTTGAGCATTTCCGACATTTTCAGAAGCCCCGTTTTCAAGCTGTGTACAAGCACCAGCATGCCATTGCTGTGCAGTTCAAAATCGGTCGTGCCTGTCCCCCCGTAGACAAACAGCTTTCTGTCCGCCGGAAGGTCAGTCCCGTTTTTTAACGCTCCGATCACAAGCGCGCTGACTTCAGTATCTTCGAGAACGTGTACATCAAGCCTGTTCCTGGTCAGGATATGGTCGAGTATATAGACCTGGTTCGATGCCTCGCGCATGGCTGTGGACGCGATGGCGTATACGGTGGTGATTCCGTATTCCCGCGCCTTCTCGCAAAAGCCTTCTAAAATCGCCGAAAGGGAGCGCACCGTGTCAAAGGATATATAACCTGTCGAAAACACTTCTTTGCCTGTATGCGTGGGTTTTCCCAGCGTATCGAGTGGTGTGACCATGCGCCCGTCCCACTGCGATATTTGCATCCGCACAGCGCTTGAACCGATGTCAATAACAGCGGCTACCTTGCTTTTACTCACGATGCCTCACCTCCTTTTCTTGCTTTTATGTATTCTCCTCAACTCCTCAATGACTCCATGAGCCAGGACCGCAAGAATGCTCGCGATTATGACGCCTATCACTATCTCAAGCCAACCGTTCAACGGTAAAAGAATTATTATTGCCGCAAGAATGAGAATGTCGATCCCTGCTTCAAAAGCGATCGCCATTATCTTGTCTTTTCTCGATTTCTCCTCCCTTTTCTGTATATATTCATCAAGCCGTGTCTTATTGTCATATGCCCGCAGATACACAAAATATTCAATGTCATTAAAGCCTTTGCCCAGTTTCGTTTGCGCTTCCTCAAAGCATAGCCCTTTGCGCCGGTCGAATATGTCGCAGGGGTATTGAGTACAAACGCCGCAGTGAGCCAACTTCTTATCGAGGACGCATTCCCTGACGGGGCAGTCCGGATCGACGCGTCTCGCTCCGGAGCGATCGCATCCGCAACCGTCACAATAGATCCCGGCGGCCGGAATGTCGAGGTCATAGTATTTCTTCCACATCTCTGACAATTCCTTGCGCTGGTCGTTTTGTTTGATGTTTGGCGCATACGCTTTGCATATATCGCAGCGATAGCCGCACATAGACATCAATTCGCCCATTATCGCCTCCACATGAAACGGTTTGACACCCTTCGAAGTATATTATAACATTTTATGATGCGCTTGTATGGTATTTATTCAAAGATTTCCGTTATTTGATGAAAATTATCACACTTCGCTCTCTACGAACCATCTCGGGCGGCCGGTATCGGAGTATGTGTCTTCATAGAAAAGGCGCCTCTCCCGCCCCATTATCTTAACGGTGTACCGTACGCCCATGCTGCCCGCCGGCGACGCGGCGCGGCACTTGTCGATCACCCTGTCGATCTCATATATGGCGCCGTCCTTCCATTTGATGTGAACAGGCCGCATAGTCCCGTCCTCGCCGAAGTCGACGCGCATTTGAACATAAATTCTTTTCGGATGCATAACTGTCCTCTTTCAACGTGGCCGGCTGTTCAGGAGGGCGCCCCCCGGGCATCTATCGCTCAACTCAATAAAACCCTACCGGATGCACAACGTGTTCTTCCCTCGCGTTCAGTGTTCCCAGGTCGTCGTCGATCCCCGTAAGGCCGCGCCGGATGCTATGATAGCCATATCGCTGCCGTATATCGTCCACAGCCCTGTCGATTCTTCTTTGATAATCAAGTTTTTGCTCATTTACGAAGAGGTTTAGCTGCTCGGGCGCGTACCCCCGCACGAGCGAGGTCGCGCGCAGGCCTATGCTGCGGAGCGGCAGCATGCGCACCTCTTTATACAACTCGAAGCTGATGTCGAGTATCTCCCGCGTGATATCGGTGGCCCGGTCTATCTTTCGCTGGTGGTTGCGCCAGCGCAGGTCCGTCGTGCGCAGGGTGATTTCCAGCACGAACCCCTTGCAGCCATTCTCCCGTAGCCTCGTGCCGACGCTTTCCGCCAGGGTCGTCAGGACTATCCTCACGTCCTCGTCGCAAACCAGATCCCGCCGCGTCGTCGTCGAGTTGCCGATCGACTTTATCGGAGGCCCCGTGCCATGCGCCCTGACGGGGGTGGTGTCGAGACCGTTGGCAAACGCGTAAAGGACAAGGCCGTTTTTCCCGAAGCAGTGCTTGAGGATATCCGGCGGCGCTTCGGCGATTTCCCCTATCGT
>Ga0123353_10013570_pt1 | contig 11681 bp, 9 predicted proteins | sample TergutLab28metaG_3_FD_92763 | JGI IMG/M metagenome (GOLD analysis project Ga0123353, IMG submission 92763) | Labiotermes labralis P3 segment gut microbial communities from Petit-Saut dam, French Guiana - Lab288 P3 | ecosystem: Host-associated > Arthropoda: Insects > Digestive system > Gut ... | reverse complement strand
TTTCCAATCTGAAGACCACTGTTGACGCATTGCCTGAATTTATTTCCAAAAAGAGCATTGAATTATTCGCAAAGCATAATGTATTTACAGAAACGGAAATACATTCACGTTACGAAATTTTAATGGAAGGTTATTGTAAGACGCTTCATATCGAAGCTCTTACAATGATTGACATGGTAAAAGGCGGGATCGTTCCGGCCTGTGTTAATTATCAAACAGAGCTGATTGATCTTCTAAGGCAGAAAAAAACATACGGCAGCCAGTTTCCGGAACAAGCTTTCGATGTTTCGCTTGAAGAACATTTTATGAACAACATCACAAAGTTATCGGCTTGCCTGTTGAAAAGACTGACTGCTCTTGAAGATGCAGTTTTGGAATCTTCGAATCTAAGGTTATCGGAACCTCGTTCAGGGGAAGAGCGTGAGATTCTCGCGCAGGCATGTTTCTACCGTGACAGAATTTTTACCGCCATGTCAGAGCTGCGGCTTACTGTGGATGAGCTTGAAACGCTTGTTGCAAAAAAGCACTGGCCTATTCCGGCATACGCAGAGATTCTTTACAGCGTAATTTGAAAACTGGAACAGGAATCTCTTACACTACGCTTGTTTTCAGCCGGCGTTCTTTTTCAAAACGGCTGATTGCAAGTTCAATTAAGCGTGTAATAAGTTCAGTGTAGGAAATACCGCTTGCTTCCCACATTTTTGGATACATACTTATTTTTGTGAAACCGGGCATTGTGTTTATTTCGTTAACAAAAATTTCCTTTTTACTCAGAAAAAAGTCAACCCGTGAAAGTCCTTCGCAGCAAAGTACCTGAAAAACTTTTATCGCAAGGTTTTGAATTTGTTTTGTTGTTTGTTCGTCAAGTTTCGCTGGTATTTTTAACGATGCCCCGTTTTCATCAAGATACTTGGCGTCATAAGAATAAAAATCATGGGAAGGAGTAATTTCACCGGGAACAGACGCAATTGGATTCTCATTGCCCAATACAGCGCATTCAATTTCCCGGCCAGAGATAAATTCTTCTATAATGATTTTAGTATCATATTGAAAAGCATTTTTTACAGCAGCGGTATATTCATCCTGATTACGAACTTTGCTGATTCCAACAGAAGAACCCATGTTCGCAGGTTTAATAAAAACAGGATTCCCCAGAGTTGATTCAATTTCAGAAAAAGCCGGAAGCTTTTCATGGCTTTTTACAGTGATAAATTTACCGATTGGAATTCCGGCATCACGCAAGAGCCGTTTCATCGCGTCCTTATCCATGCCAACGGCAGAACCAAGCACTCCCGGACCGACAAAGGGAATGTCTGCCAATTTCAGGAAACCCTGAATGGTACCGTCTTCGCCGAACGGCCCGTGTAAAATTGGAAACACTACATCAAGGGAAAGACTTTCTGTGCCATCCGTAGAAAGAAAACCGCTGTTCTCTGGCTGCAGAACAACAGACTTGCTTTCGGGGTTAAGGCTAATCAAAGCCGGATTATCAGAATTAAGCAGGAAATACTGCGTATCATTTATCAGCCAGCGTCCGGTTTTGTCAATTCCAACAAGGACAGGCTCAAACCGTGTCCTGTCAATCGCCTCGTAAACATTTTTTGCAGATAATAGTGAAATTTCATGCTCTGCCGATTTGCCGCCAAAAAGTATTCCTACAATTATTTTTTTATTCATTTACCGCCCCGTAAGCCGCCGCCACGGACTGACGCCAAACCGGACAACAAAGTACAGCCAGCCAAAAGCAAAACCCGCAAGGTGTGTAAGATGGGCTACATTGCCCCCGCCGCCGGTAATTATGAAAAAAAGCGACAATGCGGTAAAGCCAAGTACCATTACAGGGGCGCGCAAAGGAAGTATACCCCAAATGTAGATAATCGAATTTGGAAACAAAACAGCATAAGCAAGCTGTACGGCATAAAGCGCCCCGGATGCGCCCATAAGCGCTACCCAGTAGTTACGTGTAAAAAGATAAACCGCAAAAGAAAAAATTCCTGCCAAGGCTCCAGTAGCAAGATAATACAATAGGAATTCGCGGCTGCCCATTTGCCTTTCAACATGGAGGCCAAAAATAAAAAGGCCTAACATATTAAAAAGGATATGCCTGAAATCGTAGTGTATAAACATATAGGTAATAAAAGTCCAAACCCAGCCGTTTCTTACCGCAATGGGTCTCATCGCTGTCCGCTCTACGACAAAATACCAGAAATCACGTCCCAAAAGCTGCATGGCGGCAAAAATCAAAATATTTATACCAATAAGCCAATACACAAAACCGTCATTACGGTATCTGAAAGGCCGTCTTATTATATCCATATTACTCATGTTATTAAGAATAAAGATTGAAGAGAGGGAGGTCAACCTGTTGATTTTTAAGTTATCCGAATCTAAACTTGGCCTGCGAAATATTTATTCGCAGCTCATTCAGCCACAATCCGCCGGTAATCTTCAATTGTTTCAGCGTGAACTGCTTTTTCCCGCAGAGCCGCTCCGCCCTTGAAACCTTTTGTGTAGGCGCAGAATTGTTTTCGCATTTCAAGGCAGGCGCTTCGCTCGCCAATATCTGCGGACAACATTTCAAGGTGACGCATGAATGCGGCTATCCGCGCGGGAAAAGGAGCCGGCTCCCATGAACCGGTTTCCAAAAATGAACGTGCAGTGGAAAAAATAAAAGGGTTACCCATTGCGCCTCTTGCAAACATGACTGCGGCGCAGCCTGTCTCTTTTAACATTTGCCGGGCATCTTCCGGTGTGTAAAGGTCGCCGGAGCCCGTAACGGGGACAGACAGGCGGGCTGCCAAATCCGCAATGTGAGACCAGTCGCTTTTTCCGCTGTAATATTGGCTTCGTGTACGGGGATGTAAAGTTACCATAGATACTCCCGCTTCAACAGCGATTCGGGCGCACTCGGCGTAATTGAGGGAAGAACTTTCCCATCCGGAACGCATTTTTATTGTTACCGGAATATTGCCCAAACTTTCGCAGGAAGCGCGGACTGCAGCTTCAACTATTCTTCCCAGATTAGCGGGGTCTTTCATAAGAGCGGAACCGGCGCCGTTTTTTACAATCTTTGGTACAGGGCATCCGGAGTTAATGTCCAGAACATCAGGGCGCAGAGGCGCAAGGAGAACCGCCGCTTTGTAAATTGATTCGCTTTCCGCGCCGAAAAGTTGTATTGCATAATGTTTTTCATTTTCACCGCGCCGAATCAGATTGACGGCGGTAAGAACGGCGCCGGATTCTTTTTCATTCTCATTCTGTGCGCCCTCGGGGAGAGCAAGCCCATATCTGCCAAAGTTACGGTACAGCGCTTCGGCGGAGACAAGCTCGGTAAATGAAAAACACGCGCCTTCCTCCACACAAATGGAACGGAAAGCGCGATCTGTATAACCTGCTACAGGGGCGAGAAAGAGATTTCCGGAAAGTTCTAAAGACCCTATTTTTACGGGACGGTACAAGCTCACAAATTATTCGTTTGGCAAACCAAAAAATCTATTCGAATTTTCCCAGAGATGGGCGGCAAGAGCCTCTTCCTCCATATCAATCATCTCCGCCATAAAACGAACTGTAATTGGCAAATACTTGGGCATATTCCTCTTGCCGCGGAATTCAGCCGGAACCATGAATGGACTTTCCGATTCGACAAGTATTCTGTCAACAGGCAGAACTGAAAGCGTCTCATGTAAATTTTTTGCATTCTTGTATGTAAGATTCCCCGCAAATGAAAAGTACAGGTTCAGCTCCAGCGCTTTTTCAGCGTATGCAGCATCCTCAGAATAACAATGAAGCACCCCGCCTCTGGAGGGCAGACGGTCACGAAGAATATCCAGTACATCATGGCCTGCATCCCGGTTATGAATAATAACAGGCAGATTGAGTTTATTCGCAAGATCAAGCTGGGTTATGAAAAGCTCTATTTGAGACTTTTTATCACCGAATTTCCGGTAATAATCCAAACCAATTTCTCCAATGGCGACAACTCTTGGATATTGAATGCTCTGCTCAATGAGCTGTAACCAGTCCTTCCCCGGGTTTTGTACTTCGGAGGGACTTACTCCCACTGCATGGTACACATTTGAAGCTGATTTCATATTTTCATAAACCTGACCGAAGTCATGGAGACTGTTGCAGACAGATACAATCCGGCTGACAGAAACCTGACGGGCTTCCTGTATAACAATGAGTTGTTCAATAGGGTCATCAACAACAAGCCCTAAATGGGCGTGAGTATCAAAATGCTGCATAGTTTTTTCCAAAAGATATGATATTGGTTTCTGATTCTAAAAATCAGAGTTTTACCAAACTGGTAAGCCTTATTTTACCATGCCTATACCCAGCCGTCAATAAAAATGTCATTTTTCATTGCAGGCCGCCAAATGGGGCTAATTCTTCCCAACGGGATGGTTCAAGCACATCCCTGTCTATGCGGGGAAAAATCTGCGGACTAAAGTTGGGCGTGGGGCGCAGGGCATTGTTGGCATTAAGGAAGCCTAGGTTAATTCCCGGGGCGCTTGGACTGTCTGTAAGGCGCATTCTGACCATAGTTTGCGGATCACGGGTGATAGAATCCCATGCGCGGGCAGATTCAGCGTATAATCCCAAAGCTCTGGAACGGTATTCACGGTTACCCGTCTGTTCGGCGAGGGCTTCGTACACAACTCCTGCATTATTCCGGGCCATCATCAGGCGTTCTCCCAATTCAAGAAATTGAGGGTTATCATTGGGCAGAAGTACAGGCAGCCTGATACGCTGGCCTTCCAGAATATCAATAAGCCGGTTGAAATAACCCTGAGACGCGAAATAGTCGCCGCGCTGGTATGTAACATTCCCAAGAGCATAGAGCAGACGCCTGTTCAGGGGCAGATCTGCAGAAGCCCTGAATAAATACTCAAGGGCATTTCTCCAGTCTTCCAATTGATAAAAAGCCGCGCCCATACGGTATTGAATCTCAGGCGGTGAATAACCGTATCTTTCTGCAAGACGGTAATCCCTCAGGGCAGCCCTCATATCGCCGGATTTAACAAAGTATTCCAAATCGCCCTTTGCGGCATAAAGCTGCCCAAGTTGAGGAGTGGCGCGTATCAAATTCCTTGAAAGGAAATCCTCGTACAGCTGTATCCCCCTGATCAGCTGTTCTTCGGCAGGGAAAAATTCCCTGTTATTTACAAGTAAATTCGCATAACGGAAATGGGCGTCAACACGGTTAAGTCGGCGGCGTACAGTTTCGGTTTGCGCCAAATCAAACGCGCGGATTGCGTTTTCCAGCGTTAAACGTTCTTCGTAAACATTGCTAAGGTTGTGATGATAACGGGCAAGGTGATAATGGGGTTCAGGCAGATACGGATCTTCCCTCACTGCCTGCAAAAGCATATCCCGTACGCTCTCTATACTTTCTACAAAAGGATTTGGTACACCGCTTGGTCTTTCAAGCTGTTTGTCCAAAAGATACCCGCCAAGTTCAGCCAGAGAAGGAGTAGAAAGCCGGCGTCTTCTGTCGTTTTCAAACCATGCTCTAAGGTAAATAACCTCCCTTAGATTGTCTGTACGGATAAAATATCTCAGCATTCTTTCTACAATAGGCACACGCCATCCGTTTAATTCCAAAAGCCTTGCATAGGAAAAACGGGCGTCTTCATATCTGTCAAAAAATCTGGAAGGATCGGAATCAGCCCAGGCAAGGAAGTTGTCACCTGCCGCAAGAAGGCCTTCAAAATCGTTAGGCGAAAAATCGAGAAGCTGCTGCTGAAGCAGCCTGTTTGCTTTCTCGTAATTCAATAAATAATAAGTATTCAGGCGTGCATAATCCAAAACGCCCTTTTTGTCTCTTGGATAATGCCTTAAAAGTTCATCGTATTTTTCTTCAGCAAGTAAAAATCGGCGTTGATCCCTGAATGCCTCTGCATATCTGTAAAACCAGTTTTTATTGCGATGTGTAGTAAAAGCTTCATTGAACAGCTGATTTGCCCGTTGATATTCCCCGGCGGAAATCCGCTCATAACCGCGTTTATAAAGATTTTCGGCCTTGATTGGAATATAGACAAACCTGTACCCAAGGTAAAAAACAGATAACGCAAGCACTGTAATTACAGCAAACAATCGCAGTACCGGAAGGAAATTATGAATGAAAATATATGCAAAACTGGACTGCTCCGCTTCAAATGCGGCGCCGGACATTTTTTCAAAACTTTTGGGAATTACAATTGGTTTGCCGGTAATTTTTTCAGCAAATTCGGCGGTTTCCCTGACATTGGCGCCGCTTACCAAAAGACGGATAAGTTTCGACAATTGTTGAGGTAACAGAACTTGTTCGGCAATCAGTTCTTCACAAACAATTCTTAAGTTCAACGGATAAGATGCCAGAGTTCTTAATAGACTATCCACATCCTGCTGGGATAACCGTATTTCTTCTATGTCCTCCGCTTCTGGTTCTTCAACAGCAGCAGCTTTTTTTCTTTTGAAAAAACCTCTTTTTGGTTCAGGCTCTGATAATACCGGCACCTTGGATTTATCCAGTATTTCATCAAGCCCTGAAAGGGCAAAATCATCATTGCCAAAACTGCTGACAGGTTCTTCGGCTTCGTTTTCTAATTCAATTGAATCAGAGGCGAAGTCAGAGCCAATATCTCCAAATCCGCTTAATAAATTGTCTTCAGCTCCTGTATCAAAACCGGGATCTTCCTGTTGTTCACCCATGCCCATTTCGGAAAAATCCATATCGGGCAAAGAACCGTCAAAACCGGAATCGTCGCCCATGTCAGACGAAGGGCTGTCAAAATCGAAATCATCGCCCGTATCAGACGAAGGGCTGTCAAAGCCGGAGTCATCGCCCATGTCAGGCATAGGGCTGTCAAAACCGAAATCATCACCCGTATTAGGCAAAGGACTGTCAAAGCCGGAGTTTTCGCCCATGTCAGACGAAGGGCTGTCAAAATCGCCCATATCGGGCAAAGAACTATCAAAACCGGAGTCATCGCTGGGGCTGTCAAAATCAGAGGCTTCAGGCAAGGTGCTATCCATGAGAAAATCATCCTCATCTTCAGAAGAAGATGGACTTTCTTCTTCCTCCAAAGGCCCTTCTTCAAACCGGTTTTCGCCGCCAAGATCGATACCATCGCTTAAATCAAGAATATTATTTACATCTTCGTCGCTGCTTCCGGTGTCAGAAAACGGTTCGTTTCCTGAAGATAATAAATCGTCTAAAGATGAATCAGATGAATCATCTGAAGAAAACGAAGTATCGGGGGCAGAAATGTCCGCAGGAATATTGTCTATATCTAAATCATCATGGCTGTCAAAACCGCCAAGAGAGGTTTCGCCGCCAAGATCAATACTGCCAAAATCATCAGAATCAGGAGCTCCGGAACTAAAATTTTTGTCCCCTGTATTTTCAGCGCCGAAGCCGCCTAAACCAAAATCGTCTGTTCCGCTATCTTCAGCACCGAAATCGCCTAACCCAAGATCATCTGTTCCGGTATCTTCAGTGCCGAAACCACCTAACCCAAGATCATCTGTTCCGGTATCTTCAGTGCCGAAGCCGCTTAAGCCAAGGTCATCAGCCCCAGTATTTTCAGCGCCAAGGCCGCCAAGGCCAAAATCGTCAACCCCAGCGCTAAAGTCGTCTGAGCCGGAAGATAACAGCTCAGCCGGAGGGGCAAAGGGGTCAGGCTCGGCGGAAGTTTCAGGCATTGAAAAAGTATCTGCGGGTGTAGAAAAATCGTCAGAGGAAGTATTCCCTAAAATGTCATCAAGAAATGATGATGTCGCGTCTGGAGACGGAAAGCCCACATCAGGAATAAGATCGTCAATAGACGGGGGGTCATCCATAGACGGCGAATTAACATCCCCGGGCAGGCTGTTTAATAAAGCGTCAAAATCAAAACCACCGGCTTCCGTTTCTGATTCCGCAAAGTTATCTTCCTGAGAAGGTCTTGAGAATTCCATTAAGGGCGCTTCTGTAGTGGGGAGGAGAAGATCATTAAATGGCAATTTCCTCGACTTGAGATCATTTGTCTCATTTGCAATGTTGTTAAAAGAGGATTTGAACTCGCCGAGAGCTTTTAATGATGGCATAAAACTCCGTTTTATGTTCAGTTTAACTGCGTGGCTAAATAGCCATGCTACGTTAAGGTTATTATATTAAGATAATTATATATCGACCGATAATTGTAAAGAATGTATGAAAACGATTGGAACATTTATCCTTTTCATCATAATTTCCTCTTTTTCTTCTGTTAATGCAGGGGCAGCTGAGTGGGAATCGCACGAACTTATAGGTCAATTATTGAACATCCGGGAGCCAAGCGCGCCGGTAGTTTATGAGAATTCGGTGATTTTTACTGCTGATTCAAGCTTGCAAAGGGTAGGGGTAGCCTTTGCCCATGAGAATTTTTCCACCGTTTACTGGTTCAGACGTCTTTTTATCCCCCAAGATCGTATGGCGCTTGTCATTTTGCCGGGGCAAAGATTCCCCGATCCTTTCAGAGATTCAGGGATTCAATTTCATGTATATCAAATTCCCGATAATTTATTAGAAATAGAATACAGACTTGTCGTTAATGGCTTATGGACCATCGACCCGGCAAATCCGCGAACCCGCAGGGATCCGGTTTCAGGCCTGACCATGTCCGTTTTGTCCGTACCGCCAAGGCCTGCAAATTATCACCCCCTAAGCGGCCTGCCGGAAGGTTTAAGATTTTCGTTTAGAGGGCCGCCCGGAGAAACTGTTACTGTAGCGGGAAATTTCAATGGATGGGATCCTTTCATGTATGAGTTGAGAGAAAGCCCTGCCGGCCATTACAGCCTTACAATTCCGCTTCCCCCCGGCACGTATCAATATGTATTTTTTCACAGAGGCCAGCGTTATACGGATCCACATAATCCACGCCGTATTTTCGCGCGTGACGGCAGCGCTGCCTCAGAAATTGTTATTCCCTAGAACATAACGAAAAAAGGCTAATCTGTAATTCCATCTTCAAAGGCGATACTGCCGTTAGAATTTTACACGACCCCGGAAACTTCGTGACAATGTAAGCTTGTCGATATATTCGATATTTCCGCCGACAGGCATTCCTGACGCAAGGCGGGTAACTTCTACCGGAAAATCCTTAAACTGCTTTTGCAGGTACAATGCTGTTGTATCGCCTTCAACAGTGGGATTCAATGCAAGAATGATTTCTTTAACACCCGGTTCGCCAAGACGGCCAATAAGTTTATCAATGGAAAGATTTGCCGGCCCTATTCCTTCAAGCGGGGCAATCAAACCGCCAAGAACATGATAAACTCCGGTAAATTCACGTCCTTCTTCTATAATACGCATATCCTGTGCGCTTTCTATAACACATATAACTGAATGATCCCGTCCGGGATCAGAACAGACAGAACAGGGATCGTTTTCGGTAAAACCGCCGCAGATTCTACAACGGCGAATCGCCTGATGTAAACCGGAGAGTTCTTTTGCCAGAGTTTCCGCCAGTAACGGGTTTGAGTCAAGAATGTGATACACTATCCGTCCGGCGCTTTTTTTTCCTATGCCAGGAAGTTTTGAAAATAAAGTAATTAGTCTGTCAAGGGCGTTTGGAATCACATGATCCTCAAGCCTTACTGAGCGCCCGGAAAGCCAGGTATATTTAATCCGCCGGGCGGTATTAAACCTCCGGTCATGGCTGAAGCTTCATTGCCAATTTCTTCTTTCACTTTCGTCATAGCGTCTGTAAAAGCTGCCATAATCAAATCCTGCAGCATTTCCACATCTGTCATGGCTTCCGGTGTTATGCGTATTCCTATAAGCTCCAGTTTTCCGTTAATGTCAATTTCTACAAGACCGCCGCCGGAAGCGCCGGTTGCCGTGATATTGCCAAGTTTTTCCTGAAATCCGCTCATCTGTTCCTGAAGTTTTTGAGCGTTTTTTAGAATGTCAAATGGATTTATGTTCATGAATTTCTCCTCTTTTTATTCTATTACTGTTCCGGGAATCAAAGATAATATACGTTCAACTTGAGGCGCCATTTCATTTTCAGTTGTTTTGCCATGAACAGCACTGTCCCAAAGCGGAACATCTTCATCCTCTTGGAAAGAAGAATCTTTGGCAGCGACCATACGTTTGAATTCATCCGTAAGGGAACGTTCCCCTGATGAAGGTTTATCTGGCTGGGGTACTGGTTCTGGACGGGGGGAAGGCTGCTTTGAAACCCCTGAATTGTTTGGCAGCCTCGAGCCCTGATTATCAAAAAGACTTCTAACATCTTCAACCGCTTCCATTAATTCTACGGGAGAAATCCAGCGGCTTAACCATGATAATTTTGAAATAGCAGTCTCTATCTCAAAGCGCGGCGACACCGAATAGCGAATATCCCGGTAACAGTCAAGCAGAATATCCAGCGCCTGTTCAAGACGGATTGAATCGAAGGTTTCAAGAACCTTCGCGGAAAATAACGCAGGACGGTAACCTAAAAGTGATTCTCTTGTTACTCCGTTTTTCAGTAACAACAGACTGCGGTAATAACCTGTTAAGTCAATTAAAAATTGTTCGATGGCTACACCGGAAGAAAGAATTTCATCAGTCAGCGAAAAAGTGCCAGGCGCATTGTTCGCAGCGCAGGTTTCCGCCAGAGCGTTTAGTTTTTCAAGGCCGATTATACCGAGTTTCTGACGAATTAAATCGCTGCGAATGCTGCCTGCGGAAAAAGAGACTACCTGATCAAAAAGGGTGAAAGCATCCCTCATGCTGCCTGTAGATTCTCTTGCTATCCAAAAAAGCGCGTCATCTTCGGCAGTAATTCCGTTTTCAATACATATATTTTTCAGTATCTCCTGAATTGTCTCCACAGATATAAGCCTGAAATTGAACTGCTGGCAGCGGCTTTTAATTGTCGCGGGAACTTTGTGCAGTTCTGTTGTTGCAAAAATAAAAACAATATACGGCGGCGGTTCTTCTATGGTTTTCAACAATGCGTTGAAAGCGCTGCCCGAAAGCATGTGTACTTCGTCAATGATGTAAACTTTATATTTGCCAGCCTGCGGCGGGAAAAGGACTTCATCTTTAATCTGCCGGACATCGTTAACCGAGTTATTTGATGCGCCGTCTATTTCCAATACATCCATGCTGGCGCCTTGGCTGATTGCGCGGCAATTATCACAAGTACCGCACGGCCCGTCAGCCAGTCCCTTTTCTCCGTTGTTCCCAGCGCAATTTAACGAACGCGCGAGGATTCGGGCAGCGCTTGTTTTTCCGCAGCCTCTCGGCCCGGAGAACAGGTAGGCATGGGCAATATGACCGCTTTTTAATGAATTTTTCAGGGTAGAAACGACAAATTCCTGACCTGCCAGTTCATCAAATGTTTTTGGTCTGTATTTGGAAGCGGTTACTTCATATCCGGAAGCTGCCATGAGATCAGTCTATAGAGGTAAAACGTTAAAATCAAGCCTATAAAATCTATCCGCTTAATTTATCCAAAGCCCGCTGCACCCGCTTTTGGGAATTTTCTGCGCCAAGGATACGCAGTGAACCGAAAAGCGGAGGGCTGACACGGCTTCCTGTTACCGCAACACGCAGCGGCATCATTAAATCGCCAAGTTTTAGGCCCCTCTTTTCGGCTTCCGCTTTGATAAAGTTTTCCGCCTGTTCGTCATCTGCGGCTTCAGCTAACGGCTTTACCAGCTCAAGCGCATGCCGCAGCAGATCT
>Ga0123353_10013569_pt1 | contig 11681 bp, 9 predicted proteins | sample TergutLab28metaG_3_FD_92763 | JGI IMG/M metagenome (GOLD analysis project Ga0123353, IMG submission 92763) | Labiotermes labralis P3 segment gut microbial communities from Petit-Saut dam, French Guiana - Lab288 P3 | ecosystem: Host-associated > Arthropoda: Insects > Digestive system > Gut ... | reverse complement strand
TATTGGGTGAGGAGTACAGATCACTTAGCTCCTTGTTATGCAGTCTCCTCCATTCCCCCGTTACCTCGTCCCTCATAGGTCCAAATATTCTCCTCAACACCATGTTCTCAAACAGCCTCAGCTTCCTTTCCTCCCTCAATGTCAGCGACCAAGCTTCACACCCATACAAAACAGCAGGCAAGATTATAGTTCTATATATCTTAATCTTTAATTTCTTGGTTAGCAACCTGGAGGACAAAGGTTCTGCACCGAACGATAGCAAGCATTTCCTGACCTCAGTCTACTCTTAAACTCTAACAAATAAAATTAACATAAATGCTAGTGATATAAAAACAAATTGCTGTCGTAATAATATTAATAACAATAATAATAATAATAATAAAGTTGACTGGAACCGTTTCAAAAGCACTCAGACAGTACCTGAGCAACGTAACAGGAGAGCACGAAATTAAGGAACTGCAAATATCAGCCACCCTGGGCACTGCACACATACTGCGGGAAGTGCTAATGTAAAAGTACAAAACACATTTCACGGGCGAAGTAAGGTGTAGCACAGATTGTAAATAAAGAACAGCTGCAATACTATATGCCCTAGAAAATGGTTTGTTTCGGGTATATAACTGTAAATACTCTGCATAAAGGAGATAACAAGGATGATAATTATGATTATTATGCTGATGATTATAATAATAATAATAATAATAATATTAAAGACAGCTAATCTTGGAACATCACACATAATACGGTAAGTTCTGCAGTGTGAACTTGAAGCCTGAAGCGGTGGGGATCACCGCTGTTTCAAGAGAAGTACCAAGAAGAAAAGGCCTGTGACAGGAGACATCAATATAATAATAATAATACGAAACAACTTATATTAGGAATCAAGTAATAATTAAGATTTGTTCTACCGCACGCACATTTTTAAAGACTAACTACATTTAGGCTACCTGCACAGGTTTGTGAAGTAGAAAATTTAAAGTCTTGCATGCAGACAACTGAACATAGTGTATAAGAAATATATATGTTGTGTTTACATTCGTATTTGTATTATGAGCACGGTTGATGCCTTAAATTTATAAGAGTAATTGATTTTTTCCCTAATACATAATTACGTCTAGAGATGACATTGCTCAGCGAATGTGTATATAGCTGGAGAGAGCTGCAGCGTGGATTACCGGCGTTAAGCGCGAGATCGCTGTGGTTTCGAGTTGACACACAGGGCCGACAGTTTCCAAAAAGGAAGGAAGGAATTTTTGTGCATTGTAAACAATAAGAAAAAGCAGGTTTAGGCCACTCCTTTTGACACACAGGGCCGACAGTTTCCAAAAAGGAAGGGCGGAATTTTTGTGCATTGTAAACAATAAGAAAAAGCAGGTTTAGGCCACTCCTTTTGACACACAAGTTGTGAAATATTAAGTGCCCTAAAACACTTGTTAACTTTATAGTGCATGATTGAAAAGGCAGTAATGATAAAACGACAATGCCTCCCCCTTCAAGGGTATCTTAATTAGAAGAAGCAATACAAAGTCAATATGCTGTCCAGAGAGGGAAATGAAAGTTTAACAGTCTGAATTAAGCACAAGAATCTAATTGTTTTTTAAAATATGGGAAAAATGTAATGCTGTAATGAAGTTTGGTAACGAAAATTACTGCCAAGTCTGTGAGAGGTCGGTTCGTTTAATAGAAAATACAATTTGAGAAGGAATTTTGTGTGGTCTTTTTCATGGCACTAGAACTAATATCGTACTCTATCGAGAGGTCATAAGGCGTCTCTATTTCCCGGAAAACATATTGATTGTCCGAATCAAGAAGTTAATTGAAAGCATTACACAAAAATTTTCATTACAATCTTGGAGAGAGAGTGGTCCCCAAAACCAGTTGTGACAATACAGTTATCACATTAGAAGCTGTAAAAAGACTCCACAGTAAGGGGCAAGTAATATTCTGTTGGTCATGTAACTACACATGCAGCAGGTAGTCCGTAACAACTAAGTCTGCGGAGGAACATTGCATGTGGAACACAGTCAGAAGTGTTGTTGATATAAAAACCTACGGTTACATGTAAATATTGAATTTTATGTTTATGGTTCCGTGCACCGCTTATCTGTATTAATAATTGTCTAACGAGTTGCAACACAAAGCAGTCTATTTATTATTCTGCAAGTTCACTCTACATGTTTCGGGTGTCAACCACACCTACCATCAGGAGTACACAAAACTGTAACTGCAGACTCCGGTACTGGTCATATTTTTCTGCAGCTATCTGCCTCCAATGTGGCCAAGTTTGCCACGTTGGAGGTAGGTAGCTGCAGTCTCCGGTACTAGTCATAATTTTTCTGCAGCTACCTCCCTCCAACGAGGCCAAGTTTGCCACGTTGGAGGTAGGTAACTGCACAAAAAATATGACCAGTACCGGAGGTTGCAATTACAGTTTTGTGTACTGCTGTTGATGGGTGTGGTTGACACCCGAAACATGTAGAGTGAACTTGCAGAATAATAAATAGACTGCTTTGTGTTGCATCTCGTAGGACAATTATAAATAAGTAAATATTGATTTATAATAAAATATAGTTGTGTCTAAACCTATTGAATTGTGTGTAATTAGCACAACTGTATGAGACTCATGAATCTTTGCTGATATCAAGATGGATTGCAGCCACTTAATGCCGACAATAAATCGGAGGAATAACAACTTGAGATATGTAACAAGATTAGTGGCAGCAGATTTGATCTAGATAAGTCAGTGTTGGCGGAGACTGATTATGAACAGGAAGTAACGAAAATGATTGTCATTAATGACAGATTGCAATGAACTTGAAGACATGTTGAGAATGTAAATGAATCTGTAATCGCATCACTGTTACATTTAAACAAGACAGGCAGTGTACGGTACGTGTAATTTAACAATGAGTCGCGTTCGTGCAACCATTGCTGCAATGGAAAAACAATGAGGGTTACATATTCTGAATGTTTGCTTGTAGTCTTAGATATCAAGCATGCAATGCGTATGCGCGTATTGTCATCTTTGGCCTGTCCGAATATACAGTATTTTTCTACTTTATCTCATAAACGATAATATTTGAAAAAAAAAGTGTGGTCATTATGTAAAATACCCCTTATTCTTGTCCGATTTTAATGAAACTTGAATTTTCTGGACAGATATTCGAAAAATACTCAAATACAAAATTTCATGAAAGTCCGTTCATTAGGAACCGAGTTGTTCCATGCGGATGAAAGGACGGAGGAACAGACAGCAGTGAAGAAGCTAATAGTCGATTTTCGCAAGTTTGTTTAGGCGCCTAAAACAAAGCAACAGCCAGTTGCTTTCAGAAGGTAGAAGAGTTTTCCTGACATAAAGTATAGTTAAAAACAAACTTAAAGTCTGGTAGATTTATATCAACACAAGCAGTTAGTACAAAAACACATAGGCAAGTATTTTGTAATAATAATAATATTGACTCATCTGTATATGAGGGAGGTTTTGATGCTTTGTTTCTTCCGTCCATAGCTTTTGATGCAGCCTGTAACGATATGTCCTAGAACAACGGGTTCGTGAAACTTGCGGCCCTCATGTGGGACGTGACCCAATCAATGCAGCATTAATGAAATTGCACTGCGAGTTGACGCAGTGTTGTGCACACAGTGTCAGGGCGGTAATTTTGTAAGGTAAATTGTATAATGCCACGCAGTCAGCAAAATTTGACATGATTGACCATACTCGTTCAGTCAGTCCCTCTGAACACCAGCTTAATGTGTACGCGTGTATTCTTACCCAGCTTGCGTGGTAGATGATCTGTTTGCACGTATGTCTGAAAGTGTCCGGAACTGGTTTTATTCTTATCGCTGTTGAATGGTATGTTTTGTTAAGTCTATAAACTATTCAGTCCAAGTAGTATCGAGAGGAACTGACTGTCGCCAGGACAACGTCCTTCCAGGGAAATTAGTACGAAACAAGCTTATTGCTCAAGTAATTCTCTACTTCTATTCAGGCCAAAGTTTTTTCATCGTTTTTGATATTGTTTATTCCTTATTCTGTACAATGTAATATTCTCGTTATTATTAAAACCAAAATTTTTCACATACAAAGCTTATGAAAGAAATAAACAATTTTCCCTCCTACATTTTTCTGTGGTCAACCGCCATCATCGGCGAGCAACACCCCAAATCAGTAGGAGGGAAGAGTGCATATTTATTATATATATATATATATATATAGTATGTGCAAATTGGAAGTTTCGTTACTGTAATTTTAACAGTAGCCATCGGTCCTCACCCTAACACCCTAGCACCCCTTGACCCTATGTGAACAAGATTTATCTGTTTTAATATTATCCTAATTATGCCTATGTAACCCAATAATTTTCTTCCTTTCATTCTCTCCAACTAAACATTTCTTTTGTGCATTCATTGTCATCTTTGCTTAGTACAAGTTCCGCCAGCCTTACTCTTTTTTATATTATCGTGTTCTGTAAAAATTACAATATATGAAGCTCCTCCTTATGTAATTATTGCTGTTATGAAGTAATTTTCTCCCTCTTATGGCGGGATATTTTCTTCAACACCCTGCTTCCAGACACTCTCATTTTATATCTCCCGCCTAGAGTGAGATGTTTAATGTTACAGCCGTAAAAATATGGGGTATCATTATTTATCCTGTAGGTTTGCAGATGCTAGACAGAAAGATAAAAGATTTTGAAGTGTATAAATTTTCTGAATATATACTCTTCCTATTGAATTATGGTGTCAAACCCTTTGGCATATTTATTGGACCCAATCACAATCCCCGCATATCAAGGTAACTGAATTATTATACCACAAATATCATTCATGTGGTTTTGTGTTGAAACTGAAACAGTGCCTGCATATCTTTTATTGCTGAACTGGGTTGCTGAAGAGCTTCAGAAGGTGGTTATGTACAGTAGTGCGAGTAAGTGTAAGCGAGACTTACTAATCAAATCAGAGGATAATCCAGTCAATCATAGTGGTGAAACACTGCTCAGGCTTAACGTCCTTGATTGAAAACACGTCTGCACAGAAAAAAAGAAATGCGTTCCGTTATCTTAGATGTTAAAAACATCCACTTTTATGAGATTTTATTATTTAATTACTCACCACAACATTGGAAATTAATAGGCCTACTCGCGTGTTTTGTGCACATTGTAAGACTCTTCATCTTAGCTCGTATTAATTCAAAATAAGAATTTCAACATTTATTTAACCGATTTATCAAAAGATCCTACATAATTTTTCATGGAATATTCGCGTAAGTAATACTACTTAAGGTGAAATACTTATTCCATGGAGCAGTGTCCTTCTTGAGAAGCTGACTGGTTCTCCGTCAATTTAATTATGGAATTTTATGGAACCAGAAGGTTCTTTACTGCTTTTAAAAATGCCCACCATCTGTCTCCATCCTGAGCGTGATCAATCCAGTCCATGTACCCCGTCCCACTTCCTGAAGTTCCATCTTAATATTATCCTCCAATTTACGTCTGGGTCTTCTAAGCGGTCTCTGTCCCTCGTTTTCCCCATCAAAACTCTGAATGTCCCTCTCCTCTCCCCCAGACGTGTTACATGTCCCTCCCATCTCATTCTTCTCGATTTGATCATCCAATTAATATTCGGTGAAGAGTATAGAACATTAGACTCTTCATTATGTAGTTTGCAACAATCCCCTGCTCCGTCGTCGTCTTAGGCCCAAATATATTCAAAGAGAAAGACGTCTATACACTTGTTATTTACTTTATTGTGCAGTTACCAATATTTTTGTCCAAGTCAGAAGAGGAACACTTTATAGAGAACTGTGCTCTTAGGAGTTATGACGCAGCGAGTTTTGGTAGGAACACTTCAGTACTTCTTGCTGTTACCAGATAAATACCTTTAGTTCTGAATGTGTCCCATGTTAGGTCTGGAATGTGTGCATTTTTCCACCTGTAAGACAGAATGTGCGGCCTATATTCACTGTCAGTTCGGTGATTTATTTTCTCCAAAATACACAAGCTTTCATTATTTTAAATTGCAGCTGTACATGAAACCGGACAAAGATATTGTAAATAAGAATTTGTCAGGATTGTTTCGGCATATAATATTCAGACGCCGGGGAATTTACCCAGAAGAAAGCATACAACATTCAGAACACGGAGAAAGTCTGAAATCGAGAAACACAACCCCCCCCCCCCACTCGTAATATTTACACCTTTTGCCCCCCCACTCCAAAAATGTTTTTGCGAATGTTCCTCAATGTGACGTTGCACGTATATTGCTTGTCTGGTTGTTTCTGTCTTTTGCGTTATTTTTGTTGTTAAGTCCGTTATAAATATCTCTCTTTCATATTTTAGGTTCTTACATTTTGCGCTGTAGCACCGATTCAATAAAACACTGAACATTTACATAATTAAGTGTTCTGGCTGCTTAAATACTGAGGTTGAACTTCTACTGAAAGGAAATATATGACTGAGTTTGTGGTTAGACATCTAAATTGAGGAATAACCATAATTGCAGGTTTGCTGTTCTATACCTTGCTGATTACAATCTCAACTTCTGTAGTATGAGAAATGAGCACGGCCCACTGGTACCTCCCCTTTGCCTTTCTCTAACAAGCACTTACCGGAACAAAGTTCATGCCGGTCTTTTGTACTGACAAAACAACCCGCCCTGCCTTGCGCCACGAACATAAGAATGTCTTCTGCACCACTGCCTACAGCTTTGAACGAATGTCTTACGCGGAACCGATCAATCAGTCAGTGGCTCCAGGAATTAAATTTAAGGAACAGATTAGACATGAAAACAGACAGCATACTGCATACATACTTGACAACATAAATATTATCAATTAGGGGCGAACATTCAGACAAGGTGCAACAAGTTAATTCTCCCAAAATACTAGCATATATTTTGAGGAATTAACGGAAAATATTTGTTAAATCTATTAATGTAAATACCTAGACTTGGTTGGGAGGTCAGTGGCAAGAATCAGAGTATGAAATGCCACGTGATGTTGCGTGTTAGATTCGGCAGACCAGTGTATTTTAAACGTTAACGAATATTCGAATTTCATAAACCCCTGTGAAATCTGTGTAGCGATTTGACAAGGAGGAAGGTTAGGTGGTTGCCTACGACCAACCTGTATTTTAAAGTAGATTAAGCTTCTAAGTTCCTAAATAAACTTAGAGAACCAAATCGTTCTGGAGAAACAGAAAGGATATACATTACGTGGGAAAGGTTTATTTACACTTTGCACCAATACATATAGCCCTTATTTTACGACCTTTTGTTTTACGCCTTTCTGCTTTATCGCCTCTTGCCAATTTGCGACTCTTCTTAATTTACGTTCCCTCATGATAGGCTTGGTGTCCTTTGGCTGGTAGCGTTCTAATTACGCGAAACCCCTATTTCTGATGGGAATATCTTTTTTATTTTCGCCCGCTTTTTTGCAGAAAAACAACTAGGGCGTAAATCGAGGACTGGATGTGTTATCATTTCCGGGTGCGATGACACAGTTTTAAAGCGTCTGACCTGCAGTCATTTTACAAGCTGTTCGTTATAAAATGTAAGCAAAATATAGACGAGCACAACTCATTGATTTTATTAAGATGTATTCCTACATTATTGAAAGTAACAGTGTAAGAATACAGCTTGATAAAATCATTAATTGTGTTGTGTTTGACTATATTTTGCTTACATTTTATAATCTATACAACACAACGGGGATGTCTCACCTGAAAGCTGTTCGTACTTGGGACCTGTTATCCCGTCTTGTACTTTCTTGTGGGTTTCCTCACGTATTCCACGACAATTCTGCTGTACAACCACAATCTCCTACATGTCTCATGAACCGTCCAAAGACCGTACCATCCTGTCATTTTCGATGCTGCGTAAGTACGTGTGTTGTACCTTAAGATGGAAGTATTATATTCTTCGCAAGCGATGGTAAAAGTTATCGCCCTACATGACTTCGTAACTCACAAACCCAACATACGAGCTAAATTAGTTTGTCAGGAACAGTATAGACTTTTAGATATAGGCCTTAAACGGATGCGGTTATTTAGTTCTTAATTTGAAGTTTCGTTGCTTTTGGTTGTATCAAGTAATATCAAGAACCAAGATTTATTAGCCTAATGTGTAGCACAATAAGTCACATTAGTATAATCTGGCATGTGAGGTACGTGGAAAGAATGTGTACGAGTACACCAAAGTTCTGGTAGCAGAAAATGTGGCCATATTCTGGAGAATTATTTAAATATGCGTAAAATTGAATAACTAGGAAAAAATCTGACAAATGTTAATGCACAGAAAGACAGTAGAAAGTGCTAGCTTGAATGGCCATTTGTATAAAATGTGACATCTCATTAGTTCTTCACTTCTCTTTCCTTTTACTTTATCGTTTGTTTTGCTACTATAGTAGAACCACTTTGAATTTTATTATTCATTATTATCCTCCATTTAATTCCCATAGTTCTTGACTAACTAATTTGTCACAAATGTTATTCTCATATTTCATACTGAATCTTGAAGGCAATATTTTTGCCACTAGTTACCTGGTCTTAAAAGAAATAAGCGTCTGTTCCATTTTGATATCGTATTTTGCAGTATATCCATAGCAGGAGAGCTGCGTCTTCATATTCTGAAAGAAATCTTTAACTTTTCCCTGCATACTTGTTATCCGATATTAAATAATGCATTCGTTCTTTGGTGGTTGAGAAAACCTGTGATAGAATAAATGAATCAGATGCATTGGAGTGCTGGAGAATGTATTTCCAGCCACTGAATTGTATTCAATTCTTCTTCAACATTCACTATTCTATTCACTGAAAATCGATCTATTTGTGTGAAGCGATACTCCATTCTTTGTTTTCTACCACTCTGTGGCTTGTTTGTGTCACAGGTACACGTACCACTGTGTCAAACGAACACCTGTCACCCCCCTTCCAACTCCCTTCCTTCCTGTTGTCTCCTCGCACAAAATCAGCAACCTATATTTCCCTCAGATATTCTCCTTAGTGTTTTCACTCCAAATGTCACTTCCCTTTCCCTTAACAAGCCATTTAGATAGGCTGTTATCTGCGACTAGCTATCAAAATGTCCTAGGGGCTGATTAATGTGAGAGGAGACATCTCCTGGCAATCCAAATGGGTCAAAACCTCGCATTAGCATATTGATTTAACGTCTTTTTAAGAACGAAGTGTTTCAGTAAAAGATAATTGCATTATCATTTATTCATTTATCATATTTCTGTAAAAAAAATGCACGCACATGAGAGATGAAGATGTAGGTTATGTGACAGTGCCTTAAAATTTCCAAACAGTAATCCAGCACGATAATTGTAAGTGTCTAACTGCGGACTACGTCACATGAACTTTGGAATGAAATTTCCTGTATTATAATCAACCTTCTCCATCCAATTTGGTTTGTAGTGAAATAGAATTTGTTAAAGTTTGTCAGTGTACTTCAGTCCAAGTGGGTTTAAAACTGTCACTGCGACTACCTCTTCTTATATTTGTTCATTTAATATAAATAAACGCAAGTGAGCCTTCAAGTTTCCAGAAGAGACCAGAAATTTCTTGATGAGTGAAACGTAGTTTTTCACGGACTCTGCTCCGTGGAGAAAGTTATTGTATTCAGCTCTTCCCTTACTCCTGCTTCGTTACTTTTCTTTGTTTAATGTATTCGGTACCATACCTTAAAGTTATAGTGCTAAATTTACTGTCAGTGTAGTGTATTACGAAATATTAAGTTTAACGTTATGAAATTGTGCGGACGGCCACAAATACATATCGATTATGACTGACGTCAACCTGTCTGTATCCCAGTACTGTTAAAATGAAGTTATATATTCGAATTTTTCTTCTCTCTAGTGTGTGCATGTCAGGAAAGCTGATACTATTGATTATGTAAAACATTTCATTATTACATTTAACCCTAACTATAATCAAGGATTCAGTTTTTGCCGCGTAGTAAATACTCCTTTATCAGTTATAAAATCATTATTTGATGCTCTGTAAGATAAAAATCTTTGTTTGTTTTGAGCATAATTGGAAACAAAAATACAATTCGTGAGTGTCTGTGTGTGTGTGTGTGTGCAGAATGTGGAATTGTGGGCCGTTAAAACGGGTAACAGGTAAAGTATCGATTTACTTTAAAGGGTTAATAATCATTACAGTAAAAGGTCAGTTAGAACACTGGAGATTCACGAAAAGCACCTGCTTGCTATTTGTCGTCAGTATTTCCAACTGTCTGACCTTAATAATTTTCTGTTTTATTTTTTTAAAACAATGTAGCGCGCTGCAGAAATTCACTCAAAGACATATTATGTATCGTGTTGTTATGATACATATTTGTGGCCACGTCATACGACTTGATGTACTGTACAACACGACGTTACAAAGAAGAACTGTCGATTTGCTCCTAAGTGTTAATGAAGTACATGACTGCCAGCCACATGAATTTTTAATATTCTGCAAACAGTCTCATTTTTTTACTTGTAAAAAAAGAATAATAACTTTAAAATTTTTAATTAACACTCAAGTCGTTAACAACTTCCATTTCTCTAGGCTTCTGGCTATGATTCATTACGTTTATAAAACTTATCCTTTATAACTTTGTCCATCATTTTGATACAAAAACAAAATATATTTCAGTACATTTAATTTTAAATAGTCCGTGACCGTGCATTTGGTTAACTGGACGTAGTAATGAAACCAAGAAATGCATTTTTTGACGTTTTGTTGACCGTGCATCTCAATATATTTATTTCAGTATTTAACCAACTTGATGCACAAAATTTGTTTCACAATAAGTTTTATTTCATGTCTCTACATGTTTCGAGCACATGCTGGAAACATGTAGAGACAAGAAATAAAACTTACTGTGAAACAAATTTTGTGCATCATGTTGGTTAAATACTGAGATAAAAAACAAGAAATGCATGTATGTGTATAAAGGTATTTTATATTATAAACAGAGTATAACTGCCAAATGTTTGGCCATTCTTTTGACCATCCTGAGGGAGGTGCTTTTACAAAGGATGGATATATCAAGATATTACAGAAGTTTGTTAATCAATATACAAATGTAAAATACTTAGTTTAAAAATGTATGGTTTAAAATACATATTAAAGTATAAAAAACAGATAAAACATGTAAGAGGCATGGTGGGTTTTTATACAATTTTAAAGTACTTTTAAGCATTTATGTCAACTGTTGGTTCTGTTACTGTGTCTGATTATCTCAGTGCACGTTCATGGATTACTTAAAATTGAATAATGCCCAACAGCCCAAAAACTGAGTTTTTTTCCGTGCTTTTTCCTCAGTCGTAAGACAAATGTCAGGGTATAACTTGCAAAGACGGGGCACGGCCCGCACTGTTCTCAATTAGGTTGTTAATTGCGTTGTTCTTGTTGTTAAGTGTTATGTTCTATTGTGAATTGTGTTGATATATGTGTTGTTTGTGTGGGTCAGGTAGCTCAGTCGGTATAGCGCCTGACTACGGGATGGACGGGCCGGGATCGAATCCCCGTGGGGACGAGATTTTCTGCCCGTCCAGACCGGCCCTGGAGCCCAACCAGCCTCCTGTAAAATGGGTACCGGGTATTTCGCGTGGGTAAAGTGCGGCCGGGGCGTGCTGCTGACCACTCACCCCCTTCTAGTGTCGCGGTCATGGAAGAGTAGAGTTATACCTCTAC
>Ga0123353_10013568_pt1 | contig 11681 bp, 8 predicted proteins | sample TergutLab28metaG_3_FD_92763 | JGI IMG/M metagenome (GOLD analysis project Ga0123353, IMG submission 92763) | Labiotermes labralis P3 segment gut microbial communities from Petit-Saut dam, French Guiana - Lab288 P3 | ecosystem: Host-associated > Arthropoda: Insects > Digestive system > Gut ... | reverse complement strand
TCGGGGTGCACGGCCACGGCGGTGTCGCCCAGCATGGTTTCGGGCCGCGTGGTGGCGACTTCAATAAAGCCGCTGCCGTCGGCGCAAGGATATCTGATGTGCCAGAAGGCCGCGTCGCGCTCGCTGTGCTCCACCTCGGCGTCGGAAAGGGAGGTTTTGCAGCTGCAGCACCAGTTGATGATGCGCTCGCCCCGATAGATCAGGCCCTTTTCGTAAAGGCGCACGAAGACCTCCTTCACGGCCCTGGAGCAGCCCTCGTCCATGGTGAAGCGCTCGCGGTCCCAGTCGCAGCTGGAGCCCAGGAGTTTCAGCTGCTCCACGATGCGCCCGCCGTATTTCTCCTTCCAGGCCCAGGCGCGCTCCATGAAGGCGTCGTAGCCGATGCTCTCCTTTGTCAGCCCTTCCGCGCGCATGGCCTCCACGATTTTGACCTCCGTGGCGATGGCGGCGTGGTCGGTGCCGGGCAGCCACAGGGCGTCGTAGCCCTGCATGCGCCGCCAGCGGGTGAGCACGTCCTGCACGGTGTACATGCAATGGCCCATGTGCAGCTGCCCGGTGATGTTGGGCGGCGGCATGCTGATGGTATAGGGCCCCTTGCTGCCTTCGCGCTTTTCGGCCTTGAAATAACCCTTATCCATCCACCCGGCGTAGAGGCGGCCCTCCACCTCGGCGGGGTTATATTGTTTGGGGAGTTCCTGTTTCATAGGGGTTCCTCTCTCAAGATAAATCAAATCTCAACCATTTCCGTTTCCGCCTGCATCTCCTCCGCCAGGCGGCGCCGCTCGATCAGGTCAGCTTCCACCTGGTCGCGCAGTTCGGCGGGGTATTTGTAGAGTATGCGGGCGATGAGGATAATCAGGTTGTCTATGGCGGGCACCAGCAGATAGAGTACGGGCGCCCAGCGCAGGAAGACCGGCGGCTGTTTTGCCAGCTTCGGGTCGAAGCCCAGGGAATCGATCACCAGGTTGCCCACGGCCTTATCGATATTGTTCGTCACGAGCTTCTTCATCAGTTCGCTCATGGAATTCATCACGCCCTCGCTGCGGCGGCCGGTTTTCCATTCCACATAGTCGAGCATGTCGAATTTGTTCATGTCCTCCGCGATCATCTGCACCTTGCCGAAGGTGCGGTTGAGCATTTCCATGAACCAGTTGAAGAATACCCCGAAGACCGAGTTGAGGCCGACGAGCCACTTGAGAGTGTTGCACACTGTGAGAATGATCTGGTAGAAGACCTGCGTGTTGCGCGGGCCGCCGAATTTTTTGATGATGGGCATGGCGAAGGGCACGATCAAATTGCAGGGGGCCGATACGATGTTGTCGCGGACAAATACAATGGTTTCGCCCTTGACATTGCTGGTGTTGAGCACCTCGTTCACGCCGCAGTAGTTGTAGTAGTCCCAGTCGCTCATGCCGGGGGTGAGCGAGGTGACGAAACGCGCCACGAGGTCGAGCAGCAGGTAGCGGTTGTGCCGCAGGGTGGCGAACGCTTCCTTCATTTCCAGCAAAAAGCCCTTGAACCCGGCGGCGTCCGACGCCCGGGGCCGCGCTTTATCGGGCACGCGCTGCAGCACGAAGGAGGGCGCGATCTCCGCCACCATGGCGGGGAGGGACAGCGCCACGGCCCCCACAAGATAGACACTGTACTGCGACCAGCCCAGCACCTGGTGCAGGCCGACCAGCGCCATGGAGGTGGGCATCAGCATTTCGTGGATCGTTACCCCCAGGCCCTTCGCCCAGATCACCCGGGCGCGCTGCCGGGAGTTGGAGGTGATGTGCGCGAAAATCTTCACGCCGGAAACCTCCGCGGGGTTGGCGAACATATCGGCCAGGCAATAGACGGCGATGTAAACGGCGATGCGCTGCCCGGGACGCAGCCCCAGATCCAGCATGGGGATCAGGATGAGCAGGCTGCGCACGAGGATGCCGACGCGCATGATCCAGCGGTGCACGGCGATGGGATAATTCCTGGTATCCATAAACGCGCCGAAAAAGGGGTCGTTGATCCCATCGAAGGTGACCTTCGACACCTCGGCGACGGTCTGCTGCCTTTTGTCCATCTTGAACACTTCCTGGTACATATACATCGTGTTCCAGGTGAAACCGTTGCGCAGCCCCGTGAAGATATTCGGCACGATATGCGCCGCCTGTTCCCATGGCCGCACCTGATCCTCCGGCAGGCCGTCCCCCCGCATCCACTGCACCGGATGACGCAGGCCTTCACGGATTTGCGCTTTCGTTCCCTCGCTGAGTTTTGGCATAAAATCCCCGCTTTCTCAAAAAAATGAACGCCCGGCAGCTATTGCCGCCGGGCGGTTTGACACAAGGCAAACCTGGCATTGCGCGGCATAGCCTCAAGCCGTTGTCGCTACGACTACAGCTACGGCTACGATCACGAACCCGCGCATGCGAAACGCTCCTCCTGATATGGGATATTATCAGTATAGCACCGCGCGCGTGAATTGTCAAGAAAAAAATAAAAATGCCGGCGGGCTGGTGAGGATATCGCGGCCCGCCCGCGACAAAGTTGTAGAAGAAAAAAAATTATTTCGCGAAATTAGGGATTTTCCTCTTGTATCCCGACAAAAAATTTGGTAAACTTAAAGTATACCACCCCGCCCTAAAGCGATTTTGCGAAATCGCTTGGGCACCCCTCCAAGGAGGGGAATTACAGAAGGGAGCCAATAGCTTGAGCTTCATTGAATTCAGGAACGTTTCCAAGCAGTATGTCATGGGCGAGGTCGTCATCAACGCGGTGGACGGCGTGGATTTCGAGATCGAGGAGGGCGAGTTGGCCCTCATCGTGGGCTCCTCCGGCGCGGGCAAGACCACGGTGCTCAACATCCTGGGTGGCATGGACAGCGCCAGCGGGGGGGAGGTCTGGGTGGACGGCGAGGAGATCACCGGCTACGGCAACCGCAGGCTCATCGAATACCGCCGCAACCAGGTGGGCTTCGTGTTCCAATTCTATAACCTGATCCCCAACCTCACCGCCCTGGAAAACGTGGAGATCGCCACCCAGCTCAGCGCTGCTCCCCTGCCCCCCGAGGAGGTGCTGGAGCAGGTGGGCCTGGAGGAACGGCTGAACAACTTCCCCGCCCAGCTCTCGGGGGGCGAGCAGCAGCGGGTGTCCATCGCCCGGGCGCTGGCGAAAAACCCCCGCCTGCTGCTGTGCGACGAGCCCACCGGCGCGCTGGACTCCGCCACCGGCAAGCAGATTTTGCAGTTGCTGCAGAAGACCTGCCGGGAGACCGGCACCACGGTGATTATCATCACCCACAACCCGGCCATCGAGCCCATCGCCGACCGGGTAATCCGTATGCGCTCGGGCAAGATCTATAATGTGACGAGGAACGACAAGCCCGGGGATGTGGCGGATTTGGTGGAAATCTAAGCTATTCTGGATTTTTGTCCAACCACCCCGCCCTTCGGGCACCTCTCCAATGAAGGGGAATCGGCCAGCCTCCTGCAGAGGGTAAATTCCCCTTCATTGGAGGGGTGCCCGAAGGGCGGGGTGGTCAAGGAAAACATGGAGGCTATCAATGACCAGAGCTCTCTTCCGCGATACCCTGCGCGCGATCCGCAAGACGCTTTCGCGCTTCATTTCCATTGTGATTATCGTGGCGCTGGGCGTGGGCTTTTTCGCCGGGCTCAAGGCGGTATCGCCCAACATGAAAGCCGCCGCGGAGGTCTTTTACGCAAAGCACAACCTGGCCGACGCCGTGGTGCACTCCACCGTGGGCTTCGACGCGGAGGACCTGGCCAGCGTGCTGGCCCTGCCGGGGGTGGAAAGCGCCACGCTTTCGCGCTCCATCGACGGCATACTCATGAAGCCAAATGGGGAGATGGAGCAGAGCATGTCCGGCACGGCCTACGTGCTGCGCGTCATCGGCTACGATTTCGCCCAGGCCGTGGGCTCGCAGTCGGGCAGGCTCAACCAGCTGGAGCTGCTGGACGATGGGCAGAGCCGCTGGCCCGCCCGCCCTGACGAATGCGTGGTGAGCGCCTATGAAAACAAAAACGAGCCCCAGCACTACGCCCTGGGGCAGAAAATCCGCGTGCAGGGGGACCATGAGGACCTGCTGGACACGGTGCGCAGCGAATACTACGAAGTGGTGGGCGTGGTATATACACCGGAATTCGTCTCCATGGAGCTGGGGGCCTCCCAGGCCGGGGGGGGCGAGCTTTCCGGCTATATCTACATCGACGACAGGGCCTTCGTGACCGACTACTACACCACCCTTTATATCGGCGCTTCCCAGACGGCCGGGAGCAGCTCGGCCTATACCGACGCCTACGCGGACCTGGTGCGCAGCCTGAAGGATCGGCTGGAAGGCGCGGCCCAGGAGATCATCGACCTGCGGGTGGACCGCATGCAGGGCTACTACGGCCCCATCATCGAGCAGGGCAAACAGGAGCTGGCCAAGGCCTACGAGGACCTGGAAACCCTGCGCAAAGCCGTGGCGGAAGGGCCGGAGCTCATACGCACGGAGAAGGAAAAGGGCGAAAAGGAGCTGGCGGCGGGCCAGGCGGAATACGAGCAGGGGCTGGCGGACTACCAAAAAGGCATAGACGAATACCTGGCAAACAAGGCGATCTACGACGAAGCCAAAATCGAGGTGGACAAGCACCCCAACGCCGAGATCGAATACGAAAACGGCAAGGCCCGGCTGACGCAGGCGAAAAACAGCTTCGAAGTCATGAACACCTTCGTTTTGGCGGGGCGCAGCGCCATCCGGGTGGCCAATTCGGCCCTGGCCAGCGGCGATCCCGAGCGCACCAGAAGCGCCATGGCGATCCTCTCGAATTACATCCCCCTCGACGAGGACGACTTGTCCATCGAGGGCCTGCAGGCCCGGGTGGACGAGGCCCAGGAGCAGCTGGCGGAGCAGGAGGAGGCCCTGGCGGAATACCGGGCGGAAATCGAGGAGGGCGAGCGGCAGATCAAGGAAGCCGAAAAGCAGATCGCGCAGCTGAAGGATTTCCAGAAGCTGGAGCAGGGGCTGCTCCAGGGCAAGAGGGAGCTGGATGACGCCTACCGGAAGCTGCAGGGCACCCCGGCGCAGCTGGAAGCGGGCCGCGCCAGGATCGACGCGGAGGTGCTCAAGGGCCAGCAGGATCTCGCCAGCGCGAAATCGCTGCTGCTGCTGGTGGAGGGCAAGGTGGCCGACGGCGAGCGCAAGGTCCGCCGGGGCGAAAACCAGATGGCCGCCATGTCCAGCGCCCAGTGGATCGTCTCGGACCGTGACGAGTTCCCGGGCTACGTCAACTACGGCGACACCGCCGACAGCATGGAGCTGTTCGCGGTAATCTTCCCCGTGCTGTTCTTCCTCATCGCGGTCCTAGTGAGCCTGACCACCATGATCCGCATGGTGGAGGACGAGCGCACCCAGCTGGGGGTGCTCAAGGCCGCGGGCTATTCCGCCTTCGCCATCGCGTTCAAATATCTTTTCTATGCCTTTACGGCGGGGTTCCTGGGCTGCGTGCTGGGCACCGCCCTGGGGCTCCCCTTCCTGCCCATGGGCATTTTCAAGGCCTACCAGATCCTCTACCTGATCCCCACCATGCGGCCGGGCTTCTTCGTCGATATCGTGGGCATCGGCTTCGGGGCGACCCTGATCGCCACCATGGGCGCGACGGTCATCGCGGTGCTCAGCGCCCTGCGCCGGCGCCCGGCGGAGCTCATGCGGCCCAAGGCGCCCAAGGCCGGCAAGCGCGTGTTCCTGGAATGGTTCCCCTTCATCTGGCGGCGGCTGGGCTTTAACGGCAAGGTGACCGTGCGCAACCTCATGCGCAAGAAAACGCGCTTCCTGATGACCTTCGTGGGGATCATGAGCTGCACGGCGCTGCTGCTGACGGGCTTCGGCATCGGCAACTCCATCGGCACCATGCTCGATAAGCAGTTCGGCCCCGAGAGCATCATGAAATTCGACGCCCAGGTCCTGCTGCAGGCCCCCATGAAAGCGGGGGACCCCCAGGTGCTGCAAATGTTCAGCGAGCAGAGCCAGGGCCGCATCGCCAACATCCTGCCGGTGTATATGAAGAAGATGTACGCGGGCGCGCCGGGCGCATCCCACCAGATCGACGTGACCATCGCCGTGCCCGAAAACAGGGACGCCATCCCCGACTTTATCGCCGTCAACGACGAAAGGACCGGTGAGGCCCTGGCGCTGACCGACGACGGCGTCATCATCGGCGGCAAGGCGGCGGAGCTCTACGGCCTGGAGGCGGGCGACCTGATCACCATCCAGTCCGGCGCGATGAAGGCCGATATCCCCGTGGCGGGCATCGTGCGCAACTACGTCTACCACTATATCTACATGTCCCCCGCGGTATTCGAGCGGTATTTCGGGGTGGAGGAGACCACCTTTAACATGGTGATGCTCAAGCTCAACCCCGCCCTGACAAAATTCACCGGCAGCGACAAAGCGGTCAACGAGGTCAAGGAGGCCCGCACCGCCCTGGCCCGGGACCTCAGCGACACCGCCGAGGTCATCACGGTGGTTTATAACAAGACCATCGTCGATTCCGTGGACGGCATGCTCCAGGTCATGAAGAACGTCATCATGGCGGTGGCCACCATGGCGGCGGCGCTGCTGGCCTTCGTGGTGCTCTACAACCTCAACAACATCAACATTTACGAGCGCATCCGTGAGCTGGCGACCATCAAGGTGCTGGGATTCTACGACAAGGAGGCCGACATGTTCATCTACCGCGAGAACATTATCATCACGGTGCTGGGCATCGCGGCGGGCCTGGCGCTGGGCGTGCCCATACACGGCTTCATCATAAAAAGCGTCGAAATTGAGAGCATGATGTTCGTGCGCACCATGGCCCCGAACAACTTCTTCGCCGCCGCGATCATCACGGCCCTGTTCGCCGTGTTCATCAACGCGCTGATGCACAAGAAGATCAAGGACATCTCCATGGTGGAAAGCCTGAAGAGCGTGGAGTAGCGGGCAAGCGCTCGCAGGCGGGCGCTTCGCGGCAATAGATGCGCCCCCTGCCCGTTCACTGCACCGGTTCAGTAAAAACGGTCAATAGACAAGAAGCCCCCTGTTGTAGTAAAGATAGAACTACGACAGGGGGCTAAAAATATGTCAAGGAACTACAGGCACATCAAGGTGATGGAGAGCGAAATACAGGCGATGATTCGCGACCTGTTCGACAACAGCATCGTCGCCTACAAAACCGGCTCAGAGCAGACAGTCGGCCTGGTGCTGGACACCATCCGCGCCGCCCGGAGAAAAGAAACGGTCACCGCAGAGCTGCAACTCCACAGTGACCAGGGCGGGCAATACACCTGCGACGGATATTTCACCCTAACACAAGCATACGGCATTACGCCGTCAATGTCAAGACGCGGAAACTGTTTTGACAACGCTATGGCCGAAAATTTCTTTTCCATCCTCAAGGCTGAGTGCATCAATCGCCAGAAAATCAAAGATTTCGCCATGGCGAAATCTTTGATTGAGGAATATATTCACTTCTACAACAACGAGCGTATTCAGCTCAAAACAAAACGCACGCCGCTTGAGTGGCGGCGCGCGTTTGCGGCTTAAATCGTTTTCCTGCAACAGGGGCTCTTTTTGTGCTGTCTGCACAATGCGGGGCAGTTCTCTTGCGTGACGGGCTTTTTTTATCCCCGGGCGGCTTGCAAGCCGCCCCTACAGGTTCATTCCCCCTGCCCTTTGTTCCCCTTCCCCTTTTGCCACGGCTGGCGGCGGTAGTTCGCGCCGCCCGGCTGGCCCTGGGGCTTTGGCTGGGGCGCGTTGGCGCGCTGCGGCGCGGGGATCTCGCTGTAGCGCGGAACAGGTTTTTCGCCGGGTGCTGGGGTTTTGCGGGGCGGCGGCGGCGGTACCGCCCGGCGCGGGGGTTCCTGCCGGTAGGCCGGCGGCGGGGCGTCCTGCTTGTGCGCGGGATGGCGCTCCCGCCAGCTCTTTCCCGTACCGCCGCCGGAGAGGCGTTCGCCGCCTGCCGCGCCGCGGTTGGCTTCGCCGCTCTCCGGACGTTTCGGGGGCGGGGCAGGCCGCCTTTCGTGCCTATCCTGCCTGTGTTCCGCCTTTCTGGATTCCGGCTGTTTGACCTCCTGGGCTTCGGCGGGCGCGGCCTCCTCCAGGGGGTGGGGATTTTTGCGCTGCGCGCCCTGCGGGCCGTAGAGGAAGGACTGCGGGGCGGCGTCCGGGCGGCGGTCCAGGCTGACCTTCACCATTTTGGAGATCGCGTTGACCTCGGTCACGGCGCCGCGCCCCTCCGGGGTGTCGATAAAGGAGCCGACGGCCGGCAGGTCCTTCAGGGCGTCCTCGTAGGCCGCCTCCTCGTATTTCAGGCAGCACATCAGCCGCCCGCAGGTGCCGCTTATTTTCGTGGGATTCAGGCTCAGGCCCTGCTCCTTGGCCATTTTGATGGATACCGGGTGGAAGTCCCCCATGAACAGGCTGCAGCAGAAGGGCCGCCCGCACACGCCCAGGCCGCCCAGCAGCTTCGCCTCGTCCCGCACGCCGATCTGCCGCAGCTCGATCCTCGTGCGGAACACCCCTGCTAAATCCCTGACAAGCGCGCGAAAATCCACGCGCTGGTCGGCGGTGAAGTGGAAGATGATCTTGCTGGCGTCGAAGGTGTATTCCACGTTGACCAGCTTCATATCCAGGCCGTGCTTGAGGATTTTCTCCTCGCAGATTTTGAAGGCCTCGGCCTCCTTTTCGGCCTTGCCCTCCAGGGCCTGCAGGTCGTCCTCGGTGGCGGCGCGGATCATAAGCTTCAGCGGGCGCTTGACCTGCTCCTCGGGCACGTCGGTGTTCTCCTGCACCACCTCGCCGCACTCCACGCCCCGGGCGGTCTCCACGATCACCCGCTGGCCTTTTTTCACCTGGTAATCCCCCGGATCGAAATAGTAGACGCGCCCCACCTCGCGGAAACGCACGCCGATGATGATTGCCATAGGTTGTCCTTTCAAATATCTAATGTCTAAAATCTATAGGTCTAAAATCTATAATGCCGCCAGCTGCGTCACCAGCAAATTCAGGTTCGCGTTGCGCTCCAGGGCGGTTTCCAGCTCCCGCACGCCGTCAATCAGCGCCAGCAAACGGGGCGCGGCGGCGGTTTCCTTCAGCAGCATGGCGTGCAGCTGCCGCCGCAGGGCGGGCAATACCTCGCGCATAAGGTCCCGGTCGCCCTCCAGGGGGGCGGTGGCTTCCAGCGGGGCATAGGGATTCCTGGGCTTGTACAAAGCCTGCGCGACGGCCTGCGCCCGCTGGGCGATCTGCGCCTCGCGCTCGGCGTCCAGGGGCTCCTCCTCCGCCTCGCCCAAGCTGAGCGCCAGCGACCGCGACAGCACCGTCTGCAGCAGCATACGCCTCGCTGGCACGGCCAGAATCAGACAGACGTAGTCCGGCGGCTCCTCCAGCAGCTTGAGCAGGGCGTTCTGCGCCTCGGCGGTCATGCTTTGGGCGCCCAGGAGGACGTATACCTTGACCTCGGCCTCGTTGGGCAGCACGGCGGCGTCCCGCCGCAGCGTCCGGATGGCGTCGATATGGAGCGAGCGCGCACCTGCCCCGCCCTCGAGAACCCGCAGGTCTGGGTGAATCCCCTCGGCGCTCTTGCGGCAGTGTGCACATTTTTCACATGGGAGCACCTGCGGCGCGGCGGCCAGTGCAGGTTCTTCGGGTTCGCCAAAGAGGGACATGCCGCCGAACATACCGGTTTCGTCTTCCTTCTCTGCATCGGCGCGCCCCGAACAGAGCAGGGCCCGGGCCAGAGCCAGGGCGGCATCCTGGCGGCGCGCCTGCGCGGCCCCCTCCAGCAGCACGGCATGGGGCAGGGTGTCCGCCTCCAGCATGGCGGCAAGCAGGGAATTCAGCGGCTGCAGAGCCGGGGAATCGAGCGTGATTGGCATAATACACCTATAGAATTGGGTCAAAAGAATTTTTGGTAATTGCCCGTGACGTTCCCTTTGGGTCTTTTGCCGGATCTGGACAGGGCGACCACCGCCAGCAGCAGGGCGAGAAGGCTGCAGCCCAGGGCGCCGAACGTAGCGACATCGGTACGGGAGGTATCGCCAAGCAATCCGACGGCGGGTGTTCCCAGCGTTTCGTCGATGGGAACCGACATGACCGTGGACGATTCTGTCTGCGGGAGGGCGGTAGTGGTCGGCGGGGCGGTTTCGTTTTCCTGCACCGGCTGCGAAGCCAAAGAACCCCGCGAATCGGGCATGGAGGTTATTTCGGGCGCGGCAAAAGCGGGCGCGGCATGCGCAAGCGCAAGCGCGAATGCGAACAGCGCAGCGGCCAGCAGGCAAGCGGCACGTTTCATGGCAATTTCCTCCCTGAATATGCGGTGTCTGACCTTTATTATACCTGATATTTTTGCAAAGCACAAGGGGGTAGCCTGCATAACGCCCCATTTTTTTATTTTAAAATTTCCGCGCGGATTGTTTTTGGCTATTTCAACCGGTTTTACGGTATTCACCATTTTCCCGGGGGCGGCATATGATAGGAACAGGCAGGGCATGCCGTAAGCGCCGCGCGCCAAGCGCGGCAGCGGCCCCCGCGCCTGAGGGAGCGAAAAATTCGCGGACGGAAAAAGATAAAGGGTGGCGGCGGCGCCGGTCGGAATTCCGGTGCGTGCACCGGCAGGCACGGCCAAGACGGCGCCGCCGCCCGGGGATAGCCCTTTAGCTCCGCGGAAAACCGCCGCCGTCCGCTGCGCAATATAGAGGAGCGGCACGGGGGAGGGGGTCCTCGCCCTTTTCCCGCGCCGGATCCCGGCGCCCGCCCGCCTTGCGCGGCTTTGCTCCCTGGGGTCAACATAACCTGCGCCGCCGAACCCCGCGGCGGCGCAGGCCGGCTGCGCCGGGGCGCCCGCACGTCATCCTTATAGTCTACATTGAATTGGAGGTCATGTCATGTTCCCGAGTCTTCTCTCATCCTGCGGCCAGCGCGGCGCGGCCGCGGTCAACATCACGTTCCAGGCCATCGACCCGGACGACTGCCCCGTCGCGGGCGCGGTCTACCGCCTGCGCTGCGCCTGCGGCAAGTTCATCAACGCCATCACCGGCCGGGACGGCTGCGTCACGTTCCGCTGCGTGCGCCCCGGCACCTACGAGCTGACGCAGATCGCCGCCCCCTTCGGCTACGAGGCCGACCCCGCCACCCATACGGTGGAGGTATCCCGGCGCTGCTGCGTGAAAATCGACGGCCTGCCCATGCGCTGCTTCCAGTCCGTCAACCAGAGGGAATTCTCCTCCCCCGCGCAGTCGCCCCCGCCTATGGTGGCCCCTGTCACCGTTGATACCCTGACCGTCACCGGGTTGGGCGAGCCCGGCTGCAAGATCGAGGTCTGCTTCCCCCGCTGCATTGCCTGCTGCACCACCGTGCGCCGCGACGGCAGCTGGAGCGTGGATGTCCCCTGCGGCGGCACCCTGGAGCCCAGCGACACCGTGCAGGCCACGCAGCTGTGCCGGTGCAAGCTGCCCAGTGAGACGGTGAGCATGGTTGTGCCGCCGATCACGTGAGGCGCAGCCACCCCCTCTGGCCTACGGCCATCTCCCCCAAAGGGGGCGATCCTGACGATCTTCCCAAATTAGCGGTTGCCGTCAGAATCGCCCCCTTTGGGGGAGATGGCCGTAAGCCAGAGGGGGTGGCTGCGCCTCACGTGATCGGCGGCACAACCATGCTCACCGTC
>Ga0123353_10013567_pt1 | contig 11681 bp, 8 predicted proteins | sample TergutLab28metaG_3_FD_92763 | JGI IMG/M metagenome (GOLD analysis project Ga0123353, IMG submission 92763) | Labiotermes labralis P3 segment gut microbial communities from Petit-Saut dam, French Guiana - Lab288 P3 | ecosystem: Host-associated > Arthropoda: Insects > Digestive system > Gut ... | reverse complement strand
GAGTACCAGGAGTATTTCCTGGGGGTAAAGGCGGCCGGTGCTTAAGGCTGACAACCTACCACCATCCTGTGCCGTTGTCACGAAATCTGGGAGCCTTAACTTCCTGGAACCCTCTGGGCCTGTCCAGGCCTGTAATGGGACTGCTTTACCTTTACCTTGTGTATAAAGTTTTTAGTTATTATATACTGTGACACCAACAGGGAATGTTTGAACAGTTTGGAGTCTCAGGAAGATGATGTTTTTAACAGCCTGTTTTTGTTACTGTGGCAGTTGGTGACATCGCACGGTCTCGAGGCAGATAGACACTTGCTGCGTTGTCTCTTCTCACACATTGACTTCAGTGCTGAGGGGAGCAAAACCAGCAGCAGCAAAGATTTCCATCAGATCCAGCTGCTGGTCCAGGAGTGTGTGGCTCTGTTGACAAAGCCTGCTCTGATCTCAAACCTTTGTTACGCACTTGATAATCCTTTGCATCATCAAAAGGTATGATCTGTTATTAATGTCTGTGTGTGTAGAGAGTTGTGATCAGATGGCTTATTATGCAGAGATTCATCATGAACAAAAGATATGGGATGTTATTTGTGTTACAATGGTACAAAGGACATTTGGTAATGATTTGGACATGGGCTGCTGTTTTGGCAGCTAACACGCTGTAAGTTCACTCGAGTTATTGTTATAAAGTGTGGTCTTAATGCATAATTCCACTACCAGATAGGCCTAGTTGTGCATGCTTATGAAAAAATGCTGCATCAGTACTGAGTCTAGTAGTTGAAGTGCTTGGACAGCAGTCATAAAATGGGAGGTGATTATCACTGGCCAGGATGGACTATGTGGTTGCTTTGGAAAGAAGGTATTAAATCATCATATGTTCATTATCAGTTATTTGCCATTTGTGGAGAGAATGCACGTGCATGCAACACTGTGTTCAAGTGGGCATGGAGCTTCAACAGTGACAAGGAACCTGCACAGAAAGGCATAAGCCGTGGTCATTTGGCAACAATTCGTACATCAGCCACAGTGCAATATCCACATTGATCATGGTGATTGGAAGCGTGACTGATGAGCTGCAGTGTAAAACAGTAATTGGTTGGATAACTTAATGACATCATCCTCAAGTATTTGCCAATGAAAAAAGTGTGCACACACACTGGGGCTGCCAAGACCTGACACGGCTACAGAAACAGACAAGAGTGGACATTTGTCATGACTGCTGGCCCTACACAATCAAGACATTAAAGGTTCCTTCACAAGATTAGTCAGAGGTGACAAACCTTTGCTGCATTATCACACACCCAACAAAAGGAGACAGTCACTGCAATTGAGACATCCTGGAGGTCCATGACACGGGAAGAATTTCAAGTGGCACCTTCTGCGGAAAAGCGAATGGTCACCATTTTGTGGGACAAAACCTCTGAAGCATTAACATCGCTAGGGTTCACTGTGTTACCTAATCCTACCTATTCACTCAACCTGGCACCATCTGACTACGCTGTGTTTGACATCAGGTGTGCACAGCGGGGTGAGAGATATCGAACTAAAGAAGCATTACAGGAGGCTGACCATGAGTGGGATTGCAGCACGGCTAAGGATTGGTTCTCTGAAGCCACTGGGAAGCTCCCAATGATGACAGCGATTTATAGACCTGGGATGGGAATACGTTGAGCTAGCAGTTGTTTACTCTTCAGCCTAAAGATAAGAAAATTGCTGCAAATGCGACGAATCCTAATTATTTCTGAATGTCCCTCATACATACGCGGCCTCCTATTTGTTGAGAGGCAGGCAAGGCATCTGCTAGTAGGTGGGAACAGCTGGTATATGATAAGCCATGTCTGAGATCAAAGGTTATGTGGGGGGTTTTGCTGTTAGGAGCTTTTAACAGCAGGCATGTGTTGGAACAATACAGACTTCTTGTTACATGAGGAATCACAAAGGATGAGCGATCATTTTTGGTGGTGAGCGAACTTGCATCTGTCATGAATTATTTCAGAACATGCTAAAATGCAGTAGGAGATTGCTGTTTAAAACATCCCCAGTAACACACTCATGCAAGGAATATCCCCCATAAAGTGGGAACTGGAGCCACAGCATGTGACTTGCCTCCTCATATTAATGGGGATGTCATACCTACCGGCATTATCACGATTATCATCGCTTATGGTTTTAATTTGTGATGAATCTTTTATTATCAGCCATCAGATTGTGACTCACACCAGCCACTGTACATGTGGTTTCATAAAAACTGACACATTCCAGTTCTGTAAGCTGTTCCATTCATTCTTATTGCATTATGCAGACTCCTTGCGTACTTCTTTATTCCATAATTTTATGTGCCTGACACTATTTCATTGTGTAGTGACACCAGCACAATTGTAACTATTCTGCCAATCTCCATTTCCTTATCTGTTCCTTAACCACATGGGCTTTTGCCATTGGATAGTACCATGCTTCCTCTCCCCACTTATTAGCTGTATGTATTGTGTCTCATATGTCACACATTTAATGTAATGTGAAGGTGACAATCATGTCTTATGCCAACTTCAGTGTATGACGTGGCTAGAACTCAAGAGATGATGTTACATCTTGTACTATGGTTTTGAGTAAGTGATCAGTCGCTGATAGCCATGTGCCAGAATGAGGCAGTCGTTATGAAGCATGCAAGAGGTAATGTGCTTCAATTGGTATTGCGGCATCAAACTTGTCACTAGCATCTTGAGAGATGCTAGTGACATATGTCGAGCTAAGAACTTCAAGTGCATGTTTAATTTTCGCTAACATTTTGATTTCATAGTATTCACCAAGGGATGTAATGGATATGTATGGATCAGGCGCAGGGTTATGTTTGAAAGTTGTAGCTAAAGGCATTGTGGATTAGCATGTGAGTGTTGTGTTAGCCCTGTGGTACGATGAGGCTGTAGCTAGTTATTTGTATACTTACAAAGATGCATTCATCTTTTTGTTCACGTACACCTCTGTCTTTTATCTGTGACGCACATTTAGCATGTCGTTAATGTGGACTGTGTGTATTCTCAGCATTGCAGTTCACATGATTCCTTTTGAGTGTTGATAATGTGTACCATATTTCTGAGCTTAAGTATAATATTTTCATTATAAAATGTATTACATACTTGTATTTCTGTTTGTGTAATTGTTCTGTGTGGAATTTTTATAATTATGTGCCTATACTATGCAACATGTGGTCTTTGTGTTCTGAATACTGTCTCCTACAGTCATGTCTTCACCATTATAAGATTTGAGTTTCTCACAGCAGTGACCATGTAGAATACTGTCATTTACTGTGTGATGTGTTGTGGTATGATATGTATGTACTGTACTGGATGAATCTACTGCCTCCTGCCTCCATCTTCGACCCTGAAGATGGAGGCAGTAGAGTCTTCCTAAATGTCAGCATCACATCACAAATGGCAGTTTGTTATGTTATACCGATATTTACATCGTGAGAGGTACTTTGTGTGACTTCTATCAAGTCCGTGGATGTCCTGTGGCATGACCAATGCATCATGTGCTGTGTACTGTTAGTGCAGAGTGGGCAAGAAGTCACTGTGCAAAAGCGCATAGAATTACAGTTGTAATTTAATTGTGTTTTTACACATAAAGTTCATCCATATGTTGGTCACCATGCTTGAAGTACAGTTCCTCAGTGCAGTAATGATGGCGAAAGCCTGCCACAGCTCAGTGCAGCTGATCATTGCAACAGAGGAGTGTGCAGCAATGTGTTGTTTGATGGTGCCTCAATAGAGCATTGTCAAAAGTCGTAAGGTATGGGCTGCATGGGTGCATGAAAAATGTTTGTGCAAAATGTTCTAGAAAGCTAAGGTAGAGTGGGTGGGGTGCCATCATGCTGCAGTCCCAGGTAATTCAGCATTCCTGTGGATCTCAGCTCTGGTGTGAGCCACATCACCAGCATTGCTCCATATGTGGTGATTTTTAACAGGCCCATGAAGAAAATATGGGCCATTCAAGGTAGCTGCTGTGTCACCAGCCCACAGCATCACGTGTTACAGGTTATGTTCTGACTTTGTTGTGAAGTGAGGTTCATCTGTGCCAAAAAACACCACATTTGTCATGCAAGAACTGTGCTAAATGGCACACTCTAGGGTGAAAAGAACCTCTGAACAGAATTCGGCACTCAGGGAAGTGGTGAGCAGTGCACAGCATGTTTGGTAGCACTGATCCGTGCCAGAGTCTGTCAGCTTCTTTACGAATATAGGTTAAGTGTCTTTACCTGCAGATCTTTCTTTATGTTCTCCCACATTGTTGATTGTGGCATATGAAGCTCTGGTGCTCTTCTCTGTGTCTTTTTGTGGGAATGAATTATCAACACTTTAACTACTGCAAACATCACTGCTTGTGCTATCCTTCACCCTCTTCGTTGCCGATCCTTAACAGTGCCAAGGGTGAGGGTATTTTTCTTCCAGTCCAATAATATCATTTTTCATGGTGGAGCTTTATTAAATTGTTTCTGAGACAGTGTCATTATTTTGGCCATTGCTTGGCCTGTGTGTGGCATCTTGTGCACTCACCACCAATCATTCTTCAGTGGAATAATTTTGTTAGCCATGGGCATAATTCATTATGTCTGTTTAGCACACAAGATCCTTTAAAACTGTTCGAACCAGGACATGAAGCCATTTTATGTTCTTTTGCGTATGGTCTGGTGACTTCTTGCCTACTCTGTACAGTAGGGTCCTGGTGTTCAGGTTTTTGGCCTCTTGTGATCAGTGATTTTGATGACCATAGTTTTAGCCTTACATGGATGCGTCCAGTGAATTGCAGTGAGATCATGAGGCTAGTGATTCAGCCTCCTTAATCTCCTGCTGTTGTACAGGTAAATGTCAGCACTGTGAAGCTCTGTATTTCAGCATGTGAGGTAATTGGTTTCGTGCCATAAGGGATTAATCTCTGCTTCAGTTTAATGTAAATTATGCTTTGGAAGGCATTTGTGTTTTACTTAAAAATACACTTCCATGCTGTTTATGCATTTTGAGGTTATTGTGTACTGGAAGTCTCATGGATCAGCCCTCTCTACACCTGCTTTTTGCTGTTTCATCTCTTCCAACCATCTGGCCATCCTTTTCAACTGAATGCTGGTAGTCACTCTTTGTACTGGTTGAGGGGCTGGAGTGATATACAATAGTAGTCAGGGGAAGCCATCAGTTTCTCTTATTCCTTCTATGCATGGTCTTCTGTCTGTTGCCTCAGTATAGGTGGTCATTCTTTGAGAGACTGTTGGGTATTATGACTGTCTTGTTGTCATATCCTGTTACTTATGTACTAACATGTTTGGTTTTATTTTAGACTTTGAAACCGTCACCACAGCTGTTTCCTCAGTTGAGCAAAGTATCAAAATTTACTCCGGTACAAGACGTAGTGTTTGGCTTAGCTCTGCTGCATTCATCAAATCCAGATACACAGAATTTTGCTACCCAGTTTGTGAAACAAAAATTACCTGATCTGATACGATCATACATAGATACCGGTAAGTTCTGCAACTTCTTATATTAGTTCCTCACAGAAAATGCCATATAGTGCCCCCATTTATTGAGTTGTTGGTCGTTACGTTGTGATTGTGCAAATTTCTGTACTTCTGCTACATGCTTCAGATATGTAGTGTAACATTTTAAAATTTGCCACCTGTATCCAAGGCATTGTAGTAACAAGCAGTAAAAATGTAAAACCGCAACCATCTGTTGGCCATCCCTTCTGACGGCTTTTGAGAAAGTGTCACTTGTAGATGAATACAGGGTCTTGGAAATTGTCATTATGTATTTGTGACAGGTTCAGTGATACTGGGGTGACCATGGCTGCCTCATTAACTTTGAAGTAGGAACCCATTATAAGAGACATAATTATTGGTGAAGTTCATAAATACATAAATCTCATAGATCTTGAGTATTAAGATAATACCTGCTGTGCCAGGGTTGCTGCATGATATAAGTACCTACCTGTGAAAGGATTAATAGGTTCAGTTGTTACAAGTACGTAAGCTTATCCATGTGATCAGAAAGAAACGGTACCTTTTTGATTGTGGAAATCTGCTGAATGAACAATGGCCTCTACCTTGCATAGCTTATCCAGAATAGTGAGAAGAGTGAAATTAGGAAAATTATTCGTATTCTTAGTCACATTGAATCAGAGGACATTAATGCTGACATTTGTCATACCAAAACTGTGAAGGAACTTATGTTTGTAAGAAAAATGATAAAGATTAGTAATGCTTGTTGTGGTGATGGGAAAAGTTGTGTAAAGGTAATGCTGAGTCCTCTCAAGGCCTTTGTGCTCAACTCACATAATATTGGCATGGTTGGATATAGACTGTTAAGGTCAGGGTTGAGATGCAGACAGGATGGAAGCACTAGCTGTCACCTTTATATTATTGTGTTTTTATCTGCACATGGCAGAGTGACTAGTGGCCTAGAAGGTAAGCAGTTGAGTGAGCCTCCTCAAATGCCTAGGTTTTGGGTTTCTGTGATTGGTGGATGTGAAGGAGAAAATTGCTTTGATGACAAGACTTTCATGAGAATACTGGTTTTAAGAGTATTAGTATGTATGTGCTTGTGCACACGTATGTGTGAGATCTACATTTGGATTACTTGTGTAAAGTCCCTGTCATTTTGCAACACATGCCCAGATAAGTACAGGTTACATACCACAAAATGAAGAACAGGAGTTAGCAATGTAGTGACAGTGTGACGGACCACAGCACTTCAGACTGACAGCAGTGTAACCTGAACTTTTGGCCCTCCAGTGTGTCACATTGTTACATTGTACCTACATGTACTGTTGACTCTTGTGACATCAGCCCAGCTTACTGACAACACCAGGAATTTTGTGAATGTATTGTACTGTATACATGATTGTACATGAGATATTTTAATCATTGTATTTTCTGCTACATAGAAAGCAGCAGTAGCCAGCAGGAGGGAGGTCTTCACGAAGCAACTCCTGAGGTTTTACATTTGATACTGACAAATCTGCTTTACGGACCAAAGGATCAGTTTGGTAATACATCTTACTGTTTATGTGAATGTGGACAATCTAGCTTCGTGTTTAGGTATATTTTGAACTTATTAAAGCATGTGTGTGTGTGTGTATATATATATATATATATATATATATATATTTTCCTTTCTTTTCCAGGCATAGTATCAGAAACGAAGGAAAGTTTCTTAAAAAGTCTTCGGCGTGATTTCCCTCGAGAACTAGTGCCTGTGGTATTAGCACCACTGTTATATCCAAGTAAACCAGATCTGCCTATGGATAAAGTTAATCAAGATAGCTCAACCATGACTAACACAATGGTAAGTACAGGCATATAAGAACAGTACCAAGGGACTAACCTGGTACAATAGGTTGAGGTTCCAAGGAACTCAGTGTTACTGCACTGTTACAGCTGGTACAGTAGGCTGCAGTACCAAGGGACTCAGTGTTACTGCACTGTTACAGCTGGTACAGTAGGCTGCAGTACCAAGGGACTCAATGTTACTGCACTGTTACAGCTGGTATAGTAGGCTGCAGTACCAAGGGACTACTGCACTGTTACAGCTGGTACAGTAGGCTGCAGTACCAAGGGACTACTGCACTGTTACAGTTGGTACAGTAGGCTGCAGTACCAAGGGACTCAATCTGTCAGACTTCAACAGTAAACAAATAAATAGTAAAGCTTACAAATAGTATCCCTATATATGCCACAGCCCTCTTGAGCCACTATTGTTTTAACTTTGCCATATGTGTACATCCCCAGTTTTGTTTGCTTATATGTAGCATGTGCTTTTATCTGTTAATGAAAGTCTTTGTGGGCTGTCAGACACACCAGTCGATTGTACGTGATGCAGCTGTGGGCCCAAGAACTGTTATATACTTGTGTTGCCATGAAGTCTTGCAAGACCTCTAATGGTATCTGTATTCAGTGAAGCACTTATATATTTTCAGTTGGATGGTTCATTAGCAGACCTTATCATGGAGATAGGGTATGGGTTCTGTTCATCAGTTGAAGAGTGTCGTAACAATCTTGTGAATCTTGGTGCAAGAGAGATGTCACCTCCGACAGTGGCCCGTGTGCTTGGTATGATGGTTCGCACACACACAGGCCTTGAAGAACAGGTTGCTTTGCAGAACATTCAGACTCCAGCAAGCTTTTGGAGCAACAGTGGCGAGTCAGGTTCGAAAGAGAAAGGCGGAGCAGATTCTGGTCACCCTTCTTCATGGAACGTAGAAATATTTGTGCAGACTCTTAAGGAACTGGTAAGCTGTTCATATATTCATATGCAGTGTGATTGACTCTGCGTGTTGTATGTAACACAAGAGTGGTAGTAGCATAAACATTATGTTGCTAGTGTTGATCTGTAACAAGGGTCATAAAAATAAAGTGAAAGTTGTTACAGTATACAGTGTAGTTCATTTATTGCACTAAAGTCTCATTATTTTTTAGCTTAATTTTCGAGCACATTGATGCATTTGTACCATTTTGTCACAAATTCAAAAATTAAAAAGTTCCGTGGATCATCATGCTGTAGTTGTCTATCCACCATGTTTTCATAAATATGGTGATAATCATCACTAGTGACAAGCACTTTGGGATGACTGACATAGACCAGAGAGACTGCAGGGAAGGGGAACAGTAAGCATGGATCTGGTTGCCTGGATTGTGCTGTTCCCACACATCCATGGGAATTCTTTCCATTGCCTCATAGTAAGCATTGATATGTCATAGGCAGAACCAACCAGTGTGTAATCACTGACTGGTCTTTACTGGATTGCAATATAAATGTTACTGTAATTTTAATAGGTCAAAGCTGGGTAGCTCAGTCAGTACAGTGACTAGACTGTGGGCTGGATAATCCATGGTTCAGCTTTCGTCCTCTCCAGATGTTGAAACCAGCTTGTGTCCCACCCACTCTCCTGCTCATTGGGTACAGGGGGGCTTTTTCCCTAGGGCTAAGCTGACCGCTCACTTCTCTGTCTTATACCAAGGGTAAGAATGAGTGGAGCTCTGCCTCCATTCCTTAGTATGCCTTCACTGCATTGACAGGGATAGTTTTGTGATCACATTAGTTCTTTACGCTGCATTTATTCTGTCCCACCAGGCTCCATCTTTGTTATGGAATGATGTTATCGTAGAGCTGGACTATGCAGAGTTTATGGTGAAAGACAGGCAAGGGTTGACTCTGCTGTTTACAGCCCTCAGGTTAGGGCTCCAGAATCAAGGGTACCACCCAGACATGTTTCCTGTTGATCTTTTGTACAGGCATTGGAAGAATGCAGAAGGCCAGGTGAGTTAACATGAAGATGTTTCAGTATTTACATTTGATTGTGTTGGGTAACAGGAAGTGAAATCTGGAAACACGTTGAAGCTATCATTTGACATCTGCTTACTGAGAACTCAATATATAAATATTTGTGTGACTCCAAGATCTGAGTTTTCCTTCATGACACTGCAGACTACCTGCTAGCATGTCCATTTTTTAGTATGAAGAGTAGTACTAAAATCACAATCTGAAACACTCCATTGACTAGTGTGATCACTGGTACAACTTTTCTTGGGTCTGAATTTACACAGTTATCATGTAATTTTGTTTGCTTGGAGAATTGGTTGTGTGTGTGAGTAAGTGTGCATGATTGCCCAGACCTGTGTTTCAGCACACCTATTCTTCACCAGTGTGGATGTCAGTATGCAAAATTTTGCACAGATACATTCTGAAGTCTGTATTTCTGTGTATTTATTACTTTAGAGAGTTAGTACATTTTGGTAGTCCTGATAAAACTATAACAACTGCAGTAATTCTGATCCCTTTTACCTGTAAGTAGGAACATTCATGTAATGTTTACTGTATAATTTGGAACACCAGTCATGGTTGTATCCTACTGTGTGTGGGTTTATCTGGTTTTGTAATTGTCATCTTTGTTCATGAGGACCAACTTTACATGTTCTTGAGCCCCATGCACTGCTGGGTTTGTATGGAACTCAAATTTTTTCTTCATACTTTCTTTTTTTCCTTGTAGATTGGTCTGGCTCCTTCCCTTCTACACACACACACACACACACACATTGTCCTATTATTACTACACTATTAACACACTTTTTCACTTCTCTTCACAAAATTCTTACTTTTTTGTTTTATTCTCCTATAGCCTCATATAATGCTAGTATCATACTGCCTTTTATGTTTACATCTAGTTTGATATAAATATTTACCAGTTGTTTTTTTTGACTTAAGGTACATCTGTTCAATTTTAAACTTTCTGGTACACTGTTTCAGTTCATAGTAGTTTAACAAAGAATGTCTGTCTGATGTGTTCTTTCCTTTTTTACAGTTTTCATTGGTTCAGCAAATTTTAAAAAATCCGGATGTGTTTTGTTTTGCTGATTATCGCTTCCATTCAGTGGCTGTGGATATCTTGAAAGCTCCACCTGAAAGTGATAATAAGGAAATCATGACTTGGAGATCACTGGACCTGGTGGAGACCTTACTGTACCTTTCTGATCGTGGCCTGTACACGCAAGTTCAAGAAATGTTTAAGTTACCAATCCAGCACTGTCCAGATGTTTTGGTACTGGCACTTCTGCAGATCAATCCACCAGTTACTGTATTACGCCAAGATTTGCTGACAAATTTGATACCCATATTTCTAGGAAATCATCCGAACTCAGCCATCATATTGCAACATGCGTGGCATTCACAGGTACAGCACCAACTTTTATCAGTTGTGAAACTGCAAATATTTTATGGTAGGAGAAGATGTCAGTCATGGATTAAAACTTAGAGAGCATTTTCTACTTCACTGATGTCCCATTTTATCTACTGTTACCTTTCTTTTTCTCCAAAATGTGGTCAGCTGAAGATGCAGGTCTTATGGTTTGTGATATTGTCTTTGGGCCAGCAGTTCTCAACATTTTGAAGGACTGTAGTGTGTCTGTCTTCAAGGTCAGGCAACCTGCAACTGTTAAAGTACTTCAGAACATCACAAACCACTCAGTGTCAACATCCCAGAAGACTTGCATCTGGAGCATTACGATGCGAGAACAGATGTTGCATTTGGTTAGGTGCTGTTTCCAAGCTGTGGCACCACATCTCACAGGAGACATTTTGCAGTTTATGCTGAGATTGCCTTACTCTTTTATCCTTTCAGCAGGCGTGTACATTAAAAGCGCATGGAACCTGATTAATTAAGCATGGGGCCTGTTTATCAAAATTTACTTTTATTAACACTTTCTGTGATATGTAGGGTCATTATTTTGTCTGACAGCCAATGTTACCAACTTCCTGTCAGCTCATTTATTGTAGCCCTCTGCTGACCACCTATGTGTATGATTGATTGGTGGCAAGAAGTGATGAATGATGGTTAGCAGATAAAATGAGGTCCCTGTGTGTGTGTGCCCTCATGCTTAGTACAGTAGAATACCAGTATAACGAAATTTTGGGGACCTCAGAAATTAATTTGTTATAGTGAAATTTTGTTATACTGAAATAAGTCAATTCTCAAGAACTCACCTGTTGTTATACCCGTTGCAGGATCTACGTTACTTCAACATGAATTTACAGATAAAAAAGCTTAATATTTATTATATGAGAGGAAAATTAGGATATGTATACATGAAGTAATGATATACAGTAATTGCAAGAGGTTTTCTGTAATTTTTCAGCATATCAAATTTTACATTG
>Ga0123353_10013566_pt1 | contig 11681 bp, 15 predicted proteins | sample TergutLab28metaG_3_FD_92763 | JGI IMG/M metagenome (GOLD analysis project Ga0123353, IMG submission 92763) | Labiotermes labralis P3 segment gut microbial communities from Petit-Saut dam, French Guiana - Lab288 P3 | ecosystem: Host-associated > Arthropoda: Insects > Digestive system > Gut ... | reverse complement strand
GCCGGGGGGACGGTGGCCTGCTGCGGGACGTGGACGGGTATCGCTTCATGCCCGATTACGAGCCGGAGAAAAAGGAACTCGCCTCACGCGATGTCGTTTCCCGCCGCATGGAAGAACATATCCGCAACGGCAAGGGCGTGCCTTCGCGTTTCGGGTCGCATCTGTGGCTGGACATTACCCTGTTGGGCAGTTTTCATATCGAGCAGAACCTGCGCGAAGTGAAGGAAATCTGCGAGTACTTCCTCGGCATCGACCCCATCGAGAAATGGATTCCCGTGCGCCCGACCCAGCACTACACGATGGGGGGCGTGCGTACCGACCATACCGGCCAGTCGCCCTGGTTGAAGGGGTTGTTCGCAGCGGGCGAAGCGGCCTGCTGGGACTTGCACGGTTTCAACCGTCTGGGCGGCAATTCCGTGGCCGAGACCGTGGTTGCAGGCATGATCGTTGGTGAATTCATCGCCGATTTCTGCGACAAACCGGAAAATGCTGCCCCGTTCCCGCTGACGCTCGCGCGCGAATTCGTACAGCGCGAGGAGGCGAAGCTTGCGGCAATGCTCGACGGCGGCGGCAAGGAAAAAGCATTCAAACTCTATAGAGAAATGCAGGACGTCATGACCGAGCACGTTGGTATTTTCCGGACGGGCGACAAACTGTTCGCCGGGGTTGCACATCTGCAACGCTTGCTGGAGCGCAGTGCCGCAATCGGTGTTTCCAACAAATCGCGCGCATCCAACCCTGAACTGGTGGCGGGCTACCGCGTTCGGCGCATGCTCAAGGTGGCGCTGGCTACCGCGCAGGGGGCTTACCTGCGTACCGAGAGTCGGGGTGCTCATGCCCGCGAAGATTTTCCACAACGCAACGACCAGGAATGGCTCAAGCGCACATTGGCCTTCTGGCCGGATGAGGCCGGCCTGCCGAGTTTCGAGTACGAACCGCTCGATGTCATGAAGATGGAACTGCCGCCGGGTTGGCGCGGTTACGGTGCAAAAGACTATATCAATCATCCGGATACACCACACCGCATGCAGGAAGTAGAAGCCATTCGTAACCAGATGGAAGGGCAGGACCGCTTTGCCGTCCAGGAAGCCCTCATGCCTTATGCCGATAGATTGCCTGCCTCGCTTACGGGCCGCAATGAACGGCTCGATGAACCGTTGGAGGGTGTGTAATGAGCGCCATTGACAACAGCACCCGTCAAAATGTCCGGCAACAACGGCATTTGAGCTTCGAAATCTTGCGTTACGACCCGAATGACCCCGCTTCGGCGCCGCGCATGCAGGTATTCCAGGTGGAAGAGGTCGACAGCATGACACTGTTCATCGCCCTCAACGAAATCCGCGAGCATCAGGATCCGAGCCTGCAATTCGATTTTGTCTGCCGCGCCGGGATTTGCGGCAGTTGCGCGATGATGGTCGATGGCCGCCCGCAACTGGCCTGCCGCACACTGACCCGCGACCTGCCCGACAGGGTAACGCTCACGCCGTTGCCGTTCTTCGAGTTGATCGGCGACCTTTCGGTGAACACCGGCAAATGGATGCGCGGCATGAGCGAACGCCTGCAAACCTGGTTGCATGGGCAGGAATGCGAACTCGATATCCGCCGCATCGAAGAGCGCATGGATCCCGATCTTGCCGAACAAGTCTACGAACTCGACCGCTGTATCGAATGCGGCTGCTGCGTTGCCGCCTGTGGAACCGCGCAGATGCGCAAGGATTTTGTCGGCGCGGTGGGCTTGGGGAAAATTGCGCGTTTCCGGCTCGACTCGCGCGATACTCGCACGGATGACGACTTTTACGAGCTGATCGGTGATGATACCGGCGTGTTCGGTTGCATGTCGCTGCTTGCCTGCCACGATGTTTGCCCCAAGTCGCTGCCGCTGCAAACGCAAATCGCGTTCCTGCGGCGAAAGATGGCGGCAATGGGGCTGGAGGCGATCCCTTTCGTGAGTCGTCGGGTTACCTCCAGCACAAGTTGACGTCTCCCACGGCACGCTTTTGTCCGGCCTGATCGGTGGTGAGGGTTCCGCATGTGGCGGGGTCTTTGCTGCTTTGCGTGCCTTGGGGCACGGCGCTGAGGGTGTAGGCGCGCGCAGCCTGGTTTGTCAGTGCGAAGGTATAGTGCCCATTCAGGTCATTACGACACTGTAACTGTAGGTTTGGCAAGTCGAAGTTCACGTAGGTCAGGTTTGCAGTGTGGAAGCGTTCCAGCGCCTGCGATATTTCCAGCAGGCAGGCCGCAGCCATCACCCGGCGGGTTTTTATCTTGTACGACTGGTAGTTCGGTACTGCAATGGCGGCAAGGAGGGCGACGATCACGACAGCGATCATCAATTCCAACAGCGTAAATCCCTTCTGCGTATTCATATAAATCCTCATTTTGTGATTTCGTGCCAGGATATCCGGCCGGTGCGGCAGGTTTGGGCATTGACAGCGTAAAGCCAGCCCGAGCCTTTCGGGTCACAAACCAACCTTTCATGTCGTTCATCTTGTTGGCTGGCAACGGTATGACGGGTTTTGCCAGAATGTTTCCAATAAAATATGCAGTGCCAATAGTACGCTGTTCCATGTCGCTGGGCGAGAGGGGGGGTATTTTCTTCGATTACGCCATATATGTTTTGTTGTGCCGTACTGCTCCTGTCAAAGAGGCTGAGATAACGCACAAGTAGACGAAAGTTTTTTTGACATTGGCTGCGGTGTTAAGTGCCCCTGTCGTGTGTTTAATTGCAAGGTAACAATAGGTGACACTCGAAGGATAATCGTGAGGCGGGTTTGAAAGCCGTTACTTTTGCCCGGTTCAAGGCAATTCGTCCGCCTGGGCAGTTCAGTTGCAGCCGGTTTGAACCACAGGGGATGATGCCCGCGCCGGAAACAATATCTGGCGCTGGGCAGGCGAGTCGTCAGCGGTTGTCAGGCAGATGGTCGCCGGAAATGACCCCGAAGACGACGTGATTGTGCCGATAGGGGCGAAATCAAACCATAGTGCCGAGTTTTGGGCGGTTATAAGTTCGGAATAGGAACTTTCGCGCAATAGTTCTTCATTGTCGTCGAGCGCATGGTTTTTTTTGGTATCAACGAAAACCCGCCAGGTGCGGCCATCGAGCGACAATGTCACTGTCTGGTTGGCGCGAATGGCTTCGGAGCGGGCGAACTGGATCCCGGCGATAAGTTCGTTGGCTGCGCCACGGACAGCCATGTTGTGGTTCATGGATTTGAACGAGGGGACTGCGGCGGCCATGAGGATGGCAGCGATTGCGAGCACGATGAGCAGTTCGGTCAGGGTGAACCCACTGTCCTGCCCGCTACGGGAAACGTGACGGGAAGAGTGCAGGGAAGATATCCATTTTGTGGAAGAAGTCATATCGGTTTTCACACCCAAATGTGCCTTATCCAGTGTTGTGACGTTTCGATCTGTCGTCAAGGGCATTTGGAGCGATAGCGTGTAACAATGAATCGAGACAAAGAGAGCAAGGATGCCGAAGAGAGCAAAAGTTTTGCCTCATTTGCCAGGGTTGGCGCTGCTCGCCATTGCGCTGGCAGGGGGAGCGCAGGCAACCGAACTGGCCTTGTCGGGTATCGTGGGGGGACGTGCCGTGCTCGTCGTCGATAACGGGCCGCCGCAACTGCTGGCGGGATGCCTGGTACTTGGCGGGTGATGCTGAAATCGCTGAAAATTGGCGGAATGCGTTTCGATAATATCGATGCGGTGGTGATGCAGGCCAACATGCCCAAGGTGCTGCTCGGGATGACTGTTCTCGAGCGGATGGAGATGCGGCGCGATGGCAAACTGATGCGTTTGAGGAAGAAACTGTAGCGGAAGGTGAATGTGGGCGAGGCGCATGAAATCGTAGGCAGGCTGCGGCAGCGACTGGCGCGGATTGAGCCGAGATCGGAAGGGTCTGTCATCGGGGACTGGCCCGGTGCGGGGGGGGCGCAGCCCCGTCCGGCGGCCGTGCTCATACCGCTGGTATTGCACGAACGCCACAGTCCCACCGTGCTCTTTACCCGGCGTACCAATCACCTGCACCACCATCCGGGACAGATCAGCTTTCCAGGCGGCGGTATGGAAGAAGGCGACTCTTCTGCCGAAGAAACTGCACTACGCGAGGCGGAAGAAGAAATCGGGCTTGCCCCGGAACGGATCGAACTCATCGGGCGCCTGCCGGACTACCTGACCGGGACTGGTTTTTGCGTCACCCCCATCGTGGGGCTCCTGCACCCGCCGATCAAGCTGAAACTGGATGGTTTCGAGGTTGCCGAAGCGTTTGAAGTGCCGCTTGCGCATTTTCTCGACCCGGCCAACCACCGACAGCACAGCATCCGGATCAACGGCAGCGTGCGCCAATTCCACGCCATGCCCTATGGCGATTACTTTATCTGGGGCGTGACGGCGGGCATGTTGATGGTGCTCTACCGGTTGCTTACCCAGAGTGAACAAACCGCATCGCAGGTCGTACCTTAAGCGGGTTTTTATCCGTCCCGGTAGAATCCCAGGATGTTCGACGTCATCCTTTTCGAGCCGGAAATACCACCCAATGCCGGCAACGTTATCCGGCTCACCGCCAATGGCGGGGCGCGGCTCCATCTGGTGGCGCCGCTTGGGTTCGACCTCTCCGACCGCCAGTTGCGGCGCGCGGGGCTGGATTACCACGACCTCGCCCATGTGACCGTGCACCCGGACTGGGCCGCGTGCCGGGCGCAGTTCGTCGGGCGGAGGATGTTCGCCTTGAGTACGCGCGGCGGCGAACGTTACGACCATGTGGCTTACGCCGAGGGTGACGTGTTGCTCTTCGGGCCTGAGACCCGTGGCCTGCCGGATGCGGTGCTGGCAGAACTGCCGCCCTCACGGCGGTTGCGTATCCCGATGCGCCCCGGCAACCGCAGCATCAACCTGTCGAACGCCGTGGCGCTGGTGGTGTATGAGGGGTGGCGGCAGAACGGGTTTGCGGGAGCGGGGTGACGGACGTCAGCGTTCCCGTTCCTGCTTAGGATCGCGTGCCAGCAGTTGTTCTACCGCGTCATAGGCGTTGACAGCGCCACACAGCAGGGCATCCACGCCGGTACAGATCGGCATGTCTACGTCGAGGCGGTGGCTGAGTTGGGCGGCTTCGCGTGCGGTGGAAACGCCTTCGGCCACATGGCCGAGTTCGGCAAGGATGTCGGGGAGGGTTTTTCCCGCAGCAAGCGCCAGCCCAACCTGGCGGTTCCGGGAAAGGTCGCCGGTGCAGGTGAGGATGAGATCGCCCATGCCGGTCAGCCCCATCAGGGTATCGGGGCGTCCGCCGAGCGCGTTGGCAAGCCGGGCGATTTCGGCCAACCCACGGGTGATGATCGCGGCCCGTGCGTTGAGGCCGTAGCCCATGCCGTCGGCCACGCCGGCAGCGATAGCGATGACGTTCTTGAGTGCGCCGCCGATCTCGCAACCGATGACATCATCGCTGGCATAGATCCGGAATTTCGGTTGATGCAGCTTGTTCACCCAGTCGGTAGCAAAGCTGGGATCGTTCGAGGCCAGAGTAACGGCTGCGGGCAACCCGCGCGCAACCTCGGCGGCAAAGCTGGGGCCGGTGAGTACGCCGCAGGCGGCATCCCCACCCATTTCCTCGGCAATGATTTCGTGCGGCAGCTTGCCGCTGTCGGCCTCCAGTCCTTTGCATGCCCAGATGAGCGGCACGGAGCCACCCTTCTGGAGACCGTGCAGGGTGCGCACAGTTTCGCGCAGCCCGGCCAGCGGTGTTACGACGAGGTGCAAATCCGCGTCTTGGGCGGCCTGGTTGAAATCAGCACTGAATCCCAGTTCGGGCCGCAAAGGGATGCCGGGCAGGAAAAGCCTGTTTTCCCGCTCGCAGCGCATCGTTTCGATGTTATCGGCCTCACGTCCCCAGAGGCAGACTTCATGAGTGGCGGAAAAGGTTTGCGCCAGTGCCGTGCCCCATGCGCCTGCCCCAAGGACGGCGATACGTACCCTCTGCGGTGGCTGCCTCAAAGTCCCCATACCCCGTTGAAACGCAGAAAGCCGCTGCCGCCGCTGGCGTGTTGCACCTTGGCCCATCCGCCCTGTTCATAGGAAACGAATTCGAGCACCACATCCCGGGCAGCCTCGAAAACCACCGGGGAACGCTCGTTCGCCTCGCGCCGCACCGCCACCCGTTCAGCGGTGACGATCACGGTACGCTGCTTACTGAGGGCGTTGCCTTCGATCCAGGACAGGACACCGGAAGGGTCGCGCACCCTCACCCATTGGAGGTCGTGACTCGTCACTACCACTTCCACCGGCGTGCCGGGGCGAATAATGGCGAGCTTACGGGCTTGCTGGGAGGAAGCCTCGAAAAGGATCGCGTTTCGGGCAACGGAGGCATAGTCGATAGCCTGAGCCGAACCAGCCAGCAAGGCCAGTCCGGCTGCAAGGATGACGGGGCGGATCATGGTTTCCTCCTTGTTGCTGCGGCTGCTGGTTACTGCACCGGGGCTACATTAGCGTTCTGCTGCGATTGCTGGAAAAGGGACTCAAAATTGACCGGGGTAAGCAGCACGGGTTGGAAGCCAGCGCGGGTCACGGCGTCCGAGATCGTTTCACGCGCATAGGGAAAGATGATGTTTGGACAACCAATGCCCAGTATCAGTTCAAGTTCCTCTTCGGGCGCGTTCTGGATGCGGAAAATACCGGCCTGGGTGACTTCGACCAGGAAAAGGGTACGGTCTTCGCTCAGGTGAGCCTTGACGGTGATGGTGAGCTTGACTTCGTAGACGCCGTTATCGATGCGGTCGGCATCGGTACGAAGTTGGACACCGACTTGCGGGGCTTCGCGGGAAAGGAAGATTTGTGGCGAGTTGGGGACTTCGAGCGAAAGATCCTTGACGTAGATTTTTTCGATTGCGAAGACGGGCAGGTTGTCGGAAGTATTGTCGGCCATGTTGATGTTGTCCTGTGGTTGGTCAAACGGAATGAAAGAAAGGGGGCAGGGCGGCAGATTCGGGGTTCAGGCGTTTTGCTCGTCCAGCAGGGCGGCTAAACGTCCTTCGTTGTCGAGGGCATAAAGATCGTCGCAACCGCCGACATGATAGTCGGCGATGAAAATCTGGGGAACCGTCCGGCGCCCCGTGATCTGCATCATCTCGTCGCGGGCGGCAGGGTCGAGGTCGATCCGGATTTTTTCGATCTCGGTCACGCCACGCGCGCGTAAGAGTTGTTCGGCGCGCTGGCAGTACGGGCAAACGGCAGTCGTATACATCTTTACGGGCGGCATGGCGTTGCTCATTTTTTCTTGCGGATGATGGGGTATCCGGCTTTTTCCCACTCATACAGCCCACCGCGCAGGTTGTAGAGCTTCTCGAATCCCGCTTTCTTCAGGGCGGCGATTCCCTTGGCCGCAGTCGCCCCGCTGTTGCAGTACAGGATGAGTGGGCGGGCGCGGAACTTTTCGAGTTCCGTGCCACGGCGTTCGATGTCGGAGAACGGCAGGTGGCGGGCGTTGGGCAAGTGCCCTTTTTCGTAATCGCCTTGGGCGCGTACATCAACTGTTACAGCGTCCTCGCGGTTGATGAGCAGGGTGGCCTCGACAGGCGTAAGCTGGCTTTTGTCGCGAAGATGGCGGATGGCCTCGACGAGTAGCCACCCCCCAGAAACTATGGCCAAGACGACCCAAATGAGGTTTTGTTGTTGTTGCAGAAACTCCACGTAAAAAATGCTCCGAGGGTTATTATATTGACGTAAAGCGCAGGATACTGACGCTTTTACCTCCGATGCCGACCACCTCCGATGTTGGGTTTTGTCCCACGGGGAACCAACTCCTGAAAGCGGCAGGAAAAAGAAGCGCGAAAACTATTAGTATACGATAGATCGAATGTTTTTACCCCTTTTCATTCCTTTCCCTGGGCCATTCCATGTTCAAAATCGTACTGCTTCGTCACGGCGAATCTGTCTGGAACAAAGAAAACCGCTTTACCGGCTGGACTGACGTCGATTTGACCGAACAAGGCATCACGGAGGCACGTGCCGCTGGGCAGTTGCTCAAACGTGAGGGCTACTTCTTCGACCTGACTTTCACCTCGGTGCTCAAACGGGCCAACAAGACGCTCAATGTCGTACTTGAAGAACTTGACGCCCTCTGGCTGCCGGTCGAACACACCTGGCGGCTGAACGAGCGCCACTACGGTAGCCTGCAAGGGCTGAACAAAGCCGAAACTGCCGCCCGGTACGGCGACGAACAGGTGCTGGTCTGGCGGCGCTCCTACAACATCCCCCCCGACCCGTTGGAAGAGGGTGATCCCCGGCTTGACGTTGACGACCCCCGTTACGCCCTGCTCCCCAAGTCGGCGTTTCCGCGCACCGAATGCCTGCGCGACACCGTGGCGCGCGTCGTACCGTATTGGGAGACCGTGATTGCGCCACAAATCCTTGCCGGACGGCGTGTACTGATTGTTGCGCATGGCAACAGCCTGCGTGCGCTCATCAAATATCTCGACGGCGTCAGCGAAGAGGATATCGTAGGGCTCAACATCCCGACCGCGCAGCCATTGGTCTATGAATTGGTGGCCCACCTGCGTTCGCTCAAGAGCTATTACCTCGCCGACGAAAACACCATCCGGGCTGCCCAGGCTGCCGTGGCCAACCAAGGCAAAGCGGGGTGATCGGTTCTGTCGTGGGCGTTTTTTCCATTCGACGCGTATTGGTTCTGGTTTGCACGCTGGTGATGTGTGGGGGCATGGGGTTGTCCGACCTGTTGCATGCCAAGCCGCCGTCGGGCAAGACAACCAGACCGGCAAGCAAGTCGGGCAATGCCGCCAAAACCGTCAAGCCGGCAAGTGGGCCGAGCAAGGCCGAAATCCACGCCAAGCGTTCTGCACTCAAGGACGTTGAGCGCCGCCTTGGAAGCTTGCAGCGTGACGTGGAAAAAACCGAAACCCTGCAAACCGAAGCGGCCCGTGCCGTGGTCGAGGGTGAGCGCGAAGTCTCGAAAGCCACGCGCGCCTTGCGTCAGGTCATGTCCGAACGTGCCGAGGCCAGCCGTCGGCTTACCGAACTCGAAACCGAACAGCAATGGCTTGAGGATCGCATTGCCACGCGCCAGAGGGAATTGAGTGAATTGTTGCGCCGGAACTATATACACGGCACGCCCAACGCCGCCGCCTTACTGGCGGCGCACGACCCCAACCAGTCCGTGCGCGATACCTATTACCTTGAACGCCTTGGGCATGCCCGTCTCGGACTGATCGAAGGGCTGAGGGCCGATCTACAGGTCAAGGCGGAATACACCCAACAGGTCACCACGCACCGGGCAACCCTGTCCCGCCTCGTGGATGATCGGCGCAAACGCCAGGAAAAACAGGAAGAAACTTACGCACGTCGCCGCGAAACCCTTGGGAAAATTGAAACGACGCTGAAAACGCAGAAGGAGCGGATGGCCGCGCTCAAGGCAGACGAAGAACGGCTGACACAGATAATCAACACGCTGGTACAGCAGGCCGCCGCAGCCGAAGCGCGAGCCGCAGCCGCAAGGCGTGAGCGCGAACGTGCGAATACCCAGTCGCGGGCACGGCAAAAAGGCGTGGCATCCCGCAGGGCGGGGCAATCCCCGAGTGTGGATAAAAACAACATGGCCGAGCCGGTTGTGGGCAATGTCCAAAAAGTCCCCGAACCGATGCCGGGCGGCACGAATTTTGCCCAATTGCGTGGCAGACTGAATTTTCCCGTTGCCGGTGAACTCATTGGCAGGTTCGGTGCGCCGCGCGCCGGGCAGGGAACGACTTGGCGGGGCGTTTTCATCCGTGCGCCAAACGGAGCCAAAGTACGGGCCGTCAGCGATGGCGCAGTCGTTTATTCGGATTGGTTACGCGGTTATGGCAACCTGCTGATCGTCGATCATGGCGGCAGCTACCTGTCCATTTATGGTAATAATGACGCACTCTACAAAAAAACTGGTGACACTGTACGTACGGGTGAGGTAGTTACCAGTGTTGGTGCGAGCGGATCAGAGGCAGAATCCGGCTTATACTTCGAAATTCGTCATCGTGGGCAGGCTGTTGACCCCATGCAATGGGTAAGGCTCAGATGACTGTGGATTTTCTCTTGGAGACCCCATGCCAAATAGTGGATTGAAACAGATTGGCCTGATGCTGGGCGGTGTCGTTGTCGGCATCATGATCAGCCTAAATTTTTCTGCTAATGCCGACAAACTAGGGCATCAACCCCTGCCAGTCGAAGACATGCGCGCCTTTGCCGAAGTGTTCAGCGTCATCAAGCGAGATTACGTCGAACCGGTCGAAGATAAAAAACTGATCATACAAGCCATCACAGGCATGTTGAGCGGGCTCGACCCGCATTCGGCCTATCTCGATGCGGAAGCATTGAAGGAACTCCAGGACGGCATCCAGGGCGAATTCGGCGGTATCGGTATCGAAGTCGGCCTGGAAAACGGTTACGTCAAGGTCGTTTCCCCAATCGAAGATACACCTGCCTTCCGCGCCGGCATTCAAACCGGCGACCTGATCGTCAAGATTGACGAAACCCCCGCCAAGGACATGACCCTTGACGAGGCGCTCAAACGCATGCGCGGCAAACCCTCGACCAAGGTTACCCTGACGCTGGTGCGCAAGGGGGAGCAGCAACCGATCGTCGTTACCCTGGTGCGCGAAATCATCAAGGTGCAGAGCGTCAAGTCCAAGGAAGTCGAACTGGGCTATGGCTACCTGCGTGTAACCCAATTTCATGAAAACACCGCCAAATCAGTAGTCGAACACCTCAACAAACTGGGCAAGGACAAAAAACCAAAGGGCTTGGTGCTCGACCTGCGCAACGACCCAGGCGGGTTGCTCAACAGCGCGATTGGCGTCGCCGCCGCCTTTCTTCCGGAAGGTGCGACGATTGTAACGACCAACGGGCGCACCCCGGGTGCCCACCGCGAATACCGCGCCACGGCCAGAGATTACATATACGGCTCTGGCGGCGATTTCATGCGTACGCTGCCGTCCTGGGCACGCGAAGTGCCGATGATCGTGCTGGTCAACGGCGGTTCCGCCTCGGCCTCCGAAATCGTGGCAGGCGCGCTTCAGGATCACAAGCGCGCGACCGTAATGGGGACGCGCACCTTTGGCAAAGGGTCGGTACAAACTACCCTCCCGCTTTCCAATTCCGCCGCGATCAAACTCACCACGGCGCGTTACTACACCCCAAGCGGGCGTTCGATCCAGGCCAAGGGCATCGATCCCGACGTCGTCATCGAGGAATCCGCACTGGGCGGTTCGATCAAACGCCTGCGCGAAGTCGACCTCCGAAGGCATCTCGGCAACGACATCGACCCCGATGCTGAAAAGGCGCGCAATGACGGCCAACCCGGCAAACCAGGCGGCCACACCGGGGCCGCAGTTACGCCTCCTCCCAAACCCTTTGAGTTCGGCAGCCGGGATGACTATCAACTATCCCAGGCGCTCAATAAGCTCAAGGGTTTGCAGGTAGCGGAAAGCAAACCCGGGGCTTGATGCCATGAACGCCGCCGCGTGCGGCGTCACATTCTTGGCATACGTCCCAAGACTTTCGCATGCGAAAGTTTTTGCTACTTATACAGGTCAAATATAACGGGCAAAGCAAAAGCTCGCGTAGAAACACGTCAAAATATTGCCCCTGGGGCCTCAATGGCATATCATTTTCGGCTTCGCCTGCTGGGTAAACGCTGTAAAGCCTTC
>Ga0123353_10013564_pt1 | contig 11682 bp, 11 predicted proteins | sample TergutLab28metaG_3_FD_92763 | JGI IMG/M metagenome (GOLD analysis project Ga0123353, IMG submission 92763) | Labiotermes labralis P3 segment gut microbial communities from Petit-Saut dam, French Guiana - Lab288 P3 | ecosystem: Host-associated > Arthropoda: Insects > Digestive system > Gut ... | reverse complement strand
GTCCGGAAATTTCTTGAAAAAATCGTAGGTTGAGATGGTAACGTTGCACATCGCCGTAGCAGTCGAGTGAAGATGCTCGAATGTTACGGCTTCGCAATCAGGTAATCAAACGTATAGTTCCCAAAAAAAAGGGGCGGCAACCTGCCGCCCGCCAAAACCGAATGCTCTTTCTTACAGCCCCCGCTGCTCCATGAAGTAGGTAATCGCCTTGATGGGGTCGGACTCCGGCATGGGCGTCTGATCGAGGTTTCCCTCATAGTTGTCGATGAGCACAGCGAGTATCTCCAGTTCTTCGCTTTCCAGACTGCCAGGTGCGGCATCCCATAACGCATCGACGCGAGCCAGGGCTGCGTTGTAATCGGTTTTGTTGTGTATAGGTCTTATATTCATCGTAGAGACTCCGTGTGGATTCTCCTTTGTTTACGGCATCTTACGGAGATAGTTGAGCTTACGGGAAGTTGCTAAAGCCGCAAATCCAGCCAGAATATACAGTTTTAGTGAAATATGACGCACTCGAAAACGGCCTGGGCCAGGTTACGGTATGGATGAGTTGCAGGCCATTAAGCTTGTCGAAAACTGCTAGTTTATCGATAATGGACGGGAGGCCAGTCAAGCGAAAAAATTCAAGATCTTGTCACCATGACGGATTTCGGATATACAATTATTGACAAAATTGTTCTGACGAGTTAAATGCCAGGGGCTGCTGCCTCTGGGTTGTTACCGGAACGCGGCGTAGTTCGCGGCATCATAAACCTGATCACCGCAACAGAAGGGAGTTGTCATCATGCCAGAAATCGTTGAAGTCAAGCCCCGTAGGGGGCGTCCGCCTTATGAGCGGCCAGTGAAACAGATGGTCTCGTTGCGTATGGACATCGATGTTCTCGAAGGTCTACGTGCCACAGGGAAGGGATGGCAGACGCGGATCAACACCATCATGCGCGAGTGGTTGAAAGATAAGCCGTCAGTACTAAGGTAAGCCGTCAGTACTTTAAGTCAGGAGAATTTTTTTCCTGTCGACCGCCTCACTTCGCTGTTCCGGTGAGGGGGGCGGTTATGCTGTTTTTTAGTTGTTGATGATAATCGGGCAACAGGCTGTTGCCCAATAGGCTGTTGCCCTTATGTTTCAATGATTGGGTACTAAAAAGTGTCGATTTTTTTTACAGCACGAAAATTATTTTTACAACACATCTACATAATATATTGATTATTAACAGCATTTTGTGCGCGAGTGACTCAGGCACGGATTATGCTAGTAAGAAGGGAGGCTGTCCCCATACTTCTACAGGAAAACCATCATGAACAAAAAAATTGCCCAATTTGCTTTTCCCGCGCTGTTGTGCGCCTTCGCAGGCGCGGCTCAGGCGGCTGGTCCCGCTGGACCGGGTACGCAGACTCAGACTCAGTGGGACGTCTACTTCAATAATTCTGGTACCAGTTACTTCAATACGGATCCTTGGGACGTGTACTATGTAGCAGTTGCCGAGTTTCCCACCAATGTAAACGGCGCCACTACTATGCCGGCCAACGTAGAATATGTGGGCGTCACCTATCGTGAATTTACACCCGTTGAGTTTATTTATACCGCCGGTGGGAGTTTTAATCTTGATGCTTTATGGCTTTCCGGTTTGTGGGGCACTCAGTCTCTGTTCATTACGGGCTACGCCAACGGTGTCCAGGTCGGTGATGCCGTCAAAGTCGATGTGAGTACGCAGGCAAGTCGATATACCTTTGACACCCTTATGGGGATCGACAAATTCTCCGTCACTATGGGGGGTGACTATGCCCCAACAACGTCGGGCACGAAAGCTGGGTTGGGCGCTGGGTCGACCTGGGTAATGGGTGGCATGACTATCTCGACGACGGCAACGACAGTGCCTGAGCCTGAAACCTATGCCATGCTGCTGGCGGGCCTGGGTATCATGGGCGCGATAGCGCGCCGTCGTCAAAGAGTTTGATCAAGTTGAAAGCAGGCGAGAAATTCTGACCAAATATAGTCAGACGGGGCTGGATCCTCAAAAGGGATCCAGCCTTTTTTACGATGTGCCTTATCGCAGTGCCCGGATAATCTCGTCCCGGATGCTACCCTGCTCAAACGGCTTGTCACAGATAGCCGAAACCCCTGCTTTTTCAACTGCGGCCAGCCGTCCCTGGTTATTTTCGCTGGTCAGCATCAGGATGGGGACTTCCGTCTGCCAACTTTGCGTCCGGATATATTCGACCAGTGCCCGACCATCCATCTCAGGCATGTTGTAGTCGGTCAACACGAGGTCGAACATCGTGTCTGCCAGAGCCGTTACTGCGGCTTTGCCGTTTTCAGCCTCAAAGATGTATCTGATCCCCATGCCTTCGAGCAGATGACGGACGTAGCGGCGCGACATGGAGCTATCGTCAACTAGCAGCACTTTCAAGTTCTCTACATCTTCATCGAGTTCCAGTTCTTCCAGGGGGGAGATCTGTTCGAGGACGGCGATAAGCGCACGCTGCATCTGCACATGCGTAAAAGGTTTTGCGATGATGCTGCATGCGCCGGACTGACGTACCGGTTCGAGTACCTGTGGGCGGGTTTCGCTGGAGATCAGTATGAACGGGATCCATTCCAGCATGGGGTCAGCATGTATGGAAAAAACGAGTTCTGTGCCGCTCATATCTGGCAAATACAGGGCGCTGATGACGACATCGGGCGGTGAGCGGCGCATTTCCGAAAGTGCTTCGTTAGCAAGGTTGAAGCGCTGCGTTTGACGCACGCCCAATTGTTCAAGCATGTTCGCAACCAGTTGCGCCTGCATGGACGAAGGCTCCACCAGATAAATTCTCAGGCTGCTAAAAGATGTCGAAGGCATCACGATGTTCTCCGCATGGATACAATCAGACGGTCAATTAGACGTATTATGAACATGGATCAACCGCTATCCCATACAATTTTTACGGGTTTAAGGCTAAACTCTATCGCTTTCGGGCATTTTTATTTTTTACGTCATTGCATTTTCGTCCATGAATACCCTCGATTCCGCCTACGAAACGCGGATGACCCTACAAGCCATCCGCCGCGACCTGCATGCCCATCCCGAACTGGCTTTCTGCGAAACGCGCACGGCGGGCGTGGTCGAGCGCGAACTGGCCGCGCTGGGTATCGAAGCGCATTGCGGCTTAGGCAAAACTGGCGTGATCGGGGTGTTGCGCGCGGGGCGTAGCGGGCGGGCGATAGGCTTGCGGGCCGATATGGATGCACTGCCGATTGATGAGGTTAATTGTTTTGCCCATCGTTCCATGTTCAAAGGATATATGCACGCCTGTGGTCATGACGGCCATGTTGCGATGCTGCTTGGAGCGGCAAGGTTGCTTGCTGCTTCGCCCGATTTCGACGGAACCGTCTACCTGATTTTTCAGCCAGCAGAAGAGAATGGCGGCGGCGCGCGGGTCATGGTAGAGGACGGTCTTTTCGAGCAATTCCCGATGGAAGCGATTTATGGCATGCACAACTGGCCGGGATTGCCCGCCGGAGAGTTTGCCGTGCATGCCGGACCGGTTATGGCGGGAACGGATCGCTTCGATATTCGCATCCGGGGTGTCGGCGGGCATGCGGCCATGCCGCACCTGACCGTCGATTCCCTTCATGCTGGGGCTGCGCTGGTACAGGCCATGCAAAGCGTCATATCGCGCTCGATCGACCCTTTCGATTCCGCTGTAGTTTCTGTCACGTGCTTTCACGCGGGGGGCGCCTATAACGTCATTCCCGGTCAGGCGGAGCTATCCGGAACTCTGCGCAGTTTCTCTAAAGACGTGCGGCAGAAGGCGCTTACGCGCCTTGCCGAATTGTGCGCGGGCTTTGCCGTGGCTTTCGATGTGAAAATCGATTTTTCGGCGCATGCCGACAGCTATCCGCCGACGTTCAATACCGTTTCTGAAGCCGCGTGTTGTCGGCAGGCCGCTGCCGCAGTCGTGGGACATGAAAATGTGCGTACCGGCGAGCGGCCAAGCATGGGTGCGGAAGATTTTGCCTTCTATCTCCAGCGTAAGCCCGGTGCTTACATATGGATCGGTAATGACTTGGCCGAGGGCAGCAGCAGCGTAGGGTTGCACAATTCTGCCTATGACTTCAACGACGACATTCTTCCCATCGGAGCCGCGTATTGGGTGGAACTTGTTCGCCGCGTACTTGGCAGGGTAGGGCATTCTGAGTTCTAAAGTCAGTGAATTTCTGCCAGGCGCTGATGTGACGCTGGCGCGCATGCCATCAAACAACTCATACCCGGTCACAGCAGAGTTTTTTTGTATCCCAATGCGATTAAAAGGATGAGCGAGTCTCGCTTGGAGATATTCAACAACTTTTCCATCTCGCACCACATGAGCAGGGGGCCTGTAAGGCAGCATGCGCCAAGTCCGATGGTTTCAGCGGCCAGCAGCAGGCTGAAGGAAGACATGGCCGCTGAAAGCTCGCCTCCCCAGATCAATGGGGCTTTGTGTCCGGCCAATTGTTCCAGGAAAACAGGTACTTTGCGGCACGTCACTACCGCCAGGGCCGGAACCTCGCCGAACCAGAAAAAATTCTCACCGTAGCGCGCTGTCTTTTCACGGACAAACGGGGAGGGGATGCTTAGGCAAAAAGCGTCAAAAACCTCTTGCCCACGCTCTGCCAGGTTCCGTATGGTAGTTTGATCCGTAACGAAGCGGCACTGCAGGCGCCGGTTCCCGCCGCCTGCCTGTGGGGCAAGGGCAAAAGCATCGGACAGATTCTGAAGTGCCTTCCCGTCTACCGGCTCCGGGGCAAAGGAACGGCAAGAGTGGCGAGACTCCAGGAGCCGCGTGAGTGCGTCGTAGTCTGTCACAGCAACATGTGTTGTTATGGATGCAGTCGTTTAAGATGCTGAGTCGGAGCAAGGTTTTTGGTCGGGGAAAGAGGATTCGAACCTCCGGCCCCTGCGTCCCGAACGCAGTGCTCTACCAGGCTGAGCTATTCCCCGAAAATCATTGACCAGCCTGGGGGCCGGCCTACTAAAAACACCTTGCAACAGCAAATCCCGATAATTCTAGCAAGGCGTCCTTGAAAATGGAAGCAGGCAGATACTGGAGCGCTGCTGCTGCCAAATCGGCTTCGGCATTGGCATAGTCACGTGTGAAATCCAGTGCGTGGGTGGTCTGGATGGCTTCGAGTACAGCGGGAAAGTCTTCCCGTCCTCCGTTTTCGATGGCGTGGCGCACGCGCGCAACCTGTTCCTTCGTTCCGCGCTGCATGGCGTGGATGAGCGGCAGGGTGGGTTTGCCTTCTGCCAGATCGTCCCCAAGGTGTTTTCCGGTTTCGGATTCATCGGCAGAGTAATCGAGCACGTCGTCAATGATCTGGAAGGCCGTGCCGATGTGCATGCCGAAATTCGCCATTGCCTGCTCGACCTCTGGGGAAGCGTTGGCGAGAATGGACCCAAGCCGGGCAGCAGCCTCGAAGAGTTTGGCGGTCTTGCAACGTATGACCTGCAAGTAACCATCCACGGTGACATTGGCATCGTGACAGTTGAGCAGTTGCAACACTTCGCCTTCGGCAATGATGTTGGTGGCATCGGCAAGCACTTGCATCACTCGCATGCTATCGACGTTTACCATCATCTGGAAGGCACGGGAATAGAGGAAGTCGCCTACGAGTACAGAGGCGGCGTTGCCGAATAGGGCATTGGCGGTTTTGCTGCCCCGGCGAAGGTCGGATTCATCGACAACGTCGTCGTGCAGCAAGGTGGAGGTGTGGATGAATTCGACGATGGCAGCCAATTCGTGATGCTGGTGCCCCTGGTAGCCGAGTGCGTTGGCAACGAAAAGTACCAGGGCAGGGCGCAGACGCTTCCCGCCGCTGTGAATGATGTATTCGGCGACTTGACGAACCAGAACCACGTCGGAGTGAAGACTCTCGCGGATGAGCGCATCAACCGCGTTCATGTCATCGACGATAGGCGAGAATATCTTCAGTATTGGCAAAATAGCAACTCTCGAAAACTCAACGATGGTACGCAGCCCCTTGGAACTGGTCAAGGTACAGCATTCGTAAATTGCTGCCCGTTCGCAAGCAGTCTAAAATGCTTAACCTTTGCCGTTCATCCGGACGGCGCATTCAACAGGAGAGGCAGCATGAAGATGGCGGCGGAAAAGGTGGCGAATATTTCGCCCGCGCGGGCGGCCACTACGGCTGCTGAGGATGAGTTTCTTCCTCCAACGGTTTTCAAGTCCGCCAAACTCGCCGATGTCTGCTACGACATCCGTGGTCCAGTGTTGGCTCGTGCCCGGCAACTGGAGGATGAAGGGCATCGGATCATCAAGCTCAATATCGGCAATCTCGCGCCTTTCGGGTTTGAAGCGCCTGAGGAAATACAGCGGGACATGATCCGCAATTTGCCGCGTTCGTCGGGGTATTCGGACTCGAAGGGCATTTTCTCCGCACGCAAGGCGGTCATGCACTATACGCAGCAAAAGAACATCAAGGGCGTGGATATCGAGGATATTTATATCGGCAACGGTGTTTCGGAACTCATCGTCATGTCGATGAACGCGCTCCTGGACGCGGGCGACGAGGTACTGATCCCTACTCCCGATTATCCGCTCTGGACGGCAGCGGTATCGCTCTCGGGCGGACGTCCGGTGCATTACCTGTGCGACGAGGGGGCAGGCTGGGTGCCAGATCTGGCCGATATCCGCAGCAAAATCACTTCCAATACGCGCGCTATCATCGTCATCAATCCGAATAATCCAACTGGGGCAATTTATCCGGATGCAGTCTTGCGGGAAATCGTCACCATCGCGCGTGAGCGCAACCTCATTCTCTATTCTGATGAGGTTTATGACAAAGTGCTTTACGAAGGTGCGGTGCACACTTCGCTCGCGGCGCTCTCCGAGGATGTGCTGACCATTATTTTCAACGGCTTGTCGAAAAATTACCGCGCCTGTGGTTATCGCGCCGGGTGGATGGTGGTGTGCGGCGAAAAGCGGCACGCGCGGGATTACATCGAAGGGCTGAATATGCTGGCTTCGATGCGCCTGTGTGCGAACGTGCCCGGCCAGTATGCAATCCAGACCGCGCTTGGGGGCTATCAGAGCATCAACGAATTGATCGGTGAGGGTGGCAGGCTGCGTCATCAGCGCGATCTGGCCTGGGATTTGCTTACTGCGATTCCGGGTGTCTCCTGCGTTAAGCCCATGTCCACGCTTTACATGTTTCCGAAGCTCGACCACCGAATGTATCCGATTACGGATGACCAGGCGTTCATCACAGACCTGCTCGAAACCGAACGGGTGTTGCTGGTGCAGGGGACGGGTTTCAACTGGCCACAGCCCGATCATTTCCGGCTGGTTTTCTTGCCGTATGAAGAGGACTTGCGCGAAGCCATCGGGCGCATTGCGCGGTTTCTCGAACACTACCGAAAACAGCATGGCACGCTGTAGGGGCGTTGCTCCCCCTCTCCTGATGATGGGATATGTTCAGACCGAGGAGAGGGTAAAACTTACCTTTTAATTTGCAAACAAATGGAATAACTGCATGAAACCGATCAATGTGGGGCTATTAGGTATCGGCACTGTCGGAGGCGGCGTGTTTGCCGTCCTTGAGCGCAACGCGGGCGAAATTGCCCGTCGGGCGGGGCGTGAGATACGCATCACCGTGGTTGCGGACAAGGACATTGAACGTGCGCGGCATCTCACCAAGGGGGCAGTGAAGCTTACGGACGATGCCTTTAGCGTGACACGCGACCCGGAAATCGATATTGTGGTCGAGTTGATCGGTGGATATACCGTGGCGAAAGATTTGGCGCTGTCGGCCATCGAAAACGGCAAACACCTCGTGACCGCGAACAAAGCGCTTCTGGCTGTGCATGGCAACGAGATTTTTGCCGCCGCGCGCCGTCGCGACGTGATGGTGGCTTTTGAAGCGGCGGTGGCCGGAGGGATTCCCATCATCAAGGCGTTGCGCGAGGGCTTGTCTGCCAACCGCATCGAGTGGGTGGCGGGCATTATCAATGGCACGACCAACTTCATCCTGTCGGAAATGCGGGACAAAGGGCTGCCTTTCGCCGAGGTGTTGAAGGAAGCGCAGCGCCTGGGATATGCCGAAGCCGACCCCACGTTCGACATCGAAGGGGTGGATGCTGCGCACAAGGCGACGATCATGAGCGCCATTGCCTTCGGCATCCCGATGCAGTTCGACAAGGCGCACGTCGAGGGCATTTCCAAGCTCGAACCGGTCGACATCGTCTACGCCGGACAGTTGGGATACCGGATCAAGCTGCTCGGCATTGCGCGCAAGCGTCCGGAGGGGATCGAACTGCGCGTGCACCCGGCGCTCGTATCCGACAACAGGTTGCTGGCCAACGTCGAGGGGGCGATGAATGCGGTACTGGTGCAGGCCGATGCCGTAGGGGCGACGCTCTACTACGGCAAGGGCGCGGGGGCTGAACCGACCGCCAGTGCGGTGATTGCCGATCTCGTCGACATCACGCGGCTGCATACTGCCGATCCCGAACATCGCGTGCCGCATCTCGCCTTCCAGCCGGATCAGGTGCTGGATGTACCGGTGCTGCCCATCGAAGAGGCAGTGACTTCCTACTACCTGCGCATGCGTGTGCTGGACAAATCCGGTGTGCTTGCCGATATCACCCGCATTCTCGCCGATAGCGACATTTCCATCGACGCGATGATCCAGCGGGAAGCAGGCGAGGGCGAATCGCAAACCGACATCATCATGCTGACCCATCAGACCGTGGAAAAGAACGTCGTAGCCGCCATTGCGTTGATCGAAGCGCTGGATTCGGTGCAGGGGAAAGTGACGCGGCTGAGGCTGGAGACGTTGTAAACGCCTGACTACAATAGGGCTTGCACGGTAAACGTATCATTGGGTTCCGCCCCTTTCGGGGCGGAACCCTTAATGATGCTTCAAACATCAGCCAACGGCCAGACGGTTGGAAACCCATACCCGACTGGAGGACAACAAGTTGGCGATGCCCAGATCAGCCCCAGAAACCGGGATCCGGGTTATTCCCAAGATCCATGCCGATGATACCTTCTACATCGACATCCGGGATACTGTACGGATTTTCACCGCCATAGCTGATATTCTCGATCCTGTTGGCTGTCATGAAGTAGTTTTGGATGAGAATAAAACCTTCCACGCCATCGACGGTGAACAGCATGTCATACTTGCCACTCTGCACGAACCTGACATCACTTGCGTCCACACCGCATAACATCAGAGTATCGCTGTTCCCACCGGTGTCTTTGATATAGTTCCAACCGATATCATCAACATATTTGGGCGCAACAAAGTCGCGAGACTGGTTGTCAGTGATCTTTGTGTTGATGTTGAAATCAATCACATAGGTGTCATTGCCGGTGCCGCCATAGAGGTAATTGATGCCGGTTGTGCCACCAACGAGGACATCGTTGCCTGAACCAGCCTGGAGTGTGTCGTTGCCGCCAGCGCCGCTCCACAGAAAGTCCGTGCCGCCGGTACCCGTGACTTTATTGTCGCCGGAGCCGCACACAATGGTGTCGCTGCCAGAACCGCAATAGACCGTGTTGTTGCCACTGCCGGTGAATACAAGGTTGCTGCCCAGGCTAGTGTAGATCTTGTCGTTGCCGGCGCCGCCAAAGATGGTGTCGTTGCCGGAACCCGAATAGATAGTGTCGCTGCCGGTACCGCCATAGATGAAGTTGTTGCCGCTTCTACCGTTGATATAGTTGTTGCCGGACAACCCAAAGATGGTGTCGTTGCCGGAACCGCAATAGATGGTGTCCCTGCCGTCGCCAGCAAAGACGTAGTTGTGACCCTGCTTGAGATCGATGTAATCGGCCCCATAACCGGCGCGGATGACATCGTTGCCGATCCCACCATAGACCCTGGCTCCGCCATCTCCAGTGTGGATTTCGTTGTTGCCGGCAGTCGCATAGATTGTGTTCTTGCCACCGTTACCATAGATGGTGTCATTGCCGTTGCTGCCATAGATTGTGTCGCTTGTGCCAAAGCCCTTTATTACCTGACCAAGAGGCGATTGCTTTCTGTAGTCAATTGTTGCCATGAAACTCTCCTTTTTTTTTGAAAAAACACGGCGATATGCCGATGCCATTAAAGGTTTTTGGCACTTGCCCGTGCCATCAACCAAAACATCTGCCATGTTCGGGCAATGCAAAAACTAAGCCACATTTATATCTAATTGATTTTATAAAAAAATTATTTTTCTGCATTGACAGGCTGTAAAATATTTCGACACAAGAAAGATAAAATTGTTATTCATAGTTGTCATATTTGTTTCTAAACGGGTCAATTTCCGGTAAGCGTGTGCATGCTAATAGCAATACCTGTATCACTGGTCAGGACAACCGTGCGACTGATTTCGGTGACGAAACGTCTATTGCCAGAATTTCCTGTTCAAGGCGGAGCGAGACCGAATGTTCAATCTCTTGCACCCTCACCCGTTTTTCGACAAAAGCCATGGCGGCGGTGGGCGTGCTTTCGCGCCCGCTTGCCATATCCTATATAGATTGGGGTGAGCGAAGCGAAGCCCAACAGGCAACGATCCGCCTTTTGCCTCCTGGGCAAATAGGCCTGTTATCGTTTTGTAGTTTTATTTACGGTATATTTAAGGATGGTCTGAACAAGTCGCCGCGCCGTGTGCATCTGCGGAGTCGGTCGGTCTGCGGCGTTGCAAATCCTCGCCATAGCGACGGCTATGGCTGTGGTTTGCGCCTTGCATCCCATCCCGATCCGCAGCGCACACTTACCGCTCGACTTATTCAGGCCATCCTTAAAAAGATAAGAGTTACAGTAGTTTCAAGAGGCGGATATGGCTGAATTCATCGACATCAAGGTTCCCGACGTAATTGAACCTGGCAACGCATTAGTTACAGAAGTCTTCGTCAGTCGAGGCAAATGGGTTCAGTCTGGCGATGATGTTATGACGTTAGAATCCGGAGAAAAGAAAATTTATGTGGTATCGCCGCGCACTGGCGTAATTATGAAAGTCTTGGCAGCGCGAGGTGATTCGGTACCACAAAAGGCTACGCTGGCTCACCTGAAAGGCGTGGATAACCAAAGGCCGAATTTCCATAATGCGTGGAGAGTTTTTTCCCAAGTGGCGAAATTTAGTGTGGCCAACATTGGAAAAATTTTTGGCAGCAAGGTCAAACAGAATATCGAAATACCTAAAAAAGAAGATGGGAAATGGACAAACGCATGCGCCATCCGGATGAGCTATATGCTGAACAGGACAGGTTTCCCTATTCAACGCGGTAAATACGAAGCTGTGAGCGCCAGGGACGGTAGGTGGTATATGTACCGCATTGATGACATGATGCTTCATTTGCAGGATGTTTTTGGCACGCCTGACATAGTGGTCAATGGTTCCCCCGTATCGGACGATTTCAAAGATATGAAGGGCATTCTTGTTATTACGGGAGACGGGCGGGGAGACGCGAGAGGCCATGTAACCTTATGGGATGGCCTGATGTGTCCTGATATCTGCCACTTCGCAAACGATAAAAACGAGACCTTCTCGCCGCGCAAAGCTGCGCTCTGGGTATTGCCTTAAGGAAACACTGATTTATTCCATCCGGGCATCGCAGGTGCGGGTTTCAAACACGTCCATGTCCGTTCGTCGGCTTGCAGGCCATGTGTCAGGCTATGTTTTGGGCGGGTTTGAAACCCGCACCTGCGATGCC
>Ga0123353_10013562_pt1 | contig 11683 bp, 9 predicted proteins | sample TergutLab28metaG_3_FD_92763 | JGI IMG/M metagenome (GOLD analysis project Ga0123353, IMG submission 92763) | Labiotermes labralis P3 segment gut microbial communities from Petit-Saut dam, French Guiana - Lab288 P3 | ecosystem: Host-associated > Arthropoda: Insects > Digestive system > Gut ... | reverse complement strand
CCAACAATGGCGGCACTGCTGGGAGAAGTGTGTGGAGTCCCAAGGGAACTACTTTGAGGGTGATTAGGTGTCCAACGCTCCAAGTAAGCCAGTTTCTTTTTCCCGGCCAAAGGTCGGATACTTCTCTAACAGACCTCGTATGAGATAAAACCCCCTGACAAACTTGAATTTTCAGAACAATCCCATTCCAAATATCTTTAAACCTATGTGTAATTATAAGGTGATCCACCATTTTTCAGATGATGAATTTGAAACAATTCTCATATTATATTCACTTACATTCAGTAGCCTCCCATAAATCCAACACCTCATCCATACCTCAGGGTATCATAGATTCGTACTCTGCTCTACCCTGGGTCAAGTGGGAGGTGGTAACAGTTGTGGAGGGCATACCCTGATGGGGGTTGCCATGACACATGCCTGCTAACAGGGCTCTCTGGTCTACCCAAGCCAAGGTGGAAGGTATCGTGCTGAAGGCTGCATGGCACTGGGGTAGAGACAGCAGTGTTGTAATGATCCCCTTGGGGAACCAGGCCGCACCCTATTGTATGTAGGCTCTCTGTCTGCGTGGGACTCCGTGGATGGTGACATTATGTTTTTCCCCATATGTATGTAAGAGGGCTCCCTTTGGGGACTCTGGCAGACATACATGAATGAATGAATGAATGAATAAATGAAAAGTAGACCAGTGGCTCTGGTGATGGAGTATTGCTGCCCATGGGGACCCTGTTAGGGAACATGGAGGGGGCTCCCTTACCGGGGAATTTGAGGGAAAGATAAAAAGAGATATATTAAGTGAGAGGTAAAAATGCCCTGAAAGTGGGTATTTCTCTCCATAGGAGCCCTGTTGGGGAACCTGGAGGGGATTCGCTTGCCAGGACTCTTTGAGGGAAAAGGGTAGCATATCTGGGTTCCTTTTTTGGACCCAGAGGACATTAAGATTTTAGGAAATGTGGTACTGAGGAGGAAACCTCAGTCCACATTTTGTGTGAGTGAGGCCTTGTCTTCACTCAGATATACATATCTGGGTTCCTTCTTTTTGGACCCTGAGGATATTAGAAAACTAAATATAGGGGCCACCTGGAACTTTGATAAAGGAACAGGGCTTTTCTAATGTAGTATGGAATATGGGGCATGTCCACACAAGGGACAGAATTTTTGTGTAATAGTTGTTATTTTACAATAATTTTAATTTCATACAGATTGCTTGTGCTGTGATTGTACCACAGTACGTAGTTCATGCTGTGCATGCCTTCAAGCTTACGCATCATAAGGTAAGTCGTGTGATCAGCCAGGATCCAACTAGTAAGATCCAGATTACATCACGCTCTCCCACTTTCTAGTAACCTCATGTGGCGTCAGTTCTTGCAGTGAGGCCTCTGCGTTAATACGTGTCATTGATGTTACACACAAGAAGAAATGGTTCTAGCTTTGCTTTGCCAAAGGGGTGTAGTATGGTGAGTTCACAATGAACAGCATTCACTACAGACTTGCATGTGTCAGTTACATGAGTTTTCAATAATTTCGAGTAACTATCAAACTCAGTGTGTGGTTGGTGTTACAATATAAACTACCAATTTGTTTGCATAAGGCAAATGTAATAATTATTCAAAGGGAACAACTACATTTGAAGAATAGTGTTACAACAAAGGTGTGATAAGTGCTGTGAACAATTTAAGTGATGCCCCAAATAGTAGGCGATTTACGTGACCTGGTTTGGTACCACACAAGGGGTGACATATACTGTTTTAATTGCCACTGATAGTGCATTTATGGTTTTTGTGTTTAATTAATTATTTACTAACAATAAATAGAACCTTGTTTTATCCTGTTAAATATTGGAACAGACTTGTTCAACCACCTTATGTTTCAAAACAGGGCAGAACAGGGCACAAAGGGCCAGTCTTAAGGCCTAGGTGCAGCGGGCCCAGAAGGGCTCGAACCCAAATACTATTCTGTTCTACATACAGCACATATACAGTAAAACAACTAAATGTTACAGTGAAAGAACATACAAATTTGTCTAATATTAAAAAAATGACAAGCTGTGACAATTTTGAGCAAGTCTAACATTTTGTACATTTTTCTCACCTCCATCACTACACTGATATCTAGCAGTGGAATGCATACTGCTTCACTAACCTGTGTGACAAGAGCCTTAGTTTCTGGAGTGATTGAGTCTTGGAAAAGGGATCGGAACTCCTTGGGACTGCTCAGTTTGAACTCTTCGGCACTGGCTACATACTGCTGAATTTCCATCAAAGACTGTTCAGCAAGCTCGGGAGAAGACGAGCACTTTTCAATATGCTGTGATGCCAACAGGTCTACGCCTCGTGCACACCATCTGTTTGCCTGAAATAAGGGTGAAGTTTGTAAAATTCATACTTATTGTGTTTCTACAGAATATTTTCTCTCAATAGCACAACAGTGTACTGTCAGTGACTTCACTAGATAAGCTGATCTATCTTGCAAGTTTCTGCAATGGGTGGAGTGGGGTGGGTGAAATGGCAGCCAGGATGCTGTGTGTGTGTGTGTGTGTATGTGTGCCACTACTCTATTGTCTGAAAAGAAACATGCAGTACATACAGTAATTTATCAAAGAACACTGCAGCAGCTCTCAGACAATGCTCTGCATTATGTGGATATCTGCCACACTGTGCAAAGGTCCTTACCACAGTATGCAGATGGATTATTATAAATCACCTAGAGTACATAAAATTCCCAATTTTGGGCACCTTGTCTATTCGCTCCTGAAGTTCCCTGCACTTGGCTAATGTGCTGAGACGGCTCTCAAGACGTTCTGACAGCAGCTGACACATCCGTTGCAGCTCAGAGCACTTGGGCTGAACACAGTCAAGGGCGCAGTAGTGGCGACTGTGTAGGAGCTGCTGCCCAGTTGAGATCAGCTCCTCTGCTCTCTCAATATCATGCTAACAAATAGTAACAATGCTAAGTTATCACCAATCATCATCAGCAGCTAATATTCTGGGGCAAATATCTGCTGCTCAGGCAGAATGATACTCAAATGCTGAAGCAACAAAATTTGATTTCTGAACACAAAATTAAAATCTTTGTTATGGCTGCGACATATTGTGTGGGGAAGAGGACGGTGGGGGGAAGAGGAGGTAAAATTATCCCTGAGCTTAATTAAGCATCACAAAATGAAGACACAGGTGTGAGTGGAGGTGGCATTCTGCAGATTCTTAAGCTGCGAGTTGTGAGATTCACTTCACACATTGAATGCGTTAACCACAAGAAAAGAGCTCATGTTACCCACTGCATAAGGTGTTCAGAAGTTGCTGGGGTCAGTTTGGAGGATGTGGGGAGGAGGAAAATGGCTATCCGTGTCATTAATTGAACCTATTCCTCAGTCATCCAGCTCAGACCTTAGACAGTATAATGGTCAAGTTGTTCTGGCAACATATTATGCAACAGCATTCAATAAATTGAAAGAAATCATGAATTCTAACCAAATATTTTTAACAATTTTCTAAAATTCACCAGTAACTGCCCATTAATACTTTAAAACTAGTACTATAAAATTTGGCCTAAAGATATAAGAAACAACTGTTGTAATTACGTCTTCAGTACAAACCAAACATGAAGTGCCATGATATGTTTGAATCCTGACAGCATAGCACACTATGTGCCATGCAAGGCGACCATGTTTAGAGATTGAGCATTAAAGGATTATAGGTGAATGCAATCATGAAAAATACTGGCTTTAGAAATATCATATTGTACACAGCTCTGATCTCTGGTAAATAATTTTGGGGCCTGATGCCTTACTTTATCTAACATGTCACTGTTCAAACTTATTCAGGCAACTGTAATGAAGTTCAGATATGTGAGATTTACATCTCTGACAGCAGTGTTATTGAGAATTCAGGTCTTCTGGGATGAGACGCAGGGTCATTGAATGAATCATTTCCATTAAACCAACAACACATAAAGTCACATCCTACAAGACCCAAATCCTCAACACCATTGCTGTCAAAACTCAAATCACACATAAGTGAATGGAACTTACCATGCACAATTTCTGAAAGGCAGAAGCTTCTTTGATAAGCATATCCACCCTGGCAACAGTCTCACCAACCTCAGTCATCTCACACACAGTCTTCAAATGGCTGTCAAAGTTACTCTGAAACAAACAACCAGTGGTTCAAGATTACTGTATTTTCATATGTCATGTCCTATAGCTTTGAGGCTGTTATAAATATTTCCCAGGACACATGATATCCGGGATTCTCACAGCAGTTTTCAGAAGATTAAAGGCTTCTGGAATGATATCCTTTGCAAACTGGAAGTTATCAACTTTTCAGAGAAGCACAATGCCTCCATCTTCAAAGTGCAGGAGCCTTGGACTCCAGTAACTATTATCAGTTACAACATCATGACATTCCAAAAAACTTACGTCTTCATTTCAGACAAACTTGCTGCCTCTACCTTTATAAGACCAATTAAACGGCATTACATTCCAGGGGACTAATCTTCACATTCACTACCATGAGAATGCCATACCTGATGGGGAAGCTCAATGACCAACATAAAGACACCACACATATTTGATCAAATATTCAGGTTGAAATAGTAGCTTGGAAAGAAAATGTAGCTGGACACTGTAACAAATATTTTAAACAGAAGAAGGTTCTAAAACTACACCAGAGGAGTCTTAAATATATAATGCCCGAATCTCAAGTGGTAGCCCAGTACTGCCACATACAGTGCAAAGACCAGCATCAAAAACAAAACAGGTATCAGCAGACATTTTAAGTGCCACAACAGAAATTATAAACTGTGGTTGGGGTATATGAAGGGAAATTATTTTACCTGATAACTATTGCTAGTCACATCCCATCAAATTGTTAAAATTGTAAAACAATGACTTGCAATGAACAATGTATTTTCTGGATGTGACGCAAGTCTTCGAGCTCAAGAGAACCATTTATGGCACCTTCTTTAAACAAGGCAGGTCAACACCAAATACTAATGGCAATACACTGAATTACAATGCATGGACCCTGACTCATAGCAAATTTGAACAGCTGCATGCTGTTATGCAAAATAATCTGAGAGAAGCAGTAATGCCAGTTGTCCAAATAATGTCCCCATATAACAGCTACAAACCGAGAGAGAAACTGTATATTATCAACACATCACAATCACACCTGCAGTTCTCTGAAGTCCTGTTCAAACCTTCTCAGTTCGAGACACTGTCGTAAACGTGCTGAGTGACTGAACCAGAAATCATCAAAAGTTCTCTCAGTTTCTTCAAGCTGAACCAGCAGCCTGTTGTAAGGAACAAAACATGCTGTACTTCTTACAATTACCATCTTAGCTGGAGAAATGGTTAAATACTGTGAACTTTAAACATTTAAAGTTGTTATCAGAACTGCATTCACAATATATTTTAATTTTATAAGTGGATACTGTTACATAACACACCATATATTCAACATATGATGCTTGAATATCCCAAACATTTTGCACAAACAGTAAACATGTTATTGAACAATAGTATGGTAAGAATCAATTTCAGAACAAACAGCACCAACCTTTCCACAGCAGTGACATTTCCCAATCTGTAGGGACACACACGATACAGTTCCAATTGATCTTCCCTGCTTACACAGGTTGATGTGGTATTATTGGTGGCAGGACACTGCCTAATACTGTTGAGAAGATCTTCACCATGCTTCGCAGCATTTAAGATTTCTTCTTTCAGCTCAGAATATTCAATACCCTACACAGAGATATTATGGATTCAGAACATTTTAAATAAGAGTGAATAAATGAAACTAAGTGTCATGTAAAATCATAAAGTTAGATGGTAGAGTTGCCCCTGTAAACATTATGAAGTGATATGACGAAGTGGAGCGGGACTCATTCCTGCGGAATTGACTTACTGTACCAGCTCCTAATGACAGACAAGTATGACACATTGGTAGAAAGGCAACAATGGATTACAAAAAAATGCCTCACTCTTGTCATATGTAGAGAAATGAGTGGACCATACACAGTCTTCAGTGTTGAGCTCAAAAATTACCTTCATTATGTCAATCACCTAAAACTTTGAAAGAACTAATAATGAAATTTTGAATAATGTAATAATGAGATAATAATATCTCGAAGTTTATACTGCATACTAAACTTATCTCAAATTACCTAATTCTCACACCTGTATTTCACCTCTGGGGCATCCCTTATCAGTCACTCAACATACTGCACCTCTATTTGTCCACATATCACTTCTCCAGCGCTGATACAAAGTACTACCAAAAAATACCCAAAATTTGAATGTAGTACGGGAACCGGTTTTAGTTTGGACTAGTGGCACCTGGTTGCACTGCATGTATCCTTCGTCAACCAGTGTGTGACTTTGATTTGTGCTTAGTGCAATATTTTTATCTACACATTTTCATGACCTCGTGTTTGTGTTGTTTTGCTTTAAGCTTGGCAAGAGTGTGGCAAAAACTAAAAAAATACTCAAACAAGCATTTGGTGATGATGCTGGACCAGAAGCAACATCGGCTGGAAATCAGCACAGAACTTAAGGAGCAGGTCAGCAATGACCCACACTTCCTTTTCAAGGTCATATCTGGCGATGAAAGTTGGATTTAAGGGTACAACACTGAAGCAAAAAGGCAATCGTCCCAGTGGAACTGTCCACCCTCACCCTGGCCAAAGTGCAGCAAGTGAAAAGCAATGTTAAGTCAATGTTGATTTGCTTTTTCGACAATGACTGGATTATCCAAGAAGAATCTTTTCCTCCAGGTCAGACCATCAATGCTAAGTTCTACTGCGATGTCCTCAGGCGACTTAGGAGGAAGTGACCAGACAAATGGTATATGAACAAGTGTGTGCTCCATAACAATGCGCCTGAACACAGCACTGTGGCTGTGCAGCAGCTTTTGGCCTCCAAAAATATGATGGTCATCCCCCACCCCCCTTACTCACCTGTGACATCTTGCTCTTCCCCAAGATGAAAATGAGTTGAAGGGGCGAATATGTGACACCGCAAAGGGGATTCAAACCAAACTGCAGAAGGTGGTGCAGATGATTACATAAAAGGACTTCCAGAAGAGCTTCGATCATGGCAGAAATGTTGGGATCATTACATATGTTCCTAAGGGAACTACTCTGAAGGGGATGGTAGTGATTAGGACTTTGAGTGTGTCTTACTTTTCTTCCAACAGATTGCAGGTACTTTGGATAGCACCTCATATTGTTTGAAGAAAGTATTCCCAATGCTCATCACTAACAAACACCCAAGTTTGTTGAGAGCAGTCAATATGTGGGTCCAGGAACTGCGAACTTCATGAAATTTTGTATTCTGTGAATCTGCAGGCATGGGGTTCTTTGACAAGTGACTAATGATCTTGTGCCTTTAATTTGCAACACTCAATGTCATTTTGCAACATAGCCATCTTAATCACACAAGCACATAATAGTTCCACACTACTGTCAGATACTCAAATACAGGAGATGCAAGACATCATGTCACTTTCTGAAGGTACTCAAAATTCTACTGCTTGATCATTACCTGTGTAGTGAGAAGCTGCTGAGTGTCATCTACATCATTTGGAAACTCTGTGTCCTGCAGACTTTGTGTGAAACTGTCCAAAGCAGCTGATACTTCTTGCGTGTTGCAGGAAAACTTTTCCAAAGCCTAAACATTATGTGAATACAATTATGTTTTTCCCTACTCTGAAAAGTTTTATTAAAAAGTTAACTGGTTTACAGTCAACCAAAGTACACACACAACTGTGTACATCAATACATGAAATCCAATCAAACCAAACCCTACAAAGAAATTTAATATTGTGGCTGAAACATGTTGGAGCAATAACTAATAACAAATATAAACAATGTGCAACAAGTTTGTAATAAATATTGTATACCTACAAACTAAATTTACGCCATATGAAGATTGGACTGGTATCAGGAGACGGAAAGGCAAGGTTTGAGGTCCTCACAGTGCTGTGGTTGAGGATATAATATTGTGATGTTTGGTGAATGTTTTCCTATATTTTGTAGGAACCAAGATCCTTTGAAATGTGAGTAACTTCCCATCCATTGGAACAAAGTCTCAAACTAAAGACTTGAATCCTCAAAGTTGGGAACTTTACATTAAACACACAGATGCTCCTACCGTCCACCTATAGACTAATCACTATACTAGCCAAGCTATCTGAGGTCCTGTTTAGGTGGAGGGGAGGCCGCAAAGGATGGAAAAAGTGAACAATCAGAGCCATGGACAGGAAAGAGGAGATGGGTCATGGGAGAGGCCAAAGGGAACAGCAGATCTTGAAAATGCCCCAGTTATTCCTTGTTTTAAAAAAAAAAAATCTTGTATTTATCAAGGGTGTAAATAAAAGGCTTCCAAGAACTATGAACTCAGAGGAAAACCATCTTGTCTATGTAACGGGAAGGCGCCAGTTGGTGATATTAACACAATAAACCATCACAGAACCTTTGAAAACACCAACTTGGAGTTACTTTGATACAGGAAATCAATTTCTCCATAAAATCTTGACCTTACTCACCACTCGTTGCTGCAGCCACTCCTGATGGCAGTAAGGGATCTCCCCACCAAGGTCAGCTGTCAACTGACTCTTTTCCACATTTTCATGCAGTTCCTCTACATAATTACACACAACCACCTGTACAAAAAATTGAAGTACAGAAAGGACCACAAGTTATTTTCAAGACATCAAGTATGGTTAAATACAAATCACACCTCAAACCCCCACCCCACACACACACACACACATAAATATATAGCATCACTGCAAAGTACAAATATGGCACAGAGGCAGCAGTAAGCAGCAGCATGATGTTTAGAAATTATATTCCGTCCATAAAAGCATTTGAGGCTTCAGGTTGCCTACTGCATATGCCCCTACAACCCCTTCTGGAGTACATGGACCAGCCCAATGCACAAGTTGCTGTCAAGAGTTTATCATGTGTTTAAAACTACAAACATCCCTGTGAAGAGAATGTCAAGATGACTTACAGGAATACGGGCAAGAACACCAAAGGGGGTAGCGTAACAGTATGGGGGGGGGGGGCAAAACAGCTTGTTGGGTATGAGAGGAAGGAATACAGATGGGACTTCCTTTTTATGGCTTTGGCGTACAAGTAGCAAAGACTGAAGGCCGGTTGGTACATAAGCCAATTTTGAGACAATGTGACAGAAGAAATTATGGACCATTTAAAAGTAATGTCCTAGTCAGATGGTTCATGATTTATTAGTTACACCACTTACATCAGCAAATATTTTAACAATCAATGACACGACTTCAGCAGCAGACAATGTACCAATGAATTTAGTATAACATACATAAAACTCACCCTGAATTTAAACTCCTCCTTGAACAACTTGTTACTGACTTCAGAAATGGCTTTCTGTAGAAACCCTGCTGGCCGCAGGACATAAACTACATGAATAAGGCCAGGAAAGAAGCCCTAATGAAACAAAATGCACACTGTATGAAACAAAAACTACTCCACTGAGTTGGTTCTGTTAAAGTGAATAAACAGAATGACCATCTAACATACCTATGGATTTTATTCTATAGTGTAGATGGTCAACCTCCAAGAAAACTCCTTTGTTTTCACACCAGCTACTAATTTTTTCAACTCCCAGGAGCTTATATGACATGTTCAGATTGAGATCTCCATCCTCACATGCACATATGGGTCATAACATTTACATTCTTGTATAAAAGACACAGTCTTAATATAAATGCACCACAGTTGAAATACAGAAGTGACAGTTGACCAAATGCAATATATACAACAAAACCACGCCTGTATTAGATGGCCATTCTAGTACGATCTCAAACACGTGGTGAAAAACACCAAAGTTAGTTCTGTTAGTTGCATTTCACTGTATAATGAACATACTATTAGCGTGAATTTCAGCTAATATTGCTGGCATTTTTAAACTCCCTTACACTGACACATCACTGAAATGTGATAGCCAGAATGTCAGAGTGAGAACAAAAGATTCCCTAGAAGGGTTAATGCTGCGATTCCCATACTGCGCCAAGGCGGGGCGCTGTGGGTTATTTCAAAATATTGTTTTTTCTTTCAATTTATGTGTATTATTTTTTTCAAATGGCTACTATGTTGTTGGAAATAATAGTTAAGTTGTCTGGACTTAACTACTTACTAAATAGTAGGCTATGCATTTCTTTTGGCCTGGGGGTGCCATGAAAAAATTGTTGAGACACTAAGGGTGGCGTGAACCGAGGAAGTTTAGGAACTGATGGGTTATCGATTGCTATCATACATTTATCCCTAGGCTTCATTAAGTACCATGCCATGAAGAACTATGGAGGATTCGATGTGATGCTTGGTACAAATTGCACAAACACTAGATGAAGGTTGGTGGTCAAGTTCAAGCCTTGAACATTTCAACCCTCAGGAAATATCCACCTGTACCCACTGAAGACAGTGTGTGGGCCAAACAGCCATTCTGGACACTGCAGAAGAGACAGTAACCTTACCCCTGTCCGGAAATAAACCATCAGTTTTCACCCACCCGCCCACTGCCCAGTTATGATACTAAGTGACCTATAGCAGACATATTTTTACAGCCTGCTGGTTGGCATTTGCTCTCTCATTGTCTATATAGTACATAATTCAGTGAGTACTAATGATGCTTCACATGTTACATATAATAAAAGAGAATGGAAAATGACCATTGACAGTAAGTACATGTACATTTGCAAATAAGTCACTGTAACCTACACAAAAGTACTATCCCAGTATTGTGTTTGAGAGTGAGAAAATTACTACATGTTTCAGTCATGGCAGCTGATAGGCTAATCACGATTAAAGACAGGTACCCCACAAACACAAATCTAAAGTATGCTTGCTAAAAATTCCTGCCCCAGTGGTACATCACTTGGCAGGGTAATGTAACTACCTTCGAGTTTCCTGTGCTTTTCAGCAGACTCTTCAGACAAATTTCAGGTTAGACCCTAAAGTTACACTACAACAGCATGTACTCCACACTTTTCAGTTCAATGCCATCCAGTAATCTGATGCTGTGTAGTCTGAGTTACTAACAACATATACAAACAAAATACAGCACAGTAGTTCTACAAAATGAACACAAAAAATACTGTTTCCAAATACCTACTGAGATTTTGAGCAGGACGGTCTTGACCGAATGCCACTTGTCATTTCGACGATCTATCACCAAAACAAAACCCGAGTCTGCCTCCTGCATCCTGAAAAAGAGATGTTTAATAAGAGTGTGATGATATTCAGTACGATGTGTAAACCAAACAGAATAAACTTAGCATGGGTTTCCATTCTGTGTATTTTTCATATAGTAATTATATCTGTAACATACCAACAATAATAAGAACAGTTTTGAGCAAGTGAGACAGTTCTCCCTGAAGATGGCACAATAAGTGCCCAAACATGTAGAAAAGTATTGATAATAATACATGTGTTCTATTGTATATGTGCATTTTGTTGGTATATTAAAGATATAATTCTACTTCTTCCATTGGCACTACAGCCCACTGTGGGCTTTGGTCTGTCAAACAATGTCCTTCCATTTTTTCCTATCTGCCACCAACTCTCTCCATCTTCTCACTCCCAGCACTTGAAGATCTCTTTCTACTTCCTCTTTCCATCTTTTCCTGGGTCTTCCCCTTCT
>Ga0123353_10013561_pt1 | contig 11683 bp, 10 predicted proteins | sample TergutLab28metaG_3_FD_92763 | JGI IMG/M metagenome (GOLD analysis project Ga0123353, IMG submission 92763) | Labiotermes labralis P3 segment gut microbial communities from Petit-Saut dam, French Guiana - Lab288 P3 | ecosystem: Host-associated > Arthropoda: Insects > Digestive system > Gut ... | reverse complement strand
TTAACTAATAATAAAGAAGTTTTAAAAGTTGGAGATATTATAGCAACACCTCCAGCAGGGGAGGTTCTAATCGGAACTACGATAACATTATCTACTGAAACAGATGGTGTTAGTATTTACTACAATACAGATGGTTCTACACCTAATGAAACTAAAACATTATATACCTCTCCTATAACTGTAAATGATGCAATGACTATAAAAGCTATTGGTATAAAAGAAGGATACAAGGATAGTGAAATATTAGTTGCTGCTTATACTAATCCTATGGTAGCTACACCTACCCCATCTGAACCAGCAGGAGGGGTAGAAGAAAATACTCAAATAATACTTTCAACTGTAACAGAAGATGCAACAATATATTATACAATAGATGGGAATACTCCTACTACAAGTAGTACTCTATATACCACCCCTATTATAATTACAGAAGAAACAACAATAAAAGCAATAGCAGTTAAAACGGGTTATGTGAATAGTAATGTAATGACTGCTGCTTATACAATATCTGTAGATTGGATAATGATTTATAATCAAATTGATCTTGATAATATAAGAAATAAATTAAATGGTAAATACAAACTTGCTGATGATATAACATTAGTTGGTGATTGGATGCCAATAGAAGGGACTTTTACAGGTATACTTGATGGTGATGGATGGATAATAAAAAATCTTAAAATAACTTCTGTAATTGATGATTCGTGGAGTATTAATGATTTTGCAATGTTTATGTACTCAACAGGTACAATTAAAAATATAGGATTAGAAGATGTAAGTATTTTTACTGAAGCAAGATATACAACAGGTAGTATAGTTGCTCAAAATATGGGGCTTATAGAAAATTGTTATGTTACAGGTAATATAATAGGTATGGATGCATATTATACAGGTGGTATAGCAGGGTTAAATTCTACTATAAACGGGATAATTAGAAATTGTTATAGCTCTTGTCTTATTTCAGGGAGTCTTAATATAAATGGTGGAATAGCCTCTATAAGTAATAGTGGAATAATTGAAAATTGTTATTTCAATAACAATATAGAAGTACAACAGGAATGGGCTTATGTGGCTATGGGAATTTGTAGACAAGCTAACACTATTAAAAATTGTGTTGCTTTAAGCACAGCCATAAAAAACACCATTCCTCTTGATGACGAATCAGGTATACCTACAGTATATAGAATTACGCAAGTTACTACAAATATAATAAATAATTATGCTAATGCATCTATGCTTATAAATGGAGGAACTGTAACTGATTCACCACAAAACGGTGTAGGAATAACAGCAACAGAATGGGATAGTGCTTTATGGTGGGAAAATGTTGCTAATTATGATCCAATGATTTGGATACTTGAGGATAATGAATTACCTAAGTTAAGAGTATTTGAACAATCTAACAGAGTAGTTTTAATCTCCACAGAAGCTGATTTTGATCTTATAAGAAATAATTTAGCAGGTAGATTTAAGTTAGCAAATAATATAACACTTGTTAATGAATGGGAGCCTATTGGTAGTTATTCAAATCCTTTTACAGGCGAATTTGATGGTGATGGATTTATTATTTATGATCTTACTATTACAAGTGATACAGAAAATTATTCAGGAATGTTTCGTTGTATAAATAATGCAATAATTAAAAATGTAGGTTTAGAAAATATAAATATAAATTTAGCTTCAAATCCTGTTTGGGTTATAGGAAGTATTGTAGGGAACTCTAATAGCTCTTCAATAGAAAATTGTTATGTTACAGGTAATATTAATTCTGAATATTCACTCATGGGAGGTATTTGTGGTAATGCAAATCAACATGGGTATTCAATAAAAAATTGTTATACTGATATAAATGTTACATCATCAGGAATACTTCCAAGTACATCTTTTGCAGGTATTATTCAAAGTTTATATGGTTCAATAGAAAATTGTTATACTTTAGGTAATATTTCTGTTCTAAATCAAGCATCAGGAATAGCAGTAGAAGGATGGGGTACAATTAAAAATTGTGTTGCATTAAATTCTAATCTTACTACAAGTATTTTTTATTCTAACCCTCCTGAGACTGAAATTAATAGAATAGTTATTAGTAAGAATACTTTACAAAATAATTATGCTGATGCAAATATGCTATTAAATGGTTCTACTGTTTCTGATAGCGATGAAAATGGTATAGGAATAACAGCAACAGAATGGAACTCTGCTGCATGGTGGGAAAATGTTGCTAATTATGATCCTGATATTTGGATATTAGAAGATAATGAGTTACCTAAATTAAGGGTGTTTGATAAAAATATTCTATTAGTAACACTTCCAAGTACTAATGGATTTACTTATACAAAAGATGGAGAAACTTGGTTAACTTACAATGGGATATTTGGAGCTCAAAAATTTTCTGATGGTGTTTATGGTGATAATACATTTATATTAACACCAAATCATATAAGTCTTACCGTTATAGCACAATCAACAAACAATATAAGGAAATGGAACATAATTAATTTACCTTATATAGCAGGACAAAATAGATATGGATTATGTTATGAAAATGGTATCTTTTTTATACCTCTTACCTCATCTTCTTCCACACAAACCATTCTTTATTCTACTGATAAAGGAACAACATGGAATCAATTAAATATATCTATTGTTGTTGCATATAATTTGATAAGAGAGATAGTCTATGGTAATGGAATATATGTTTCTCCAGGGGAAAGACAACATGTTTGTTATTCTACAGATGGGATAAATTGGAATACAACAATGTATACATCTGAGGCTATGGGAAGTCCTGTAACTATAGCTTATGGTAATAATAATTTTATTATTATAAAAGCTGAGTATATATCTGGAAATCCAGCATTTTGTTGTTTCTATTCTTCTAATGGTACTACATGGACACGATATGTTGTAGAAACAAATTCTTTTCCACCTGATAATCTTATATTTGCTAATGGAAAATTTTATGCAATGCAAATTTATGGTAAAGTATATATAGCTTCAAGTCCAACTTCATGGCAAATAGAAAGTACAAATGTGTCAATACTTAATATGGTGTATGTTAAAAATAAAAATAAATTTTTTGGACATGGAAATACTGGGGGTTATGAGGAAATATATAGTTCAGATGATGCAATAACATGGACACTTGTAACAAATAAGATTAATAGTGCAGATTATCAAACAAACTTAATTTATGGATCATTATAATAATTTACTAATTATTACAATATAAAAAAGAGGAAAATATAAAATGTCATCACAAAATTTAGGTCAACAAGATAAAACATGGGTATATAGGCATCCTGCTAGAGCAGAAGATTTTAATACATTACTTAGAGAAGGAATAGAACCAGGTATATATAGATGGCAAGGACAAAATGATATTCCTAAAAGTTGTATTAAAATAGAAGGGAATAGCACAATTGTTATTAATCCTTTTGTTGCTTATTTTAATGTAGATGATGAATTGATGATAAGAATAAGAACAAGAACTCATATAACTTATTCTGTATCCTCTTCTACTCCAATCATTACTATGTCTTTTACATGGCTTAATGTAACTGAGAATTATATTGATTTTTGGGCAAGGAGTTCATATAGTCAAGTAGGAAGTAATGAAATAATACTTGGTGAATTAATATATGTTAATGATGGAACAGTATTACAAGAAATAAATTATGATAATACTTTATGGGGATTAAAATCTACTACTGTTATAAGAAAATCAAATGAAACCTATCCAAGAAGTGATGCTATATATAATGAATTTCTTTCTATGGATAATAAATTAAATAAAGAAATTGAAAACTTAGAAAAGAAAATAAATGATTTAGTATTATCAGCAAGTGGACAAAATTTAATTTACAATGGAGATTTTAAATATTTTTCAAATAATCTTTATGACTCTTTAGATGATTCTAGTAGTTTATTAAATGTATTCACTCCTGATGGTTTTTTAGAAAGTGGTACTGTTAATAGTAGATTAATGATAGATGAGGGTGGATATAAATGTACTGTAGATTCTGATTATAGTTTACAACAAGTTATATCAGAATTTCCTGGTTGGCAAAATTATCTTAGAGGACAAACAATTACTTTTAAGGTTCGTATGACTGCTACAAAAGGTGCAGTAATTACGATAAATGAAATTAATACTACAGTAATTCCTGCAAGTGTACCTATGGCTGATTATGAAGTAACTACTATTATACCTCTATCAGCAAGTGCTGTTTATATAAGACTTTATACAAATGAAGATGATTCAATTTTTGATATAAGAATGATGGGTTGTAATTTAGGTTTAACAGGGAGTCTTTATCTACCATGTATAGTTCAAGGTGTAATAGGAGAAACAAAAACATATAATATTTTAGATATTGCAAATGTACCAAGAACAGAATTGTTGTTAGCTGGTGGTAATGCTGATACTGACGGATATACAAGATTAGCTTCTGTAGTAAGAGAAAGATTTGGTTTACATGGTACATTACCTGATATGAGAGGGTATTTTGAACGAGCCGTTGGTGGTAGTGCTAAGGGAATTGATCCTGATTATTTAGATAGAAATGATGGTAGAGGTGATGGTAATTTAGGTGATTATGTAGGTACTATTCAACAAGATGCTATTAGGAATATAGTTGGAGTAGTAGATAGAACTTCTGACGCTAGAAGATTAATCAGACAAGCCCCTCCTGGAGTAGAATTTACAGGAGTATTTAGAAATATTACTACACCCTCTTTAGGAGGATACGTACAAACTACAGATGGGGGTGGTGTAAGAGGTTGTATTAATTTAGATTTATTACAAAATATTTACTCCATTACAAATCCAACAGGTACTTATCCATCAGGATATGTTTCTGTAAGAAGTAAAATTATTAATGGTAGATCATATTTAGGTGAGTCAAGACCTACAAATCAAAATGTTTTAAAAACAATTAAGTGGTCTTAACTCCATTTAATTGTTTTAAGTACATTCATATTTTTACTTCTTATTCCATTTCCTACTGGATAACCTATTTTACTCAATACAAAATTTATACTACCTTTTGTACCACTTGAAGCACTTAAATCATGATGACCACCACTATAAAAACCTTGATTTTCAAAAACACCTTCCCATCCATTACCAATAGAATAATCTCGAACTAATGCTCTACTCCCTGAAGAGTTTCCTACTCTTCCCCATATATTCCTAATAGCATCTTGTTGAATAGTATAAAAATTTTTTTTATTACTAATATAAAAAATAATAGTGAGATAGAGGAATACTATATGTCTATTCAAAGAAAGTCTGTTTGTTATTCTTTCAATTCTATGACAAAAGAAAAAGTAACAATGCAATTACAAGAAAATTTTGTTAAAGGTGGGTATGTTTCAAAGTATGCTAATTCTTCCTATATAAATCCTGATACAATTAAATTAACTAAAAATGAAACTCTTGTATTAAAAGATGAAAATCTACCAACAGAGAATTGGGAAAAAGTAGCTCATTATATTGGAATCAAATTAAGATCAAAGAATAATGATAATATACAAGAAATAGAAATAAAAGAATTAGGAGATACTCCTGCTAATTATCCTGATTATACAACTAAGCAACCTAAAAATCTTATATATCAATTTTATTATACTTTTGATAAAAGTAAGGATGAGTGGGTATTTAATTTTAATAAAGTTCTTACAGATGTTAAAAGTGGTATTAGTGCAAAAGGTGTAGAAACTAACTATACTATATTATCACAACACAATAGAGATAATATCTATTCAGGTTCTCCTGCTGATGATGAATATCCTGAGTATCTAAAAGGTAAAATAGGTATAGAGAATATAGCTAAACTTAATAATGTATTTCAAATACTTATAAAAAAATTTCAAAAGATAGTAGAAGAATCTCCTCAAACAAATGAGTTAATATATCCTGAATTATTAAATATGTTAGAACATATAGAATTTCCTACTGAGGATGAGATAATTAAAGTATTTAAAGATAGTGCATTAACAATAAAAGAATTAGTAGATCAAAAGATTGTTAAATTTAAAAAACTTATAAAACAATATACATAAAATGTCTACATCAAAATTTCAATTTAACATGACATCTACTAAGCCTGGGATTTCTTTTAAATCAGAAACAGAGGCTGATGGAATGTCTCTTAAAAATTTTAGAAAGATATATTTTGAGGATAATATTACAAGTCTTTATCCTTATGGTGATGTATACTATATAGATCAACTTGGTATTATATCTGATAAAATATTTTTTGTTGAAGGTATGGAGTTTAATATCAAGTTAGGCTATGAAGAAGATTCAAAGAAAAAAGGTGGATGGCTTGAACACAATTATGTTTGGGTAGAGGGACAACTTAATAATGTTGAATTAGCTGATAATGTAGCAGGAGATCAGATATTCATATTATTCAGTAAACATATATTTACAGATAGAGTACAGTCAAGAAGTTTTAACTATGAAGATGCAAAAAAAACAACTATAACAGATGCATTAAAAACTGTTTATATGCCTTTTTTTAGTATACCAAAAGAAAAATGGTTTATAAGTGATACTGCTGACTTTCCTTATTTTAATCAATACAATGAAACTAATGGAGTTTTTTTACAGAAATTAGCTCAAGTAGCCTATAGTAAGAATGATCCTTTAGCTCCATTTTTTACATTTATAAATTGTAATGGAGAGTTTTATTTTATGCACATGGCTGATCTAATGAGACAACAGCCTGTAAAAGAATTTATGATTGGTATTTCAGAAACAGCACAATTTGATGATAAATATATAAAAGAATATAATACATTTCATCATGGTATGACTTTGAATAAAAGGAATTATATAAATAGTTTCTTTACTTTTGAGAATAATGAATTAGCTATTGAAAATAGAACAATACACGAAGCAACAGACTATATATCAAAAGATGAAAGAGAAAAGCTATTAGTGTTAAAAGACTACTTAAAAGGAGATCCGACAAATAATATTTATTTAGGTATATCACATCAACAAGATTCAAAAGAATATTTTAGAGGATTAAAAAATAGTGTCTATACTGATACTAACTTATCATATAGAATGACACTTATGACACAGTTTGATGTTAAATGTATTGCAGGTAAAACTATTACAATTCAAGTAGAATCACAAATGAAAAATAAAGAAATAGCAGTAGAATATTCAGGCACTTGGTTAATCATAAAGAGCAAGCATTTAATAGATCAAGATGGAGTACCCTACTCTAAACTCACCATAGCTAAACCAAAGATAGCAATAGATAGTGATCATCCATTTAAGAAAGATTTTTAAAGAAAAAAGGTACACATAAAGTACACTTGCATTATTGGTTTTTTGTATTTTTTATAACATTTTATTGACAGTTTTAAATTATTCTTATAAAAAATCCCCTGTTGAAAGGGGATTTTAAGAAAAAGTGCGAGTGGACTTTTCTATTTTTCTGCCCAGAGCGGGACTTGAACCCCTTATTACCTTAAACCCTTATAACAAAACCATGTTTTAAAAAGCCTGATTGAATCAAGGGTTTTGTGAAATTAAGGAATATTAGAATATTAAAAAAATAATAAATTTTAAAAAAAAGTACACCTAAGATACGTTAAGAATATAGGAGGAATTAATATGTTTGATATACCTTTTTCTGTTTTTAAAAGAACAAATAAAAAGTATTATTATGTAAAATTTAAAGATTCAAATGGTAATTATTCATCACCAATAACAACAAAACAAATAGATAGACAAGATGCAATAAATATTGCTTGGGAATGGTTTCATAAAGGAATACCAAAAAAAGATAAAATAATCTCTTTATCAATAGAACAGAAATTAAAAGGAGATATAACAAAAGAAGAATCAATTTATATATTAGAAGAATTAAAAAAGAAAGGTTTATTAAAATCTTATATATCACCTGAAAGTAGTGAGGCTATTGATTTTATAGAATATCTAATTAAATTTTGGGATTATGATAACTCTCCTTATGTTAAAGAGAAACTACGAAAAAAATATAGCATTCATAGGAAACACTGTTATGATATGACTAGTAAAGTTAAAAAATATTGGAAACCACTTTTTGACGGATATATACTTGGTGAGATAACTACACAAATTTTTGAAAATTTTGTAGATTATTTAGCAGATCAAAATATAGCAATGAAAACTAAAAACAATACTATAAATGCAGGAAAAAAAGCTATTAACTGGGCAGCAGTAAAAGGATATATAAAAGAGGACATAACTAAAGGTGTAATGCTATTTTCTAATGAACCTGAAGAAAGATTAATACTCTCTCCTGAAATAGTGAATAAGGTATTTAAAGCAAAATGGAAAAATAAAATGTCTAAGTTAGCTAATCTTTTAGCACTTATTACAGGATGTAGAGCAGGAGAAATAAAAGCATTACAAGTTAAAAATATAGGCATTGATTATCTACATATACAACATAGCTGGGGTGACTACGATAAATTAAAAACAACCAAAACAAATAAAAATAAGATTGTTGAAATACCACCAGAAATAAGCACTATTTTATTAAATTTAGCATCTGAGAATCCACACGGTTGTAAACCTGATAGTTTTGTTTTTTGGAATAGATACAAACCCTTAGAACCTATGAATAGTGATTTGTTTTTAATTCATCTAAGAGAAATTCTTATAAACATCGGTATGTCTAAAGAACAAACGAATACCTATACTTTTCATGGATGGAGACATTATTTTGTAGCACATATGAAAGAGCATATTCCAGATAAACTCTTACAATCAGAGAGTGGACATAAATCTCTTAAAATGCTTAATCATTATGCAAACCATAGACTTTCAGATGATAGACTAAAAATACAACAAGCTAAAAAAGAAGTGTTTGGAGATTTGATAGAATTTAATAATGAATAAATTTTTCTTAACTCTTCAAAGTGATGCTATTAGGAATATTATAGGTTCAGTAGATTCTGCTCAAGGTCGATCTTATGGAGCTACAACAGGTATATTTACAAGAGGTGGTGTTTCTGAGAGAGGGGCAGCATGGGGATCAAATAGTTATCCTGGAACTTTATTTTTTAATGCGTCAAATGTAGTACCAACAGGTCAAGATAATCGACCTAAAAATATAAACGTTTTTAAGACTATAAAGTATTGTTAGCAGTATTTAATTGTTTTAAAAACATAAATGTTTTTAGGTCTGTTATCCCCACCTGTTGGAACTACAAGAGAGGAATCAAACCCTAACCCTCTAATAGAATCGGTTGAAGTAGTAGTATCTAATCTCCCCACATTACCAACATCAATTTGATAAAAAGCACCTCTAACATCAGCAGCCCATAAAGGAGCTCTAGTACCGTTTAAATTTGTTCTCCATTCTGCTATTATATTCCTAATAGCATCACTTTGAAGAGTTCCTATATTATCTCCATCAACTCCATCACCTCGATCAGTTCTTAAAGCAGCATCAGGATCATTATCTGATCCATGTGCAATATTCCTTTCAAACAACCCTCCCATGTCAGGTAATTTAGAATTACCACTAACATTATCATAACCAAATTTTTTATGAATAATAGAATTTAGTCTAGTATAATCATTAGTTAGTGGCTCACCATTTAGTTCTAGTTCTCCTTGATGTGGTTTATCAGTATGTATATATGTTTTAATCTCTCCTATGTGTCCTTCTACTATACAAGGTAATGCTTCTATTGCAACTTGTCCTTTATTACTATATATCTTATGTATTTCAATAACTTTATCAGGTTCTAAAGTTTGAATACTTATGATGAGATTATTCGCAAAATTACTTACATTTAATTGTAATTCAACTTCTATAAATCCACTGCTGTCATCTATTTTAGTAAGAACCTCATTTACACCATCTGAAAGTTTTATTGTTACATCCTGTGCCATAATTTATATTAACCCTATTTCTTTTTATATTAGTATAATAGATAATAAAATCTAATTCTTATCTTAATGGTAAATTTGGTATTGGAAGTAATGGAAGAAGTAAGGTTAATGATGAATTGCCTACTATGTATATTATTGGCATTAAATCTATTCTTTTAAATAATGCTGAAGCTAAATGTATTATATATAATAATAATTGGATTAAAATGATTGGTAGAACTGCTACAAGCCCTACCACGCAAATATTTAATTTTGTTAGTCTGTTTGGGGTTGTTATGCGTAATGTTAATTATACTGTATATCTAACTCCGTACAATCCAGGAAGTGGATCAGGAAGTGAAACAGCAATAGTGAGAACTAAAAATGTAGACTCTTTCTCTGTAGGCTTCAATAATACTTGGACTTATGTTGATTGGGTTGTTGAAGATTATGCTGCATCTATAACAAATTTTAATAAAACTAAATTAATTAAAACTATTAAATGGTCTTAACAATATTTTATTGTTTTATAAAATTTAAAATTATTCTCATTAAAAACTATATCAGAGATAGATTCAACATAACCGTATATTGACCAATAAGCATCTCCCCATCCTGTATCTATTCCTAGAGTAAATGTAGTAGTACTCCTTGCTCGAATTATTGAACTTGAACCTGTATAACCTGTTGATCCTGTACCGTAAGGAAGTCCATATATATAATAATTTAAATCTTGCATTGTAACACCAAAAGCTACATTATAATTAATAACTTGATTAGATGGTGATGCACAAGGAGTTCTTCCATATATTTCTACCCATTTATCATTATAGATGATACATCGTGCAAGAAATGTATTTATAATTGCTTCTTTAAATGCTATAACTTTTCGTTTTGTATTTATATATGTATTTAACTTACTTCTTCCATTACTTCCAATACCAAATTTACCATTAAGATAAGAATTAAGTCTACTGCAATCAGCAGGTATTTCATTCCCATCTAATTCTAATTCTCCACTAGGTGTAATATTTGTTGCATCATAAGTATTTACTCTACCTATTACACCTTCTACTATACAAGGAAGAAATTCAATAGCACCAGTACCTTTATTACCATACATTTTAAATATTTCTATAGTCATATTACTACTTGATAGTTCAAGTCCAATTTCTAATTTAGTAGCAAAATTACTTATATTAATTGATAAGTCTATCTCTTCTAAATTTATGCTCGTTAATGTATGAGTAGTAATGGACACGCCATCTTTAACATAAATCATTCATCCGCTTGCATTAGAACTTCTAAGTACTACTTTAACAGTAACAGTTTGCCCTTTGAGCATATCTTCCCAATCAACAAACTCATGTAAGGATTGTTTAAAAACTCTAGTACCTACTCCGTCTGAACTAGTTTGTATCTTACAACATTTATTAACATCATCATAACCTATTTTTCCATCACTACCATCATCTACATAAACATATCCATCAGGATGATTATAATCATACCAATTATTAATTTCTTCTTCTCTATTACTATATAATTTAAAATTATAATTATACACTAAATTCCTAGCATTAAGCATTTCAAAAAGCCAATTAACATTATCATATAGCCTATTAAATTCTTTATTGAATATAGTACCTTTAACTAAAGTACCATCTAATTCAGTAGTACCATCCATATATTCAGTAATTTGATTTCCATTAAATATCATACTTGCCTCTTTCTTTTATTTTTTAATAATCATTAGTAATTTGAAAAAACTATACCATTATATTGTGACGG